>Ga0228710_1002118_pt1 | contig 30945 bp, 11 predicted proteins | sample MedpolnodulmetaG_FD_177995 | JGI IMG/M metagenome (GOLD analysis project Ga0228710, IMG submission 177995) | Root nodule microbial communities from Medicago polymorpha collected in Santa Monica, California, United States - pink nodules | ecosystem: Host-associated > Plants > Roots > Nodule...
CAATTCAATATTTTTGGAAGCATTATACATGAGCATGGGGATAGGATTCTTCACTGGTTTTGTTGGTTTTGTAGGCTCAATATTGTTACTACCGTCTTGGAGAGAAACCTACTCCATATTCTTGAATGCTTTAATGCTGAGAATCATCATCTGGTGGAAGCAGTGATCAATGTTACCTAAAGAATGATGGGTAGGTACTTATGTTCTTTTGTAGTTCTGTTCATTTAGCATATGACAATTTTAACATTACCACTGTTGATTTATATGTAACTAAAGAATTTCTAAAGTTTGAATTGCATTTCTCGCTGTTCAATAATTTGTCATCAAAGACAATATCAATCTCATAATATATATCATCGTTGTTTTCATAGGTAAGTTAATCTATACATATCACAAGTCCTGATTAAATTATTTGTTACTTGTTTTTATGTTTTTTCATGTACTAAAACTGCACTGATTTGGTGATGTTTCCAAGTACTAAAATTTATTCGTATTTTTGCAGGATATATCTTACCCCGACTGCATGGGATGATTAGATCGTTAGCTATATAGAATAATGTAGTTTGGTTAGCAGTGTGGAGTTCACACCCTTGACTGTTTGGTTATGGGCAGGAATAGCAAAGGATCAATAGATGACAGTTTTTGTTAAAACTTTAGTGTTTGATTGTGTTTTGTTTGGCTTTCAATTTCAAGTTTGACAGTTTTTGTATGGAAATCTTCTGCTATCAAGTTATTAATGTAATAAATGAAATTTGGTGAAAACTTTAGTGTATGACTGTGCTTTGTTATAGCTTCTGCTATCAATATTTAATAATGTAATACATCCTCCAAACATAACAAAATGGTTCTACCTTTAGTAATAAGAGAACAATAAGAGTCATCAGTGGCTTAAATTTTCTTTATTAGCACGATTATTCACCCACTTATGCCTTTGTTACTAGTAAAATATTCACAAAGATTTCCACTGATGATTTCTTACGGTACACTCTTAAGAGAAAGTGATAGAACAGTAGAAGGACTATATGCTACCTGAATATCACAACATGCACTATGCTTTCATACAACACAATATAACTTTGTTATAATCTAGACAAAAAAGTATATCACAATCAAGTAAATGGCTTGTGCAATTCATTAATATCACAAATAACTAATTACATGCGTGGCATTTAGTTTTTTTAAAAAAACTGGATATACACACGTGGCATGCTACCTCCTTTAATGAAGTAACAAATCAGTCTTGACTTGGTCAAAATTGGCCAAAAGAATTGAAGTTGCAAATAAACTAAATCTTAGGGGTCAAAATTGTTATTTTTTATCATAGAGGACCAAAATCGCAACTTTTTCAAACTTAAGGAGGAAAAAATGCACTTTAGCCTTTAAATTAACAAAAGAAGTTTGAATGCTTAAACTTGAGATTTTCCCTGTTGACACATTTGATAGGGTTGAAAAACACATGTAAATTACTCAAATGCCCCTCGGCAGTTAACTAATTTTATTGGAACCTTATTGGAACCGGCCAAAAACTGTTTGTCTTGCTTTTGCCATCTCATTCATCAGGAGGATAGAGGTGTGTTATATGTAATATCACTGCAAACTTGGACCTCCTGGCATGCTTTGTGATTCACTGAATCAACTACACCTAGAAATCGGACAATGGAACTTTATCATTTAAAATAAATAATTTGTATTTAAAGTTATTTCACAAGTGGAATGATAGTTTGATGGCAAACTCATAACATACGTATGAACAGCACTAAGGAGTATTTTAATAAGTTGGGAATTTATTGGATTACCAAGTTAGGAAGAAAAGAACAGTTGAACTTTGATTATTTCTTTTAAATAGAAAATATAATTTATGCTTTTGGGTGTGAAGAAAAGAAAAACATGATTGGTTTGTTGGGGAAGACGAAAAACGCGAGGGGAAGAGTAAACGAGATTTTGGGTGTAAATGAGATTATGGACATGTTTTTTTGACTATAAAGACCTTTGTGACAGAGGTATACCCCTTCGAAGGCCATGGGAAACTTTATATACAAAAGATAGAAAGTCGGCCGAAATTTTTCTCGGTAGTCAACTGCAGCCGGTTATTTGAGTAATTTACATGTGTTTTTCAAACCTATCAAACGTGTCAACAACAATTTTCTTCCCTTTTTCCTTGATGATGAACCCTATCTTCTTCTTCTCCTCCATCTATAGCTTCCACCTTCTTTCTTCTTCTTCCCCATTTTCAATGATTTCAAACCCTAACATGACAATTTCAATGAATTAAGAGAGAAGAGTTTTTCATACCTCAAGAAATAACTTCATTGATCTTCTTCCACTAGTTCATTTTGTCTCTCTCTCTCTCAAGTTGATCGCCTTTCCATTTCCACTTCTTTCCTCTGCTCGGTTTTTCTCCCCTCTTCCATATCTACCTTTTTCTTTTCTTTTCCCCCCTCGTAGAAGCCTCTAGGCTATTTAATTTATATATTTTTATGTTATTTTATTTACTATTAATTTAACTAAATAACTCTCTACCCTTTTAAGTTTTCTTACGTGGTCCACATATTATCCACAAAATAATATTTTGGTCACACACAGCCATTCACTCAAAAAATGCCTCTTACTAAATCCTTCTGTTACTATTTGAGTTTGATATTATTATATTTAATTTCTAATAAATAAATATATAAACTTGTTACTATTCTAAAACTAGAGATTTAGAAGCTATTTTAAGTAAAATATATCAAAATTATACAATTTTAGATTAATAAATAAGTTATTTTAATTGAGTTTCTAAAATTTTAATTTTTTTTTCAGGGTATTACAATTTTGAACACACTTGATTTATCTGAAACTTTCCAATATCTTTATTGAATAATCCATTATGAAGTGAGAGTTTGTATTTTGACCTTATAAATGCTTATTTGGAAGCTAGTCTCATAAGCTTATTGAAATAAGTTTAAGAGAGCTTCTATATAGACAATAAGTCTTGTTTCATAAGATCTTGTTCCCTTCAGCAGTTAATCTGTGTGTATTACCTTTCCTGCATTAAATGGTCAATTGCTAGTTTTTCTTTCACAGTTTATAAATGGAAAATTGTCTATTTTTTTACTTGCCCATTTGTTTGATCCCACTTGATGTTTATTCCTTAGAATGTAATTAATTATAAGAGTACAAAGTGTAATCCAACATGTTACATTAAAAGTATTTTGCACAACGAAAAATGTTTTAGACACGTTGAAAGAGATAGAGATAGGAGAGAATGATGTGATAGATATTATATGAGAATGGAAGTAAATATGAGTTTAATCTGTGCAATTATTAAATAAGGGTATTTTATAGACTTCCATTTGTTGTGCTTTGCCTTGTCAATTTCTTTGATTTCAAACACTTGGGTTTCTTGTCATCATGAATATGTATGTGATTTGATTCAATTAGGTGTCCTTTTTCTGAGTGACACAATCTGTATTTCATTTGCAGTAGACAATATTAATTTTCACCTGACAACAATATTGAGTCATATCTTACTTTTTTTATCGCTGTTTTGTTCTTGTCGTGCATTTGTTGTAACGAAAATCCGGGTGTAATTCATCCTTACAAAACCGGCGTGTACGGTGATGAGTGCCTCAAGAATCCTATCTATCCGATGTGAGACTAAATCACACCTAAAATATTTGTGTAACGAAAATTGGGGCGTAATTCATCCTTACAAAACTGGCTTGTACGGTGATGAGTGCTTCAAGAATCCTATCTATCCGATGTGAGACTAAATCCCACCGAGTGTTGGCTGCTAAATGCAGGAAACCCAACGATAGACCGAATAGGCTCTGATACCATGTAACGAAAATCGGGGCATAACTCATCCTTACAAAACCAACTTGTATGGTGAGGAGTGTCTCCTCTTTATAAACTCTTCTCAAGAATCCTATCTATCTGATGTGGGATTAAATCTCATTGAGTCTGGCAGCTAACATTTTGATCATCAAGACTGCTAGTGATTCTGTTTTGTTATCATTCTGCCAATTCATTGTAAAAGGCATTTTTCGAGTGATCACGAAGCTCATCGTCCCTAATTACTTGAACAGAATCACTATTTGGGAATTTTTGGTAGAAACATTTCCAGTTAGTAACAATTTAACCAAACAAGGAGGTCAATAATTCAAAAGAATGATTATTTTTAGGCTTAATAGCAGTTTTAGCCCCCTAACTTTTCCAAAGTTGCGATTTTGGCCCCCTAAGAAGAAAAAAAACTACAAAACCGCCCCCTAAGTTTTGCACATGTGGCAGTTTTGGCCCCAAGGCCAATTTTGACTCGGTCAACGCTGACGTGGCACCCTAAGTGAGGTGCCACGTGTTATTTTATTTTTTTGCCCTGGGAGCTAAAACTGTCACAAGTGCAAAACTTATGAGGCAGTTTTGTAGTTTTTTTTCTTAGAGGGCCAAAATCACAACTTTGGAAAAGTTAGGGAGTTAAAACTACTTTTAAGCCTTATTTTTACCCCAAAGAATTCCTAAATTATAAATATCCCTAGAAAGCATAAGATGAAGATTAAACTTTTTTGTCTAACCAATTATGCCGTCATCAAGGATAACAAAATATTTAACGTTTTGAAGGAAAAGCAATGCATTCTCAGAGCTGAAACTCACTTATCAAAATGCATTGCTTTTTCTTCTTCAAGCTTTGCTATATACTTCACATTGCATTTTCTAGTCTTTTAGGCATTTTTTACCAAAGTTTTTTATTCAAGATAAGAGATGATGGAGTATTTGCCTCTATTTTCCCTTTTCTGAAATATGTTAAACTTCTACTTAAAAAGAACAAATTATATGTTTCTGACTAAATATGCAATATCTTTTTGCATGACTAGTGAAACCTGTTTATAAGGCTTGCCAGTGTTTTGTTCTTTTAGTTGCTTCTATATGAATATTCATGTAATGAAAAAAACTAGTATATGACTAGTGTTCAGAGAAGCTTTGGTGACTGGTTGCAAGATGAAAGCTTCATCATCCAATTGACCTTTGCAATTTGTTATTATGAGCTATGGACATGCAGAAACTACAAGATGTTTTGAGGACGCATCGCTGCCAAAACGTGGATTATATTCTTGCTACTGAATTTGTTGTAATATAGTATATTATATCAAGCTTGGGTTATGAATAGAGGAAAATGAGTATTTCATAATTGTTAGTTAGAAGATGAAGTATTGAGAGAATATGATTGTATTGAAACTATGATTTCATAATTCTGAATTGATTGTATAGACTTGTTGCTTTAGAAACTGATAATAACTTCAAAAGGTATGCAAAGCATAGTGTAAGTACCTAACTAACTAGTTTTAGTTACGGTTACAACGGGAATTAGGTTATGCTAGAGCAGTCCATAATACTTCGACCATCCACAACAGAGCACTTCATGTTGGGTGCTTAAATGGGTCATTTACGTCCATATCACCAATTTTACAGTAATACGTAATAAACATTAATTTTCTCCAACTCAGCACTTCAAAAGAAATTATTAAATATATCCCACAAATAACTCTATATAATTACATTTCAACAAAATTTAATCATTTTACTAAGATTAATTAAATGGGATCCACAAAAAATGAAGAGAGAGGGTGCTTCCATAACCACCATCTTCTATAGTCACTCATGTATTATACTCCACAATAAGGTGCCTATTTAATGGATAGTCTTATGGTGCATAGGAGGAGTCTGGTATCTCTTTTTTTTGTTACAAGGGGAAAAGGAATCTGGTATCTCTGATAATAAGACTTAATTAAAGTAAGTTTTGGTCCCTATATTTTTTACACGTTAATAAAATTGTTTTTCCATTTTTAAATCACCTAGCTATGGTGTTTGCACTTTAGAAATGGTGAAATTAAAGTTTACAATTGATTTTCTTAATTTCATGAGTGTTAGATCATTCTACATCATCAAATATTATGTCATTTCATTTAAAATATTTTGAATCACTATCAATTGGAAATAAAAGCTTAAGAAAGGATAAAAACTCGATGATTTAAAATGGAGAGATCAATTATGTGAATGGGTAGAAATTGGGCGACCAAAACTATAATTAAACCTACTATTTTTTTTTGGGTACAATAAACCTACTACTTCTAATAATGATTAATAATAATATTTTACCCTCTTGTGGAACATCTCTTTCTCAACTATCAAAAATCCATATGGTTTACTTCTAGGGCTGAACCTTGGGGTATGCAAACAACTCAATGGAGCTGAGCTTCCCCAAGATATGAGTCTAAAAAAAAATATAGCTCAATAGTCCTACTAACTAAACTAAATTTCTTATGAGAACTTTGATACCACCCGCGTTTCTTTCCTTATTCTTCTTCTCTCTTCTGATATTCATACAGTAGTGATTTTCACCCTCAACCCTTGTATTTATCTTTTAAAAAATTTAAATAGAATATTGTTCTTTTAAAAAAATACGTTTTTATTTTATTACGGACCTCTTTTCACTTACAGAGCCGAGCCTCCGAATTCGTAGGAACGGCCCTGCCTACTTCCATAGTAAAATTAACAGAAATCTCTTGACCCTTTTTTTTTATTTTTACAGAAACTTGATTTCTAAGTATCTGGGTCCTTAGGAAAAATAAAAGAAAGTGGATGTGTCCTCTTGAGACCGATAGTCAATCTATGAATGGGTAGAATTATGAGACCAAGACTATAATTAAACTTACTACTTCTAAAAATGATTAATAATAATATTTTACCCTCTTGTGGAACATCTCCCTCCCAACTATCACGGATTCATGTGGTCTACTTCTACAATAAATTTATAGAAACTTCTTGACCAATTTTTATTTTACAAAAAATTGAAATTTAAGTATCTGACTCTTAGGAAAAATAAAAGAAGGTACATATCTCCTCCAGAGACTGAGAGTCAATCTAAGTTACAGGAGTTACATTTGGAGCTACCATCCTAGCAGATAAGAAAACTGATACTTTTTTTAATGACAAATAAAATATATAAATAAATAAAAAATGAGATTTTTTTTTAAAACATTACAGACATATAAAAATGAGTACTAGAAGTACTCAAATCAAGCGATAATAACATAACCAAATAATCCCTCACACGGTAAAATAAGAGCGAAAACTAAAATAACACATTAGGAAATCATCTAACCTCCTATCAGAATCATCCAACCCTGATTGAATAGAAGGAAGACTAGGAACAGAACCCCACAATCAACCAACTCCTAGACAAATCAGCAAAACGTCACTATTAATTCCAACAAAAATGGGTTTATGATCCCGCTTATAGAAAGAACATGTGTGACAAGAATATGTTTCTTAAACCACCTACGAGAGGTGATTTAACCATGTCCACCAACTAAAGCACGAAAGTCTTCCGTCCCAGATAAATTTGAGCATTTTAATTGAAATAAAACTCAATGCAGAAATTGAGAATATTTGCGATACTTATGTATATTATGCAAAAATTGTGACAATCCACATTTTATCTTCATGATGTGTAAATAAGATACCAGAAAATTTTATCTTTTATTTATCCATTTGCTATTCAAAAAACTTAAAATGTTGTAATTAAATTGAATCTTTTATTTTTCATCTTCGTGATGTGTAAATAAGTTTGTTTGTTTTTATGACTAAATGTGTAAATAAGTTTTTTTTTTGTTGAAGGAAAATGTGTAAATTAGTTGTAAGTAAGTTGATGCACACGAGTAGTATTAAGTTGGAAAAAATATTCAAGAGATTAGAGAGATGAATTATAAAAAAAGATAAATCCGTCATACTAATTTTAAAATTATTGCACTTCTTTTTTTAGGGTAAAACTATAAGAAAAATGTTAATTTTCTAATCAAATTATAAAATAGATAAATTAGAAAAGTAAATATGACTAAAAAGGTAAATTTTTAAAAGGATTAAAAAAAGTACATATTCTAAAAAAACATTTAATCAAAAAGTCAATTATCAAAAGGATAATTTTTTTGGAAAATTGAAATATAAAAATAAGGAAGATCACATAAAATGAATAACAATTGAAATCACCTCGTATATATATATATTTTTATAGATAAAATCACCTCTAAATATCTTTTAAACTTTTGGATGAGTTTTTGCATGAATATTTAAAATATTATAAAAATTTCTCTGAAAAAATATATCATTTTCAATCAAATATGAATTAAATATGCGTTTTTTTAAGGTCAAAAACATAAAAATTCATATTTAATTCATGTTTTACTAAAAAATTCTTTTTTGTTGAGAGATATTCTTATAATATCATAAACATTCATGCAAAAATTCATTCAATTTTTTTTCAAAAAGGTAAATTAGCCCACTCAAATTGACACTATAAAAAATTAAACCTGATACCTTAAGGATGAACACACTCCAATGAACTCATTCAAAATTTTGATTGATACAAATGAGTTGATTGAAAAGGAGAGACCAAAATTGGTGATGAAAAACTTTTGGGAGACTAAAAGTCGAAGTAAAATTTTAAAACGGTTAAAACGAAAAATTAAAATATTTTTAAGCACCAAAAACATATTTAAACCTAAATAAAATTACATTTTTTTAGCAAAGACAATATTAATTCATTTCATTCATAATCAACGAATACAAAGTAGTTGGTACATAATTGAAAATATGGGGCTAGGATGAGATAAGGATGTTCTGGCTATGCAATGAGCAACCCTATTAGTTTGCCTACGAACATGCGACACTACAAAGTCGAATCTATTAAGCAAGAGACTTATACATTGAAAGACAAGGTCTCCAAATTCATTTAGAGGAACCTTTACAGAACAAATATCATCTAATAGAGATTTGCAATCCATTTCAAACAAAACAGCGTGTCTTCTGTTTGATATGGCCACTTTGATAACTTTCAATAAGTCTGTGTTTCCAGCTTCTAGGACTGTGGCCGATGAGTGGAAATAATATGATTTTCCAAGCAATAATAGTCTCGCATAGTCTAAAACACATATCACATCCCATGATGGCGTTATCGTTGAAAGCAGCGGTGCCACGTTACATTTAATCATACCGACTAGGGGTTTGCTCCAATTATGATCGACTTCAACTTCATGTAATGGTAACTTTGCTCTTGGCATGCAACTCCACTCATTAATGGTGTGTTTGGTAGAGGTGACATTGTAGAGAGAAATAGGGGAGAGATGCAGAATCTCTTATGTTTGGTTGAGGAGAGAAATACAAGAGCGTGAGAGAAGAAAGTCCAAAAAATTACTTTTTCCGGTCTCTCCTCCTATGTGAAGAAAGTCTCAAAAGTGACCCCATTTTTTGTTGTTTCGAAAATACCCTTGTCTCTAACGTGCTAAACCATTGTAAAGTTACTTTTGTTATTGGGTTAGCGTCGCTGCTTCAGCTTCATGTCCCTATGCTATCTCCGGCGAGAATGTGTCAAAAACGTGGTTCCCTTTGCTACCACCACCATCATTTCAAAGAATAAGCCCATGCAGATTTTTTTTTTGTCTATCTGTTCCATCTGTAAATTGGAATGTCATATTATGGTCCGAAGGTTTTGATTTTTTTGATGAATAAGTTTTTTATTCTGCCGAAGAGGTGGGAAGGTTCTAGTATGTGTGTTTTAGTTTGATTTTATTTTGTTTTCTTCATATAATTTTTTTTCGTAAAATTATATCAATCTTACTATTTAAATTTTAAATATTTTCCCTCAAAAAAAATTTAAATATTTTTTTCTTATATCTGAATAATTAATTTTAACGTACTATTGTTTAAAATTTGTGATATTTTATTAACTATCTCACAATTAATTGTATGTAGGGATATTATTGTTATTTGCAAAATAATATTAATTTTTTCTTTCTACTTTTCTATCTATTTCTCATCTATTTCTTTTGTATCAAACCAACCCAAATCTATTCTATTTCTCTTTTATCTCTCTCTTCTTGTAATCTTTCTGACCTCTTTCTCTCTTCTTAATTTCTCATCACAACCAAACAAAGGCTAAGTGTCTTTCGCTCGAGTAACAATGGAGGCCGTTGTGGTGTCAGAGGTGCGTCCCAAAGTTTTGTGTTCCAACTCTTTCATAGACTTCAAAAAATCATTACAACTAAGATTTGTTGTTGTGATTGTAACTTGTTAAATAATTCAAAAAACATAGCAGTGAAACCATTAGCATTTTATTTTTATTTTTATGACAAGAAAAAATTAAGTTTTCATTTTTTTTTTTGTGATTAGTTGTGATGCACTTGTAAAACATAATTACCCATATCAAATCACACGGTATTTTCGCAAACATCTTTATCGAATAACTTGTTAGAGCTCATTAAAATGTATTTGGTTAAGGAGTGAAATATTTTCATTTATCATATTTTTTGAGAGTGAAACTCTTGTACATATATACTTGCTAGTTATTCAAAATATCTTGTGATTATGCATCAACCATTATCAGGGCCGTTCCTACGAATCCGGAGGCTCGGTTCTGTAAGTGAAAAGATATCCGTAATAAAATAAAAATGTATTTTTTGTAAAAGAACAATGTTCTATTTAAATTTTTTAAAAGATAAATACAAGGTGCCGTATATATGCGATACACCCAAGGATGAAAACCACTGTCGAATACATGAGGAACCTCAAACCACCCTCCAAAAAAACACTCACCTAACACCAAAAACAAGATGACCCAATTCAAATAGGCCTAAAAAAAGACAACAGAAGAGGAAAAAGAAATCAAATCGGGGAAGAAGAAAATGAAAGTCCGATGGAGTGATGGTGATGGAACACGTGGTATCAGAGAGAAAGAGAATAAAGAATTTTTGTTTTTACTGAGGTAGTACTTAGTAGTACTACTGCGCTATAATTTTCTTTTTGAAACTCATACTGTAGGGAGGCCCAGTTCCACTAAGCTCCTTACACACCCTAAGGTTTGGCCCTGACCATTATCATGTCTATCTTCGGCCTTATTAGCCTATGCTATCAGGGTGTTCTTTATTAGGACATACCTTTTCCTTTTTTTTTTTTTTTCCTTCTCTCACATACCAAAAAAAAACTTTATCGAATGAATTTTTTTAATTTTTTTTACAAATGCATGGCCGCGAGGTGATAGAGTGATTTAATCGGAGAAGTCATGTTGCAGTTTTTTTTAAGTAATGTCATTTAAACGTTTAGAAATATATTTGAAGATCAATATATAAATACAGAATTTATTTAGGTAACACAATGAAATAATATAGTTGTTGTGGGTAAAAAATAAAATAATACTAATAATAAAGAAAGATAAACTATTAGGAAAATAAAAAAAAACTAAAAACAAAAACACAAGTGGAGTACAATTACAAACCCTAGAGGCAAAGGAAAGCAAAGCAACTTGGTTTGCGTTATTATTCTTTCTTCTTCGCCATTCGCTACTGTGTTTTTTATATTCATTCTCACTTTCATTACACAGATTCTCTTCCCTTTCACCGCCGCACAAAGCAATTTTCGTTTTCTCTTTCCTCTTTCGCTGTTACATCGAAAACACGAATCTCACTTTTCATTTTCCCTTTTATACTAATTTCGTGCGAATCGATCCAATTATTCGTGAAAACCCTAATCTCATAAATGGGGAAGAAGAAGCCAGCAATCCGCGACGACGAGAATCCTCCGCCGCAACAAGGCGGTGGCAAATCGAAGAAGAAGGCCCCGGTTATCGATGACGATGAATATTCTATCGGAGTGGAGGTGTCTGAGGATGCGGCTCCGGTTGCGGTGGAAGAGAAACCCGTGAAAAAGAAAGGTAAGAAAGGTAATGCTAAATCGAAAAAAGATAATGATGATGATTTTGATGATGCTGTTGTTGTTGATGATGATGATGTGAATGAAATTGTTTTTGCTGGGAAGAAAAAAGGGAAATCGAAAAAAAGTGGTGGTGGTAGTAGTGGTGGAAGTGTGTTTGCTTCTGGATTTGGTGTGCTTGGTGACGAGGAGGATGTTGATAATGATGATGAGGAGAAATCGGAGGTAACCGGTGAGGGCGATGATGATGAGGATGAACCTGTTGTTAGCTTTACAGGGAAGAAGAAATCCTCGAAGGGTTCGAAGAAAGGTGGAGGTGGTGGAAGTGTGTTTACGGCTGCAGCTGGTTTTGGTTTGCTTGGGAATGAGGAAGATGTTGATAATGATGATGGTGAGGAGAAATCTGATGAGGATGAACCAGTTGTTTTTTCGGGGAAGAAGAAGTCCTCAAAGGGTTCGAAGAAAGGGGCAAGTAGTTTGTTCAGTGCATTAGATGAGAATGATGATGGAGAGGAGGAGAGTAAGAATGAAAAGGTAGAAGATGATGATGATGATGATGAACCAATCACTTTCTCGGGTAAGAAAAAGAAGTCATCAAAGGGTTCGAAGAAGGCGGGTGGTTCATTGAGTAAAGCTATTCCGGAGGAAGATAGTGTTTCTGTATCTGAGTCTGCTAAAGGTGGTGATGATGATAAAGATGAGGATGATGTTTCTTTTGCATTTACTGGTAAAAAGAAGTCTTCTAAAAAGAAAAGTGGTAGTGCTGCTGCCAAAGTGAGTGATGAAATCGAGTTTGGGAGTGAAAGTGTAAATGTTGTTGAGGCTGAGAAGCCCAGTGTCGACAATGGTAATATAAGTAAGAGTGAAGAGGTTGTTGGAACTTCCAAAAATAAGAAAAAGAATAAGAAGAAGAGTGGGAGGACTAAAGAAGAGGAGGATGATTTAGATAAGCTTCTTGCAGAGCTTGGCGAAGCCCCTGCTACAGCACAACCTGCTGCGGCTCCTCCTCAGCAGGATGATAAAGTTCAGCCGGTTCCTGTAGTAGGTTCTGCCCCTGGTGCTTCAGGAGAAAAGGAGGGAGAAGATGAGACTGTAGAGTCAGCTGCCGCAAAAAAGAAGAAAAAGAAGAAGGAAAAAGAAAAGGAGAAGAAGGCAGCGGCAGCAGCAGCTGGAAGTGCACCGGTAATTGAAGCTGTAGAAGAGAAAGCTGAGGCAATTGAACCGAAGAAAAATGATTCGAAGACCAAAGCGGCTGACAAGAAAGTGCCAAAGCATGTTAGGGAGATGCAAGAACTACTGGCTAGAAGAAAAGAGGCTGAAGAAAAAAAGAAAAAGGAAGAGGAAGAGAAGCAAAGGAAAGAAGAAGAGGAGCGACGAAGGATAGAGGAACTTGAGAGACAGGCAGAAGAGGCTAAACGTAGAAAGAAGGAAAAAGAAAAGGAGAAACTCCTGAAAAAGAAGCAGGAAGGTAAATTGTTAACTGGTAAGCAGAAAGAAGAAGCCCGGCGTTTGGAGGCAATGAGGAGGCAGATTCTCAATAGCACAGGGGGTGTGACTCTTCCTGGCGCGGACACCGGTGGACCATCTAAAAAACCTATTTATCAGACAAAGAAAGGGAAATCAACAAATCGAAATCATAATGGTGCCGCTGCTGTCAAGACAGAGGAAAATGTTGAAGCAACGGAAACTACTGCTGATTTAGATACAGAGGAACTGGAAAAGGTTGAAGAAGTGGAGTCGGTGCAGATGGAGGACAAAGCTGAACTTCCTGAAGTTGTTGAAGAAGTAGTGGATGAAGATGATGATGTTGAGGATGAATGGGACGCAAAAAGCTGGGATGATGTCAATCTGAATGATAGGGGTGCATTTGCTGATGAAGAAGTTGACTCCGAGCCTGAACCAATTGTCAAAAAAGAGATTAAAAATGGCATACCTTCTAAAAATGCTGGTGAGTTTTGCATTTTATTGGTAGTTTTTACTTTTTCCTGACATTTATGCTTGAAACTTTTGTAATTGTTGAAACTTTTTCCTGGCATACCTTCTTGCTTTTTTCGTACCTCACCAGCATAGGAAATATATGAGCCTACTCTAGTGTTAGAATCTTAGAAATATAAAGTGATGCTACTTTGGAATATTTTATGGTCAAGACCTTAGTTTTAGAATTTTTTTTCTGCTGGCAAGTGATCAAACTTTTGGGCATATTAATGTTGTAACCTAATAACGTCACCTGCTGCAGTAAACTAGTAAATTATTGTGAGATACTATTTCTTCCTTTGACTGCAGCAATTGGTTTCAAACCTGGAACTATGACAGTATGATAAAATTTTCCTGGTCTATATTTGCCAACACTCTGTATTTCTATTTCTTCCTTTGCTTCAGATAAGCATAGGATATGTTTTTGTACTTCATTTACGGTAGACCACCTTGTATTAGATCTCCCTGTATCTTGTGGGCGTGGCCAAACTTTTGTCTGTGTCAAGTGGCTTAATAATGTTTGATTGACCTGCAGAGCCAACCCCCTTCTCTAGTCGGATGGGGCATGATATTTGGCATATACTTCTCCTGTAAAATTTAATACTTTAATTTAACTACTTTTCTGCTGATTTATATTTTGCTTTGCTTTTTCTTCTACATCAGGTGCTACAAATAAACCTGTTACGAAGCCTGCAGCTGAAGAAACTGAAGATAGAAAACAGGCCAAAGTTGTGGTTGAGGATAAAAAGAAAAAGCACGATCCACAACTGTCTGCCGTGCCTTCTAAGCCGAGTGAAGGGAACCTTCGGTCGCCAATTTGCTGCATCATGGGTCATGTGGACACTGGCAAAACCAAGCTTCTGGATTGCATTCGAGGTACCAATGTTCAAGAAGGTGAGGCTGGTGGTATCACCCAACAGATTGGTGCAACGTACTTTCCTGCTGAGAACATACGTGAAAGAACCAAGGAACTGAAAGCTGATGCAACACTGAAAGTTCCCGGTCTACTGGTTATTGATACCCCAGGACACGAGTCATTCAATAACTTGAGGTCTCGGGGTTCAGGTCTATGTGATATTGCAATTTTGGTTGTGGACATTATGCATGGCTTAGAGCCACAAACTATAGAGTCACTCAATCTATTAAAAATGAGGAACACTGAATTCATTGTTGCATTGAATAAGGTGAGCATACTCTCATGAGCTACTACTTCCAATATATGTTTTTTACAGGTTGTTCAACTCTGTCACTGTTCTTGCATCATTGCAGGTTGACAGGCTTTATGGCTGGAAAACATGTCGCAATGCTCCAATTCGTAAAGCAATGACGCAGCAGTCTAAGGATGTTCAAAATGAGTTCAATATGAGGGTCACTCAGGTAGTAAAGTTTTTTGTTTTGTTTTTGGTAAGTTGTGGTAGATTGTTTGTTAATGTTCACCATGCTAATTTTTCTTGTTTCACTTCTAGATCGTTACTCAGTTCAAGGAGCAAGGGCTAAATACTGAATTGTATTACAAAAACAAAGAAATGGGCGAAACATTCAGCATTGTGCCTACAAGTGCAATAAGGTAACTGTGTAGCCTTGTAGCCATAGTACCTCTTTTGTGTAGCATTGTATTACAAAAGGGATTTTGTTCCCCTCCATTTTACCCCTACCAACCACCATGTTGATGTTCCAGATGGGAGATTTTGTTTTCCTGCATCCAAGACTCAAACCCACAGCCTTTTAGTCACATGACAACAGCCCGGACAGCTGTTGAGGCGATTACATATGTAATCTTTTGTAGTGCCAATGCTAGGATGTTGAATTGTATTTACTGTAGTAGCTTTAAATAGTGTTGATGATAATATAGGAAATAACTTGCAATATTCCCTACATTTTTTAAGATGCCTACATTTTACATCAATTATTTTGTTGGTTACAGGCAAGTATCTTATTTTCTTGCATCTGCTTTAGAATTTTCACTATCATTAGAAAGAGGTGTTTTTGATTGTTTAACATCTCAGCTTTTTTTGGTATCCCTCAAATTGTGTCCAACCTGTCTGTGCTCTACGTGAAATCATCCAAAGTATGATAATTTGGTAGGAGCAGAGAGGGTGAATACCAAATCTTTGTTTTCGGGCAAAAACCATAACTTTAGTATTACATATAATCTGCTGAATACTTTGTCGGTGTTTTTGTATTGATGTTTTAGTATTTAATATTTCAGTGGTGAAGGAATCCCGGATATGTTATTACTATTAGTTCAGTGGACCCAAAAGACCATGACCGAGAAGCTTACATACAGCGAAGAAGTGCAGGTTAGCCATCACTTGATGCTAGTGGTTGAATGCTTGTTGATCGTTTAACAATAGAGACCTAACTGTCTAACTGTTATTTGACTGTGGCTACCAGTGTACCGTTTTGGAAGTCAAGGTTATTGAAGGCCATGGAACTACTATTGATGTTGTTTTAGTTAATGGTGTTCTTCATGAAGGGGATCAAATAGTTGTATCTGGAATGCAGGCAAGCATCTCAGACTATAACCACATGTATTAATACTTGCTTTCTGCTTCTGACCAATAAAGTTTATAATATAGGGTCCAATTGTTACCACAATTCGAGCTTTATTGACACCTCATCCAATGAAGGAACTTCGTGTTAAGGTACCATTATATCTTTTGCATTTGATTGATTTATTTTAAAGCTGGTTTGGGTAGGAAAAAGACATTTAGAAATTTGAATGGGTCAATGGGGGCAAATGATAAATAATGTGTTAGAAGCTTAGGAAATGATTATGAGATTCTTAACATGAAGGAACCGAGTTATAGCAAGTATAGTTGTTCATAGCTCATATTGTTATGCTGAAGAGGTCTTCATTTTTCCATCATTGGAATTTGGAATATGTCAATTGAGGGGAGTCTGAGGGGCCTTTGACAGAGGAGCTATATTTTTTTATTTAGTATGTCTTCCGGCTAAGTAATGGTTGTCTAATTTCAGGGATCATATATCCATCACAAAGAAATCAAAGCTGCTATGGGCATCAAGATCACTGCCCAGGTACTTAATGATATTGATCTGACTTTTATGCCAGTTTATATCCAGTTATGTTTTTCTTCCTTTACTGTTTATAAATGTGTAGAGAATCATATTTTTTATATGATTTCCTGCTATTTCAGGGGCTTGAACATGCTATTGCTGGAGCTAGTTTATATGTGGTAAAGCCTGATGATGATTTGGAATATATTAAAAAAGCAGCTTTGGAAGACGTGGAGTCGGTCTTGAGCAGGATTGACAGGAGTGGTGAGGGAGTTTGTGTCCAGGCATCTACCCTTGGCTCATTGGAAGCATTATTGGAGTTTTTGAAAACTCCAGAAGTGAATATTCCTGTTAGTGCTATAAACATAGGCCCGGTACATAAGAAGGATGTGATGAAGGCCAGTGTAATGCTTGAAAAGAAACGAGAGTATGCTACTATATTGGCATTTGATGTCAAAGTCACCCCTGAAGCTAGGGATCTTGCAGAAGAATTGGGTGTGAAGATTTTTATAGCCGATATCATTTATCATCTATTTGATCAATTTAAGGCTTACATGGACAACATTAAGGAGGAGAAAAAGAAAGAATCTGCGGATGAGGCAGTCTTCCCATGTGTTCTGAAGATCTTACCAAATTGTGTCTTCAACAAGAAGGATCCGATTGTTTTGGGAGTTGATATCCTTGAAGGCATTTTAAAGGTATTCTTTTTAATTCAGACGAACTTTTTTCAATGTGGATGCAATATTTGTGATGAATGATGATAGCAGTTTTCTCTGCATAAGATTGTATTGCTTGCCTTGGGATAAATTCATTAGTTGTATTTTAGTATTGCACTTGCATCTGTATTTGAAAAAGGAATTAGCAATTTTATATTTATGGCCTCTGGATAAGTTCGGTTAAAATGAGGATATAGAAATTTTGGAACGAAAATGATTTACACCTTCTGATACAGTAAAAATGTTGAAAGATTGAACTTGTTGTGCAACAAAATTTGTTTTGTTTTCTTTACACTTGCTATGTAAATTTGTACCTTGTTATGTGTTCAATGCACAATTTGTTTGGTTTCTTTTAGCTTGCTCCTAACATTGTCTACTTCACAGATTGGAACTCCAATTTGTATTCCTTCCCAAGAGTTCATTGATATTGGTCGCATTGCCTCCATTGAGAATAACCATAAACCGGTTGATTTTGCGAAGAAAGGGCAGAAAGTAGCCATTAAGGTATGTGCTTGAATTAAAGTTGAATTTTACATAATGAACTTCTCTGAACGCAACAGTTATTTTCCTCATTAAACGAAGTTTGAGATATGGATTTAAAATGACCTTTTATTTGTACTATGATTGAGCGATGTTGAAAAGGTAAAGATGATTAATGTCTGTTTTAAGTTATGTGTAGCAATAGTTTATTATATAAACTAACTTGTTTACACTGGTGGAAAAATGACATCCATTTTTACTAATTTACACGTGGCCTATCTTTAGACTTGGTTATTGAGAAAGAAATAAATATGTTTAGAGGTGAATAAGGTAAGTATTAATGTTCTGTTCAACTTCGTTTGCAGATTGTTGGCAGCAATTCTGAAGAACAGCAGAAAATGTTCGGGAGGCATTTTGAGATTGATGATGAACTTGTAAGCCATATATCACGGAGATCTATTGATATTCTCAAAACTAATTATCGGGTAAGTCATCAATAACAATAATAATAAATAAATTTGTCAGTAATGATGTGTTTTTAACTAGAATAATGATAACTCAACACACTTTTTTTGACACAAATGCAACACTGTTCACCATGCTTATACGGTAACAGTACAATGTTTTGGCAATTTTTTTTATTAGAAAAGAACTTTTTTTTTTTAATATGGATGAGGATTTTCTAAACACAATTTGAGTTGTGTTGTTAACCAATTTCACTACTGCATTAACGAAAAAAATGTACGCTGTTGACCACTTTTGGAACATACATTAACCAGAAAAATGCAAAGCGTAACCACTTATTTTACATAGTTTCATTTTTTTTATTTTACAGAAGTACATGGATTCTGAAAGTGGTTAATAATATACATTTTTGTGGTTAATGAAGTCGTGAAATTGGTTGATGACAACTAACTTTTTGTGTTACAAAAATACTCCTCTTTTTGTTAGAAAAAGAATTCAGTAAAAAATTGACCCAAAAAAGGGTACTGTTCACCTTATAAAGGTGTGGTATATGTCAAAAAAAGTATGTCCACTTATCATTACTCATTTAACTATTATTGGATTTTGTTGGACTGTCTCTTAAAGTTATACTGTTGAATTATTGACATAGGATGATCTGACTATGGAGGAATGGAAACTGGTGGTTAAATTGAAGACTTTGTTCAAGATACAATAAAGACTTGATCTGTATTTTTTTTAAGATAAAACGAGAGTATTCATTTCTGATAAACAAGGTTTTCAGTGAAATGTTCGGTAATGCCGGACTTCGAGGGATTTTTGTGAGGATGCGGTTGGGTTCACCTTGTAGATGCAATGATGCAGATAGAAGGCGTTTTGTAGTGGCAGAGTGACTTGTACAAGAAACTTCTATGCTCCTGCAGCTTGGATCCTCTGGCCAAAAGGGTAACTGTCAAGGACAAAAGGTCCAAATTTTGTGATTTACTATACACATCTGTGGTATACATGGAAGCAAATAAGAATTTAATTTTCCATTGTTCGATGAGAGAAAGCAAATATTCACGGGAGTATCTATCTTGTTAACAGACAAAATTGTTGACTTTGTCGTGTACAAATTTTCCATTTGTATACGACAGTGTTCCATGCCATGCATTTTGGTTTTGGAAACAGGCATGGATATGTATACTTGTTTGGATATGCAAGTGCATTTCCCTTTAAATATTGCAGCATATATTTTTCACATGAAGATCTACAAATCTACAGCGCTCGTCTGTGTAGTGTGAGAGCCGGATCTTTACTCCTTTCAACAGAAATCTTCCAATGATGACATTTCTGTCCTGATAGTTTGAATCCACTAAAAATAATTTAGGGAAAGCTAGACTTTGGTCTTCGATCAATCATTTTGGTTTACATGGATCGACAATAAGAATGATCCAATAATTTAGGGAAATCTAGTGAGCAATAAGATATAAACATCGCAAATATGTTACTGAATTATAAACAAAAATAAGCCGAAAATATAGTGCAGTAAAACATTCATTAACATAAAAATCGTTTAAAGGAAATGCTGTATGAGCAAGTAAACGAAAGTTGTGAACACGGGAGAGGCACCTTGGAACCTCAAGAAATTAGGTACATAAAGAATGTTTAGAAAGATGCGTTGAAGGATTATTGTCATAAAAAATGTTAATGAATAATGATGCGCCAATTGATAACTTCTGATTTTTTCTACCATTGAATATAGCTTTTGGAAATTTATCTCGTCAAACAAGAACCTTGGTAATTAGATAGATACATGGTATGTTTGAGGGTATGCATGACAATAAAACTCATACTTGTGGTTACCTGTCTGAACCAAATCCAATTTGACGGGTTTTCCCCGATTTCAAAACACGGGTATGGGACATGTAACGAGTATATGGGCATCCACCCCGAACCCATACCCAAACTCGTACTGAATGCAGAAAATTACTTTATGTTGATATGCCATGTTATTTTGTTTGACAATTATCGTGTTATAAAAACTACCATTGGTATTTAAAGGAGCAACTAAATCAATAGGTCTAACAACTGTTAAAGTGATCATATTGTTGGATAATACATTACAATATTTTTCTAGGGGTTGCATAAAAACTTATATTTTTTATTTTTTATTCAATGCGGGGATACCCGAACCCGTCGGGGACATACATGGGGTTCAATTTTTCATCCTCGTTGGGTATGGGTAGGGTAACAAATAAGTATATGAGAATCAGGTATGGGGACGGGCAATGTAAAACCCGTCCCCACCCCGTCTCATTGTCATGCCAATTTGAGGGAAACTTAGAAAATAATACACAAATGAAATGTCACAAACACAAATGAAATGTCGCGTAATTGGATATGTCATGAATTTATGGAGTCATCATCGTGGAATCGTTCCACTAACATTAGACGATTCAGAACATCTTTGAATATATTTACTGCACAGATTTTTTACTTTGTCAAAAGTCTCGTAAAATTGAACTTCTTTAATTATTTTTCGTAGTGTGGGAGTGAAGAGGCTTGTAAAATTGATCGGGTCTATTGAGAAAAAGTGTGTTTACCTAAAGAGAAGGGAGGTTTAGGTGTGAGCATTTTAATTTAACACTTTTAAGGAAGTGGTGTTGTATGTTAAGGAGGGGGAAGGATGGACTTTGGTGTCAAGTTTTGTCACATATATATGGTGACAAAAATGGTGCAATGGTTAGAGAGGGTGTGTGTGGGGGTGGGTGGGGTGTTACGGATCCAAATTGGTAGAATGGATATTTTTTTGTGTTGTTATGAGGAGAATGGATGGAGATGGTTCGTGGATAATGTTACTAAGTATTCTAACACATTATTTTGGAATAAACCATGACTGGGTGGGGAGGTTTTAAAGAAGTGTTTTAGTAGGTTTTTTTTTATTAATCATTATAATATATATAGAGTTTGTCTAACATGTGCAACATTGCACTTGTTAAAGGAACTAAAAGTTATATATTCAATACAAACTTACTGCTTTAAATTTCTTAACATGTGAAAATTTGCACATGATAGAAAAACCCATATATTAATTCGAACCCCAACACCAGAAGTACCAAGAGGGTAGTATAAGCATTACAATAAGCAACTAGTAGGTTGTTTAAATTAGCGTAGTGTTGGACCATGAAGGATATGGTGTTAGGAAGTAGAGTTAAAAAAAGGTGTTGGAGTTGGAGAAGAAATTTGAGTGAGAGAAGTTGGTGGATGAGTGTAAGGTTATAATATTAACTAACATTTCTTTGCAGGATAATGTGGAGGATTCTTGAATTTGAGATATTGATCCCGATTGTATGTTTTTGTTTAAAGAAACTTATGACTTGATATCAAGTTTTAATTTTTTTTATATTCCCATATGTATAAAGTCATTTGGAATAAGTTTGTTCCATTGAAGATATCATTGTTTGTTTGGAGATTATTGCATAACCGTCTTCCAACTAAAGATAATTTAATTTGAAAAAGAAAGCAAATTATATCATCGACTTCACATGTGGGTGAATATATGTTTCAAGTTTATTTATATTTAGGAAAAATTACACCCACCTCCCTTAAGATTTACTAAAATGACATTAACACTCCCTTTAGTTTTAAAATTTACACTAACCTCCCTAAAAATTTTCAAATAGACAAATACTTCCTTTTTCTATTAACACTGTTAACTTTCCGTTAAACTTTTTTCTTTTAGAAACTTTTGATCAATATTTAATGGTGATTCTTGAATTACTAGGAGATAAAAAAATTGGCAAAAGCACCGTAAACGAAGTTGATAACCATTTCATTGTTGTAATCAACCAATTTCATCATTGATAAAACTAAAAGCACTGGTAATGCAATCAAACACAGCCCGGTATCAACATTATTTGTATCCTTCAAATAAAAAAAAACATTATTTGTAGCAATTTAATATAGAAAGAAAGCGTACAGTGGCAAATGTTGAAACATCAGTAAATATCTATGTTGTAGCCTAAGCTTCAAAGTCTTTATGAATTTACTCAAAAGGAACCCAAATATCGACACAATTTCCATTGCAAATCAAAGTTATGCACAAAAGTAACTCAACTCAATTCAACAAATTCCCATACTAAAAGTAATTAAACACAATTCAAGTAACTAATGACACAAAAACAGATTTTTACTCGCATTTGGTACAACAACCTTCACTGGGGAGTTTTTTTTTTTTTTTATCCAATTACTTGTATTTGGATTTAGTTGATGATATTAGTTGATTCATCATCAATGGTAAATATGGAGGTTTTTTCCCCTGGAAAATCACCTCAAAAAATAAAGTTAATGGTGTTAATGAAAAAGGGAGGTGCTTGTGTATTTGATGAGAACTTAAGGGAGGTTAGAATATGTTTTAAAACTAGAGGGGGTGTCAGTGTCATTTTAGTAAACCTTAGGGGAGGTGAGTGCAATTTGCCCTTATATTTATTCATTAAAAAAAAGTTTATTTATATTTATTGCTAGCATATTTTATAAACTAAAATGCAAAATAACTAGATATACTTTAATAAAGAAACGATTAATTCAATTGAAGTTTTGAAAGATGTGCTATAAGACGGGGCACAAAAATTTCTCCTATATTTAGAGGCAAAAGTTGTATTTAAGAAAACATATATTTAGTTTAACAAAAGAGATAAATGAATTCTATCAAATGATAAATTGTTCAGGAGAATCTAAGTTTGATTTTTGGATGAAACAATTTTTTATAAGATTTTACTTACCATTCAACCGAACTCTGGATTACCAACTCCTTTTCCATGAAAACAAGAGGGTTAACAACAAAAACAAGTTTACTAAAAGAGCGTTATAAAATCTAAAATAGGTCACACCAAATGGATATGATTTATTATTTTTTTTATCATTATGAACTTTTCAAAACTAGATTTTAATTTCCCAATTTTTTTTTTCAATAGGAAATATATAAATTTGTGTTTTGATCAAAATATATTTAACAAACTCTTGCCATTTTTTTTCCATAACATTACTTTATTAGTATTTTTAATGCTCCAGAGTGGTTCAGTTCACAATCGATACTATTTTCATTTCTAAATGTACAACATGTAAAATAAATCATAAGAATTAAGAAAGTTGATAGTAATATTTTTTTTTTTAGGGAAGTAATATTAAATTTGTTGAAATATATAATTTTTCAATATATGATTGTGAGAGAGAATTAATTTATTTTCCCTATCATAACACTTATTGTTAGTTATATAAAAGATGTAAAATAATCAACATTATTATGGTAAAATATAACTAATACAATTAGAAATATGAATGTGTGTCCTTTAAAAAAAAAGTAAATATGTCAAGAAGAATTATATTTAGAGATGAAGTAGTACAAATGTTACACTTTTTTAATAATAAAAAAGGTATATACAAACTTTTGACCATATTATATATCCTTGCTCTATTTCAATTAAAAACTCCTAAACTTATCATAAATAAAAAGACCATAGCATGTATATAAAAGGTTTTGACAACCTCACTTACATTTATGTTTACGTTTATTATTATACAAAGCCAACTTTCTTCTATATAACTCTCACCTCATTTCTTCCAAAAAGATGAGGAGAGCTTACTAAGAGAAGTGAGATAATTAAAGTTCATTAATTAGTTCACTTAATGATATAATTAAAACTCTAAAGCCCACTTGACCCAATCAACTTTGTTAATCCAAAAGTAATAGCCATAGCAATCCAACCTCCAAGTAAGACCCTCAAACAAGATCTTAACACTGGTGCCTTACCCAACACTGCACCCAACCAACCAAACACAACCAAAGCAAAACTAACTGCTCCCAAAACAACACCTACCCTTACCTTATAATCTTTAATGAAAGATGCTGCAAGAAGTGGCACCATTGCACCAATTGAAAATGCTAAAGCTGAAGCTGCTGCTGCTTGTAAAGGATTTGGCAAACTTTCTTTCTCAATAACACCTTCCTCTTCAATATTACCTCTTTCAATATTGTCTCTTTTTAATTGAGCAATTTCAATGTCAAGTTGTGAATAAACAGATACAAACTCACCTATTGCCATGCTACATGCACCAGCTACAAGTCCAGCAAAACCTGACAAGATCATTGCTTTTATGTCTTGTTTCACTGCTCCTACACCCATCATTAGTGATGCTGTTGAAACTAATCCATCATTAGCTCCTAAAACCGCGGCACGTAGCCATTGTGATCTTTTTGAGTAATCAAATTCATCGCTTTCGATCTCTAGTGTTGCATTTTGTTGATCATGGTCATTGTTTTGATGTACAAATTTTGTTTGGTTAAGGGATGAATTATTAGATTCCATGAAAATAATAATATGATAAAGATAATTGAAGAGGAAGGTTATAAGAAAATAAGAGAAAGATGGAATGGAGAGGAGAGAGTAGTGTGGAAGACACACGCTAATGAAGAAGGTATTTATGGATGAAAAAGTGTGTATTTGTTGAGGGAATGGTGGGACAAGGCCACTAATTAAAAGACAAATTCTATATTCACCAAATTCATACGGAATGTGTATATGTTTGTTTTAATAAAGTAAATTAACTTTGCCCCCATTTATTAAAGAGCTCATGAAAAGTTAGGAATGATTGAGGAAGTGTGTGCTCCAATATGGTGACATTACAAGTTAAAGGATAAATGGTCAAATAATGTAAACTTCTTTTTGTGTATAAAATAATATATATATTATGCTATATATTATTAAACAAGACTAATAAAGTGGCAGAAAATAATGTTGATGGAAATGTATAATTGATGCTTTTGTTCACGAAAAGATCGTGCATGATCTCTTCCACAAAGTAATTCCAAGAAGCAATATTAAAACTAACGATGATGAGAGGAATCGAAAACAAAGTTAAAGTAATGAGAATGTGGAAAAATATACTGAAAACCAAAACCATGATATATGATAAACTGTTTTATCCATAAAAGAAGCGAATTGTCGAAAAATAAAAAGAAAAAAAGATGTACCGACGTTTGAAGGAAGTTAGCATGACTAAGACAAAGGACAATTATTATTATTATTATTTGTATATTATGATCATTATCATGAAGAGATAAAACTTCCCGTAGATCTCGAGACTTCTTAGCTTTGATCATGTTCACCACCTTATACTCAACTTTCATATGGAGAGAGTTAATACCTAGGGGTGCAGGAAAGACCCAAACAATGAACAAGGCCAAAGAACTTAGTCATAATCGAAGTAGTACGACCAAAATTACAGGTATAACCATAAATAAAACAATCAATATTTGATGATCCCTCCCTCCATAAGAGAAAATGCAAGAGTTACTTATACCCAATCCATGGCCTATATCAAGATTGAGCTTGCAAGAGACTTGAACGAGGAGTGAACCAATTCACATTTTTCTCCTTTCTATGTCCTTCGATGTAAGGTCGGTTGTAAAAATAATGATAAATTGTAGTGACATACATCCTCGATCCACAATATATTAACCATGATACCAAACAAGATAGACCAAATATGACCGATGATATTCGTCTCAAGGTTAAAGTTCTACCACTATGACAAAAATAGTATTGTTGTGTGAAATTCATCTAGATTCTTTTCTATTTCCGTAGATTCTCTCCAACGAATGTAGTTTTAGTCAAAGTGTGTCAGACATTAAATGTGATTATTATTTTTACATGATATTCAAATCTTGGTTCGACATAATTTGAGAATCTAATCCCTTTCGTTGGACTCAACTCTGTTGTAAATTCACGTAGACTACATAAATCTAATATGATACTACATTATAGTAATATTTAATGAGTTTGTTAGATAGTGTATACTACTATAGTATTTAATTTGCGTGGGTTATAATGAACGATAGTGTGATTTACGTGGGTTATATTGACAAGTAGAAGTAAATTAATGCAGCTAGCTAGTTTGAAAAAGATTGAAGAATGGATTAATGAAGAGGAAAGCACTATAGTTTTTATGATAAAAAAGGAAGAGTAGGGAATTGGACAATTTAAGTAATGGAATAGAGTGTACATCCCACGTACGAAGACCACCTTTTGTGCATTATATATTTCTTCCAATCAAAGACAGAAACCAAGTCTTCAATGGTTTACTCTCCAACAACGTAGTTGCATTATTTGGGTCACCAATGGATGACCAACAAGGTCCACAACTCTTTGTCTCGTTAAAGCTTAATATACTAAAGTAAGTCACAAATCAAAGCCATTTTACTTGAATAGTGACACCCATTAACAAATGGCGTGTTGTTCTTGAGTTGAATTCATGTCAAAGAGAGATATACACAATCACACAAAAAGTTAATAGAGCAAAGATTTTTTGGTTGATTACTACATGTTCGTTCTCAATATTGAGGAACTAATTAATCAGCTTTTTTATTAAAAGAATACAATGAAGCAGTATAATTGTAAATTTTTTATTTTTATTTTTATAAACAAAATTTATTAACGTGAGTATAAAGGGTACTCAAACTCATTACAACAAAAGTACATCAAACACTTTGGAAACATAAAAAGATACAATTCATCAATTAGAAATATATTGTGTGTCTTGTGTTTTAAGACGAGTCACTTGTTTGTAAATTGTTTAAAAATCACGGAAAATTAGAAATTGATTTATGATTGGTTAGATCATTGGAACATACTCTTTTAGGATGGGGAGATGAAGTGGTTGATAACTTCTTGGCATGTAATTTATGTGTAGAAGGGAGAATGAAATGAAAGTTTCACATTTAGTTTGGCTCACTATGGTTTGAGTTATTTGGTTGGAGCGCTATAACGTCTTTTTTAATGGAAAGTGGCAAATGTTTTGAAGGTGGTGGATCATGTGAAACACTTGTCTTGATCTTGGTTTACTTGTAGGGAGTATAATAACAGGAATTATGTACTTTAATATTGCTTGATTATGTCTTTTGTTGTACTCACATTAATATATTTTTCTTTTAATTTTTTATTTACAACTTTACGAAATAGTCTGCTTCATTGCTAATTGTTTTTTTTAACCTTGGTATGCTTGAATTGAAATTAATTGTTTTTTGACATTAATCCCCCGGTAGTTAGTTGTTAAAATGAGAGCCTTTGGGGTTTCGTCTTCGAATAAAATAAGTGTAAGATGTTAACTTACACTTTTAGATTTTAAGTGGATGTAAATTAATGATCTTATAATATACTAGTGCAATAGACAAGATAAAGATATTAAAAAGAAGGAGTAATTTTTTAAAATGCTACTGTGCATAGAGATAGGGGATGAAGCCGGTTTCCCACCCAAGCAACACTGACAAATATTTGTTGGTAGCATCTTTGGATATGTTTCCAATTACTTAACTTTGTCTGGTGGACCGAAGAGTTGCTATAACGGGTGTGCATTCCACTATGAACAAGATATACATACTTCTTCCAACTCATTTTAATTATCGCATTTGAGTTGTATATGATTTTAAAAAGATTACTTGAATTGATTTTGATGGTGAAATTACTGTGATTTACTAACACACTCTTATTAATTATATTTATAGTTATTGAAGTAGTTAAGTGAAGTGAAATTCAATAAATAAAAATATATTAATGAAAAAATATAATAAAATTAGGGTAAAATTACACAATTATATTTTTTTCGCTACATAAAACTACACAATTTGTCCATTTAACTTAATTTGAGGTAACACTTTTTTCCTTTATTTTTTTTCTTCTGATTATTCTTTTATGAAAAAAAACTAAATAATAAAAAACTCATAAACTTTTTTTTTTTATTTATCAAAAACTCATCAAACTCATAAATAAACTCAAATCTTCATCATAGAAACATAGGAACCTAGATTTCATTGAAAAATCCCATAAAAATTATACAATATTGACATTTTATAACATAAATGATTAAATCGGAAAAAAACAAGATAAAGAATGAAGATGTTGCCTAAAATTAAGTTAAGAGACGAATTGAGTAATTTTCTCTAAATTTTATATTGGTATTCTAAAGCTACATTTATTTTAAAGAGAAAAAGAAATGTAAAAATGACTATTAAAATGAGACAGAGGGAGTAATGAGTTTTTGCATACACAATAAAAATTCTACTTCAAAGTTTGAACAAGAGAGGATGAAGATTGATACCAAAGAATACAACACCAAACACATCTATTATCTTTGGTAAGACTATCAATTTAAAGTGTTTTGTTTTCACCATCCACATCATCGGCTTCAGATTATATAATTTGATATGTTGTAGGACGTTGGAGGGTGTTTTAATGTGTTTTTACATCTTTCAAATTATATTGTAGGGCGAACGTAAAACTAGTATAGTTGGACAAGAAACTCTCATCAGTTTACGCAAGTTCACAAAATTTGGCTCCGACCCAAATATTTATAGGGTCAAAAATCTTTCAAGACTAAAGATCTCTCATTCATATAAGCTCGGGTGTCCAAAAAGGCAACAAAGATGTAAGATCAATCATACCGTCGATCTACCAACAATGGTGTCAGCGCTTCAGAGATCTACTGAATTCAAGATTGTTTTAGAACACTTTTAGGATTGTAATGCTAATATTGATGGGATTATGCGACACTTTTGCATTCTAATTTTCACTTAAATAAATTAAACTCTTACATTAAATACTTTATTTATAATAATGTATAATAATAGACATTATCAATGTACAAAGTAAAAATCTATGGATCACAATTCACAACAATAATAGACATTAACAGTAGTTAACAGTCTATAACATTATCCATAAATTTCAAATAAGATAATAGTGCAAATTGATGATAACATGATTGAGTAAATTATTATTTGATAAAATAATATGTATTACTCAACATGTTCTATTCGATGCAAATCAATTGTGCAATGTACAAGTACAATTTTCATCACCAATTTCATCTGCAAGACATATAGGCTTTCTCAACCCATACTGGAACCAAATTGCTCGTTTTTTAGTAAATTCATCAACAAAGGAATCCAACATTTCAATAGTAACATGTTGCATCACCACCACATGTGCAATATTTCCTTGATATGCTAAATTCCATTTTCGAATAAACTCAATATCCAAAGGCTTCTCAAAAACAACTGTATTGCTAAATTCATTTAACATTGCACCAATACCAGCATCACGAAGTTTACCTTGCAAGTAACGTGCATTCATCATGCACTTATGCACTTCATTTTGGAGTCCTATGATACCTCTTTTTTGCAAAGCATACCAAAGAAAGATTGGAGCATGACCACTTCGACTACCACTAATTGTGGTATCCCTAGAACCAATCACTTCAACATCCTTACATAAAGTGTTGATATGTTCTAAGCGAGTTAATAAAACACCACAAGGAGTTGGACATCCCAGAAACTTATGACCAGAGATAGTTATACTTCCGATGGGCTTCTTGAAGGTAATGCTTGGAGCCTGTGCTACCACCTAAATAACATTATAAGAATGAGTTATAATTGAGAAGGAAAAAAACAATCAATTTTAGACTGCAGCAATGGGGCAACCAACTTAGTTTGGAAATTGCTCTTTAGACACCAAAGCCGAATTATAGTTAACTACCATTCGAGAACACTTTTTAGATCGGATGAATCAATTAAAAAGTTCACTCGATTTAAAAGTGTTATAATCGATCTCAAAAATGTCGAACGACAATTAACTGTCATTTAGTGCGTGTCTAAGAGCAATCACTAGGAGCCTAAAGAGTAATCGTCACCTAGTTTTATTTATGGGTCTTGTAACTTATATCTTAAGAGCATGTGGTAAAGAACCTGCAAATATACATTTTATCTTGATTTTTTTTTACTTTTTGAAAAATAGAACATACAACTTTTAATATATACTTTATATCTTTTTATTACATTAGTATGTGCTATTAAGACATATGCTATCATTTTTCTTTATTTGTTTATGAGAGTAACTTTACCCATCTTATATTACCAGGGTCGGTCCACGGATAAGGCCACCAAAGCTCTCTTTTTAACCCACCAATAAAATACGATTTTCATTAGATATTATAAATAGTAAGGTCTCATATTCTAACAAAAAAAGACTCCACATATTAAACCTTGTTTAGACCCCACTTATTTTTCAAAATTATTGGTCCGACCCGTATATTTCTAAGAGTTGCATATGATTTAAGAAATGTACATATCTATCAATTTATTATTTGATTTATGTACTATATTTTTTTTTTAAAGAAATATTTTACGGAAAGAAATATTTTTTTATGTACTATATTTCTTTTATATTTTCACAATTGTCACACTTTTAACGAATAAGCGTCATTTCCATAAAAAAAAGTAAAATATGTCATTTTGTCTAGTGGATTTATTTATATTTTACGGTTACTATTTTCAGATTATTTTTAGTAATTGAGTCATTCGGTTCAATTAATACAAAGACAATCTTTTTAAGAGATTGAGTCATATGTGTGAATCTTTTAAGTCAGTCCTATTCATTAATGTTTTTAATAAGTGACTTAGTGGTTTGATCATAAACTCAAATATTGAGTTTTTTTTTTTGAGAGAAACTCAAATATTGAGTTG
>Ga0228710_1002120_pt1 | contig 30942 bp, 16 predicted proteins | sample MedpolnodulmetaG_FD_177995 | JGI IMG/M metagenome (GOLD analysis project Ga0228710, IMG submission 177995) | Root nodule microbial communities from Medicago polymorpha collected in Santa Monica, California, United States - pink nodules | ecosystem: Host-associated > Plants > Roots > Nodule...
GTATTCCAAAACAATTTTTTTTACAGGGGGGTAAATAAATAAAAATTACAGGGGGAAAAATCGGAAATTACCTATATTATAGGGGGGGTAAAACACCATTAACCCATCGAAAAATTTCATGTTCTAGAACATTTTTCAAATAACTTCAATTCGATTCACAAAAACCAATCTTAATTCAATTCATTTGATATTTCTAAAGGTTTAGAAAACATAACAACAATTAAATATATCAAAAGAATCATTTAGGAAAGTCCGGATCGACCCCAAGTACCCGGAACGCCCCAAAACATGGGTTTTTGCACTGAGCAACTCGCCACAGCGAGCTACCACTCGCCCAAAGAGTTACACCAGCACAAACATCTCAGTTTTTGGGTTTCCTTTCGGGAATGCATACAATTTCCCCTCAAACCCCCCGATTTTGATCCCGTTTGACCCAAACTTGTTCATTAGTTAACATACATCAAAAGGCAACCAAAACACTTAAAAAACATGGAATCATTACATCAATTCATGTCAAAATCATCATCTAGTTCATTTTTCACCAAAAGTTAATATTTTCTCATTTTCATTCAAACTTCACAAACAACCACACCAATTCAAACCCCATCAACATACAAACATGTATAATAATTTATGAAGTGAATTTAAACATGTTCCAACAATAATAGCTCATCAATTCATGGTTTACACTTAATTAAGCAAAAATCTTCAAAACCACTTATCACCAACAACAACAATGAATTTAAGAACATAAACATATCAATTCCATGAAGTTTAACATATCCATAATTACACATAAATTAAGAGCACAAAATTCATCATCAAAAATCACAAAAAGTCATAATTCACAATAATTACTTATGACCCATAATTGAAAAGATGAAATTATAGCTTAATTGATGAAAGAAATCTACCCCCCTTACATCTAGGTCTTGAATCCGATAGCTTAAGCTTCAATCTCCCTCCTAGCTCTCTCAAACCCCAAGTTTTCTCTAGCTTCCTCTTCTTTCCTCTTCTCCAAGTTTGTGATCTACTTTCTCTCTCTACCTCTTAAGTTTGTGAAATGAGATAATGAATGGTTTAACCTAGTTTTTCTAAGAGTTATGCTTATATAGTCACCTCTTAATTGGGCTAGGTTTCTAATTGTCATAATGGGTTCAACATCCTTACTAACTAATTCTCAAAAGTTACTACTCACTTAATCCGCTAAAATACCAAATAATTAACATCTCTAAATAATTACCCCAACTCACTAGTAACTTAGTAAAAAAAAATCATTCTCACTGAAATACCAAAAATAACCTTCTTAATAAAAATGACTAATTTACCCTTACTCGCCAAATGACTAAAATACCCTTCTAGGCCAAAAAAAATCCACCACTCCCAAATAAAATACACACAAAGACAAATAAACACACATAAAAAATAATTAAAATAATTCTAGCAAAAAGCAGGCTGTTACACATAATACTTGTAAAAAAAAAAATTACACAAAATTAAAGGATAAGTCTCATATAAGTTGTATCATAAACATGGATTCACACTAATCATATCAAGATAACATTCATAGTTTTAGAAAATAGTAAAGACGACATTATTTATGATAAATTATGAAATACTTCTCTCTAGACAACATTTGATTCACATTAGTATCTATACCATCTTCATCGTTCTTTAAGATAAATGAATTCACCATTTTTTAAAACCCTATTGTCAAATATACATGATGATACGCCATAGTAAAAATCAACTAAAAACAATCAATTGTAGACGAAAATTTCGTGAACAACTTTTTTTTTAAGAAATTTTCTGAACAACTTAAATATGTATCTAGTGGAGGATGACTATTGGCGCAGTAAAGCCCAATTCTTCCTTGGTAGTTCCACGGATCCAAACTTGATCTGGAATTTCTTAATTTCGTCAGGGCGGTGGTTGAGGTAGGTTAAAGCTTTAGTGCCGTTTAGTTTGTCTAGTCAGTGCACTTTGAAACAAGCGAAATCGACCCATACTCCTCAAAGAAAGAGTAGGACCACCCAACAAGCATAATAGTTGCAATCGTAGGGCGTAATTTCTCCCGCCCTTCGATTGGAGCGCTATTCGACCCGTTATCATTTCCTGATTAGACGACTTCTCTTCTGATAATTTTAGTTATTCGCTGCTTCCTTACTCCTATTTCGGAAATATATAGAAAAAGGTGGGAATAATATATAACAAATGGGTAAGACAACCAAGGGCAATTCAACGGCTTTATGAGATAATCGATATACTTTCTCTTTGCCAAAAATTGACATAAGTTTTACGGCAACACAAAAAGGATAAAGTAGAACAACAAACAAAATCATACCAAGAAAAATCAGATCAAGAGTCTGAATTAAAAAAAGACATATTAAGCAGTGTTTCACACGACAATTCATCCCGCCATTTCACTTAGCAGGCTCAACTTTCACACGAATCAACACGTGCATAGTAGTAGATGCATCTCCAATTTCAACAGTGATAACATCATGGGAATCTACATTATCAGATGACCGCTTCACATTGGATTTGCGATAATACTTGTTATACTATGTTACCTTCAGACTATATTTAGCCATGAACTCTTGAATGATATCAACTTCATCAATAGCCTTCTTGGCGGATAGTCAACATATTTGTTTGACTGAAAAATAATGCAGGTTACATACGATAAGTGAATAGACATAACAGTCTAATATAAATGCAAGAAAAATCAACAGTGCATAAACAATCTAACAAATATTTAACAGTTCTACTGATAAATTGAATTACAATACAATCAAATAGTACAAAAGTGTTTGGACCAGTCTCATCCATAAAAACTACTTGCAAATTAAACCTAACACGCATAAAAAAAAATATAAATACTATAACGCCCACACTAAACGTATCTAGAAAGTTTAGCATGTGCATTATCTTTAGTAGTGGATACATTAAAATTTACAACATAAAGACTTCGAATGAATATATACACAACAATTCATGTTCGTACATAGAGTAATACAACAAATTCTATCCAAAACATAGTAAAATACTCTTAAATCCATAAAAACATCCTGCAGCGGGTACGAACGAGTCCTTGCTGGATATCCATTCGGCCACAAGCTTGCTACATCATGCTAACCAACCTGCTGATCTAAAACAAATAAGGATTGGGATGAGACATAATGTCTCAGTGAGTTCTACCTAATCCTAGGCTATAGGTAACCTCGGGGGAAACCTAGGGTCACCACGTGTCTACAATACAACCTGTCGGTTGATTATACGTGTGTGGAACATGCTTACCTAGATGGTTATGCATACTAGATCCGTCATAGGTTCTTCGTGTCATAACTCATATGTCTTGTCTTACATTCTAAATGTCATGGCGGTTAAGGGAACCTAGAACCGCTCTGTCGAGATACGATAAACGCACCAAGACTTAATCATAAATCATTCATGACATGTCCTGGACTGGGCGATCGGGGAGGTACTAAGACTGTCGACAATATACTTTCATAACTTGTTCTATTGCATAAGCTTGTTCTTGTCTCATAACATAACATAATCATATTCATAATCGTTCTTTATGTTAGAAGTTAACGTGTAACAAACAACATTATCTTGATTCATTTTACGGAATGCATCGAGTGGAGTAACCCCGAGTACAATCCCTTGCTTTACGAATGAAAACCTAGCTAAGGTACATCAGACTCCCTCAGTGTCGTGCGGGTCTACCTTGCAGAGCGTGTCCCGTTCCCCTGACGTGAACCTCTTGTATCCCCTTGGCGTGGATAGCAAGAGCCACGACACCTACATAATCATGTTCATAATCACATACATATCATATTCATGTTACGCTAGAGGCGTGCTATCTTATATGAATGATCACCACGAGTCTGTGATCTACTCGTTTAACAGTGAGTCATTGCTTGCCTATAATTGTCATTTCATGGCTTAACATACTTAGGGTTCAAGCTAACATTCTAGTTCTCGACGGTCTACGTCGAGGCTCTAAGGATTTCCCATTCTTAGTTCATTGCTACCCGAATAACATGCTTAAACTCTCTGGGGCCATTCTTGTCATTTATGTTAAGATTGTCCATGATTTTCATTTCAAGAATCGCTCGATGTAATGTGCAATGATTCGATGATGTTTAGGGGTTTTATAGTTGGAAAACATTGCGAGAAAAAGTATCGAACGACACTACAGGCCCCCATACGAGTCCACAAGCCAATTGGAAAATTGGGAAGGCAGACCCAATTCACCAATGGCAAGTTTCTTCGGGTCTGTAGTGCAAATTTTGCATTTTTGACCCAAAACTCATCCAATCTGATCCTGCTATGCACCATATACATCCAACAACATATGTAGACAGTAATAATCATAATGCATGGCAATTTTAACATATAATCAACAAGAATTGCTTTGGGTGCTAAGATTGAATCATGCAAAAACTTAACATAATACATTCTCACACTAATATACATAAACCCAAGGGTGTGGCATTCTATCTATAGAACTCACTTGATGATTTCAGCATTCTTCAAGCTCCAATTCCAACTCTAGCTAAAACCACCAAACCCTAACTTGATCACATGCAATGAGAGGAAGATTGAAGTTCAAGCACAATCTCAAAACCACTAATTGCTTCTTGTGCAATTCTCTTGATCAACCCATTCCTAAACCTTGATCATCCATGAGTGTTGAATTCAAAGAGGATTGGTTGGTGAGTGAAGGAGAGGGGCGGTTCTAGAGAGAAGGAGGAGAGAATCCTTAACTCTCAAATGTTTAGAGAGAGGAAGACATTACACAAATGAACATTTTGGCTCTTAGAACACTTATATACCCCTTGCGTGTAAATACCATTATGCCCTTGGTCTTGAACGAAAACATTCTGGCACTGACGATTAAACCCGTGTTTAGCTGACACTGCATGATAACATCCCTCATTATACCTTAATCCTTCGTGGACATTCATTCTCTGATACGCATTCGACTGATAAAATCCAATACTGACGAGTGGGATATTACAAATACTTTAATTTGATTATTTAAAAATCTACCACATATACAACATTTTACCTAGGAATTACACTTTTGTATTCACAACATATTCGACAACAGCCATTATCAACTGTCACCAACGAAGTACATTGAGTGCACGAATGAAAAAATCATTAAACATATGTCTCAATTTCATATATTGTGGCAAGAACAAATACGCTACATGCCTACATATTATGAATGAAAATGTAAATGAAACTACCAAGTTAGTATGCTTATACACCAACCCAACGGAACTTATTATGCATTTTCTTAATTGTTCATAACTTGCTAAACTAACCTTGCATTTTTGTATTGATACATACTGTTACACATTAATGAAAAAATCCTACCTCGCTTGATTCGATCAAATTTTCAATTGTCATCCTCATTGTCTTAAGGAAATCATCAGATATTGGTACACCTAGATATGCAGACATCTGACTAACACCCTGAGTCAATTCAACTTCTTCGTTGTTCATTCTAATAAAAAACGAATGCAACAAATTAACAGTAAACTAATATAAAAATGAGTAAATTACACTCTCCTCCCTTAAAAGATGCTTGAATTACACTTCCCTTTTATGTTAAAATATACACTCCCTTCCCTTGAAAAGTAAAATTTACATTTTCCTCCCTTGTAAGATGCTTGAATAACAACCCCCTCCCTTAATAATTAAATATGCACTACACTTTAATCTATTTTAGCATAAATAAATATTTTTATGATATATATTAATTTTGAGCCACCATTTAAGAAAAATAAATTAATTTCTTTATAATATAAATATCAATGATAATTAAATTTAAATACTTTTCTATTAATTTTATAATTTAGAGTATTAAATTAAATTTTAAATAACCATATTTTATTGTCTTTAGTAATTTTTCGTATATTTTAATTTTATTTTTGGTTGATTCCTATTTTATAATAGGGTTTAAAACTATATGTTAATGAAATTGTGAATCAAAAATAGCGAAAAATATGTATTCAAATTTTGAATATATTAAAATAGACCAACAATACTATTTTTTCCAAGTGTTAGATTATTATTTTTTTGCTAGACTATTAGAAATTAACAAAAATATTGAGGGAGTAAAGTGTAGAATTTAACATAAGAGGGGGGATGTAATTCAAGCTTCTCTTAAGAGAGGGGAGTGAAATATATTCTAATATGTTTTGAATAAGAGGAGAGGGGAGTGTATATTTTAACATAAGAAGGGAGAGTAGTGTAATTCAAGCATCTTTGAGGGGAGGGGAGTATAATTTACTCTATAAAAATTAATATTTTATAAAAGTACTAAAATTTAATTTTTTTTACACTGTATATTTCTCAATTAGTCATACTTTGTCTTATAATCTTCAACTTTTGGTAGATTGTCATTTAATATAACCTTTATACCATAGAATGAGTTAGCCACGACCATCACACTTGTTAATTTATATGTTATACTATGATCAATAAGTTGTTGAAATTGACTTAATATAAAAATAAGCTACCATACAACCTTATATGTCTACCAATATATTTTTCAACTTGTAAAATTGCAAAATCTAAATGACAGACGACGAATAATCATGCCTCCTGAAATACTTGTCCATTTTGTCAACAAAGTGAAAAGTGAATTCGGTTGTCTCTGTAAGATATACTAATTGGTTAGACGAATCTTATAATAAAAGTATAACGATGCAAAAAAATTGCCAGCATTAATATATTGTCACAATGTACTCTAAATCTTCTGGTGTAAGATCTATCACTTTGTTCTTTTTGCATTCATCTCAGGGTAATATTCTGTAAAAGGAATGCACATAAATGACATTAAAATACAAATATCTTTAAATGTAAAAGCGCATAAGTGACATTAAAGAGTACAATTTCTGAAATGGAAAGGAGAACAAATGACATTAAAAACCATAATTTTTATAACGGAGAAACACAAACAAAATTAAAATGAAGAAATTTTGTAATGTGAAGACACGTGACATTAAAATGAATGAACTTTATAATAAAAAGACGCTTAAATGACATTAATATGACAAAATTAAAAAAAAAAGCCACATAAATGACATTATAACACTAAAAATATGTGAGGGGAAAACACATAAATGACATTAAAAAACATGAACTTGTAACGGAAAGGCACGTAAATGACATTAAACTGAATAAGATTCTGTAAAAGAAATGCACATAAATTACATTAAAATACAAATATCATTTGACGTAAAAGCGCATAAATGACATTAAAGAGAATAATTTCTGAAATGGAAAAGCGCGTAAATGACATTAAAAGCTGTTGGAACAAAATGTGTTTAACATATGTTACCCTTAGAGTTTTGATGATAACAATGTATTAAAAATTGTCAATTGGATATGCTAATATATATTTGTTCAAGTGTACAGAACCATAGACAAAAATTTGATATCTTTATAAGGTTCTAGAAGAACAAAAGAGAGCAAAGGAATCAACAAAAAGGAAGTTTGAAGCATCTGAAGAAAAGTGCATCTGAAGTATAAGTGCTCCTGAAGTGATGCCGTCATCAAAAGCAAGTTCATTAGAAGCAAGATCACTAGAAGCTGAAGTTCATCAGGAGATGAGAGACTTAAAGCTTCAAAGACTGATAATGAATTTAATCTTGTCCAGCATTGCATTAGACTGAAAGTGCTACAACGGCCTTTGTGAAAGAATTTGAAAGCATTGGATGCTTGTTCTATCAAGAGCGTTGACAAAGGACAATTGTACGAATTGTACAACCACTTCCTCCACTACTCTGTTTGTGTCTCTACAACAAGACAAGAATAACAGCTCTGCCTGCATAAATGTTCCTTCAAACTAGGAATGCATTTGAAATTGATCCTTCATAGGACAATAACCATATCATGCAAAAGATCATTGGTGATTTTAATCAAAGCTTCAAACGACTCTTTATTGTGCTGGCAACTTTCCAACGTATCCTTCACACCTCTATATAAAGGAGTGGAGACCTGCTAGTTGGACATACAGACACACACAAAAGCAAGACTCATACATCAATTCAAAGTCGCAAACTCTGTTATTGTTCTGCAACTAAAGTCACTTAGAGTTTCTTATCAAAGTTCATATTTTAGAAATTCTAAAGTCTTAAGAGTCTGTATCTGATTTGTATTGTGAACACCAGTGATTGTATATCAAGTGTTCAAACTCAAACAAACTTCTTTTTAATTCTGTTTGATTAGAAGTCTCTTGCTTGTGTGCTTGAGCAATAGAAGTCTCTTGCAATTGTGCTTGAGCATTGGAAGTCTCTTAACTGTGTTCAGGAGCATAGGAAATCTCTTGCAGTTGTGCTTGAGTAACTTGAAGTCTCTTGCTAGTTGTAGCATTGAGCAGTTGTAATTTGATATTACATTTTTAGTGAACTCTCCTTGGAAGTGCAAAGGGGACATGACTACTTCCGGTTTGTGGAAGGAACCTGTATAATTGCTTTATGTCTTTCTTCTCTTTCTCTCTGTTTATCCGCTGCATTTAGATTATGATTATCACTTCAGAAGCTGAACTCTATCTGCTTCTGAACAGTGACTTCAGTAGAAGAAAACGAAGAAAAAGTAAACACAATTAAACCTCCCTTCTTGTGTTTTTCTCACCTTCACGAAGATGTATCTAAAAATATGAAAAGGTTGTATATTAATGAAAACCAAATATTTTTTTTTGTATAAATAGATATAATGATATTAACCATTTGAAAATTCATACATACTTTCATTCTCCATTGACCACCACATTTGATCATTTCACACAAATTAAGAAAAAGATAATATTAGGTGTCCTGAAATTTTTTATTCCGACCAAATCACGACCGTATTGGAAAAGCATCACAACTACCTCTTTTATTTTTAGCCTTACATGTATTTCAAAGAAACTGAGGATCTAACGATGGATATGATTCGTAAAATTCTTGGAATCATTTTTCGCTGTAAATATTAGTGCCCTTAAGAAAAAACGATAAATAAAAGAAAATTAATAAAATTAATAGTTATTTTGGTAAACTATTCTTATAAAGTTAAGAAACATTAGACACATATACTAATAATAATATTGAAATGACAACTACTAATTTTCATTTTAAGCTTTTCATCATGCTCCTCCATTATATTACTTCAAAAAAAATAATGTCCCTCCATTATAATTTATATACGCATGCATATATGCTGAACTCACCATCGCCTTACCATTACTTAGCAACTTGGATATTTTCTTAAAATAATGATCCTCCTTACACACAACTTGCATTATGTGCATGTGATGTGAGTTGCTTTCTAACTGACAAGAGCTGATCCACCTCACCTTAATATCCTTTCTCCATGAAAGTGATAAGATTTGTTTCCATAATGAACCTAATATTCTAGAAGAGGTAGTGAAGTGAATAATGCAAGCGTGTCATTTTCTAATATTATGAATTCAATGTTATTTTGGCTCATTCATTGTGTTAAAATACCCTCATAAATCACAAGCAAGCACAAGTGCACAACCTTCAAATGAATTCCTTCAAATGTTCTAACCCAGAGTTATAAAGGCTAATGTGCTTCCTTTTATCTTCATCCTCCACCAAAACCATTTGCAAAATAACAACTTAAATGCATAAGATAGAGCAAAACTGAGCATAATTTCTGATCTACAAAATCATGCTGCCTAATTGAAGGTTATTTACAAAGAAGTAAGTCCACTTAACATATCAATTTCTCTTCTTCTTTTGGAGGGGTGAGTGTGACTATATACGACTGCTAATTAATTTATTAGTTAATTGATATTTTTCTTCCTTTTCTACACCAAGCTTTATATATGAACAACTGAATATATTATGCCTTAGTAAACATGTCCACGTGATTACATCTGTTAACAAAGATATATTGCTTGAAATAAGACAAATGGCCAAAATTTCTAATAATAAAGGACAGTGGCATTTGATCTAATTTGTTCCCTTATGATCTAGGTAAAAAACTTTCAATCGAGAAAAAATGAATGTAAATGCATGGATAACATTGTTGATCCTTTTATAATTTTATTGTTAATGTTTTCTACCATCATTTAATTTTTATAAGCAAAAGAATCAGTTTCCATGTTTAGCACATTTCCTACTATAAGTCGCCTTCAATGTTGCAACATATTACCTTAAAATCCTTAAAGCAAATGTGGTATACTTTTGAGAGCTAAATTAGGGACATGGATTCCCTTAAATTGCATACTTGATGTAGTCATGTAGTAATTAACTCGAGACTGTTTGATTGTTGGAGACCGCTCGTCAAATTAAGACCAGACGAGATAGATTTAATCTAATTTAGTAATTCCAATTATTTTTTATTTAATTCGGATTATATATAAAAATGTAATTTATATATAGATTGAAGGCAAACATGCAACAAGTTGCGCCGCTAATCCTAATTCTAATTTAAAAGAACTAAAAAAACTTGAGATTTGAGGCGTCTCATATTGATTGCATAACTACATGGATTTCCTAATTGTTGAGAACGTGAATCCCTAAATTACAAGAATTGGGGCCTTGAATAGGGAAATAATAACCCATCAAAAGGACTGTGAAGTATGTATTGTTATGGAAAACAATAATAATACATTGATAGTTGCATTATTTTTTGCATCAAATACCTAAAAGGAGTCTAAACACTAATTAGTGAAATGCTCTATCGTTTCAATACTAAAGAATTTTCTACTAAATCATATACTTCTCATACATCACATACAAATAGTTTATCCACCAAAAAAACTTATTAGTATAATTATAATGGAATATGCATTATTTTCCCCTTACACATTCTATGTGTTACCATGGAAAGTTTACCTCTTCATTACAGGTAAACATGATCTGACACTGATTTGGATGGATTTGTTGGATCTTGTTCATCTAAGGTCTTGCATTTGAACATGAGATATGGTGCTGCAGCCAAGGATGACTTGCCGAAAAGCACTTTCTCTATCCTTGAGGATAATGTAAATCAGCAAGTCGTCTTTGGCTACATGCAAATGTTAGATTCAAGATGATAATGGCTTTGACAACGATGGAACATGGAAGTCAATCACTTCATACATGGTCTATTGAGAATGTGTGAATAGGTTATGCAAGGACCAGCAAGAAATGTTCAATCTAAGGTAAGTTGCTAAAATTCTAAGTGGAATTTGTTATATCGATGGAGGACCTGATTTTTGCGTTTGAATTCTCGGATCACAGAAAAGTCATCATAGCAGCCATGTGCTAATTGGGAAACTAGTCCAAATTCCTAGCTTGATTGGTTTTTGTTCAGTTCCTTCTTAAGTTGAGCAGTGAATAAGTTTGCTTGTGACATTGTATTCTGTGTGTTTTGTCATAATACACAAAACAATGAGCTATGAACTGTTTGATTTGCATCATATTCAACAACTGTCTGTTAGAAAAGTAAGGTAAATGATTAAATTTATACTCTCTCCGTTTCTAATTATAAGCAAAATTGACTTTTTAGATCCATTCAATTAATGATATATGTGGTACATATTATGGACCACATACATGAGTGAAGAAAAAAAATACAATTTTACTTATAATTAGAAACGGAAGGAGTATCTAATAGTGCAAACAAGAGAGATACAATTTCAAAATCATGGTATTAACTAAAAGCAATTGGTGTGGAGCATATAAACAAATATATCCAAGTCATATGTATAAGATTGAAGTGAAACAAAGCAAAGCGCAAAACTCATATCAATAGCTTATCTTGAGTTGATAAAATAATAGTAATCCTATCTTCACGGCAAGGCCGCCCCTATTGAATTAGAGGTGCAACTCTCATAGTTAAGATAAACCCCTAATAAAAAAAATACATTTTTTTGAAAGAGAAAAAAAAAAGTTTATAATGTTTATTTCATATTTTAAGAGAATAATTATAATGTTTGTTATTAGAGCATTGTTTATACCACAAATATGAGCCAAAAAAATGACAAGAAATGCTCTAAAAAAAAGAAGAAAAAAGTTATATTGTGTTTTTATTTTTAAATATATAATCTAATTGGTTGATGAGAGTTGGACTCGATTGATGGAAGAAGAGAGAGTATTGAGGACATATGGACTTTAAATCTATGAGAAATTAAGCCCAAATCAAGGCTCTATCATGCTAGAAAATAAAAGTTCATTTTTTTTTACTAAATCAAGAGTGAGGAAAACATCAAGGAGACACTGGACATCCCGACTAGGTCGGCACCTCCAGGGAGCTCCAATCCTCTGCCACTCGCTCATATAATATATATAGAAAAAAGGAAAAAATATGTACAAGAGGGGAGGCGAACCAAAACCCTCTAAACAAAAAGAAAGTCCAAAAACAAGAATTACGGAAAGCGAAAAGAAGGTAAACCAACATGGTTGTCCCTAGAAAAATCACCCCGAGCAAAATCGGGTAAGGAGTCCCACCAAATCGTGTATAGGATAGAATGACCGAACCCTACAAGCTTATCTGCACAACCGTTGCCTTCACGGTAAACATGTGAGGAGAGAACGTGCATGCCAATAAAACAGTTGTGCCAACGATTTCTCCATCTAATAGAAACTAACGAGGGTTTAGAAAAAATCTAAAGAGCACTTGTTGAGTCCCCCTCAATCCAGACGTAACGCCAATTGTATTTAGCTACCAATTCCATTGTTAAAATGAAACCCATAATTTCCGCCTCCAACACCGAAATATTACCAAGGAAGGCTGAAAAACCACCCAAAAAAGCACTGGTTTGGTCTCTAAAAATTCCACCACAAGCTGCACTATTATGCCAAAGCGACCCATCCGTATTTACCTTGATGTAAGGAAGAGTGGGAGATTTCCAAAGCACCATTTCAATATCTTTGAAACGTCTGTAAGAAGGAGATATGTTGAACCTGTCCAAAATTTGTGTGTTTGATGTAGAGGGGAGGCAGTGATCGTGTGAAGCCTGACCAGACATAGAAATCATCGTTAAAATCTTTGCCTTGGCTGCCAGCACCGAGACCTTAGAAGCATTGAAACGCACGCAGTTCTGAACCAACCAAATTGTGTGAACCGTGTGAACCTAAATTAATTATTGAAGAAGAATGAAAATCCTAGAAGTTGAACTCCGATCATAGGAATACCAACACCAAATTCTTGACCTTAAAATTTTGGAAACCAACTCTACATAACTGTTTGCATCCCTAATAGCCGACCCTGCTTGAGAGCATCCATAACCTCGTACTGCAATGAGTGCATAAGGAACTCAACCTATGCATATACACTAAGCATTTTACTGCAATGCTTTTAGTTATATGAGTACTTATCAAATATTTCTAAAAAAGTGCAATTTAAAAAATCACCCTAACTGTCGCACATACATTCCTATAATACGCTAATTTTACAGATGATTTTATATTGGGACATATCAAGTATGCAAACATAAGAACAAAAATAACAAACATTAATGTTATTGTTGAAATCCAAATATTTCCTTTCTTTCCACCACACGATTAGCACAAAAGGCAATCAACATTAACAAAACCGAAATGAAAGTTGTAACCTAGCCAAATCTCAACTTCATTGGCGAGATAATCATGAAATCCTTTCCGTTATAGCATAAGGTAATTATCCAAATTGATGTTAATGTTGTGAATTCAGGACTCAAAATCACAATAATAAACTTAGATATGTGCAACAAGAATAACGACAATCAATAACTAACCAATCACAAACAACAATAACAAAAATTTAGATTTAGCAACCAAATGTAAAGCAAAACTATAATCGACCCAAAGAACTTTAAGATAAATAATATAGAACAATACACCAAGAATTTGTTCACCTAGGTCGGCTTAAAAATTGACCTACATTTGGAGGATAGAGATCTCTCCGCTTCACTCAACGAGTTCTTTACAAATAGATATAGTGAGTTACAAGAATTTTCTTATAAGAGTAGAAATTATGTGTGTCGTTGGAGAGCTTGTTTTGTTTGAGTTCTCCATTTCACCTAATTTCTACCCTTTTTCGAATATATTTCGGTGACCAAAAGACTCAATAATTTTCCTAATAAAGTCTTTTCCAATTTTTCCCAGCTCTAAAATCCAATCCCAAAAGGAACCAACCTTACATTTAATTTTTCTGAATATTCTCTTTTGGTCTCCCCAAAACGCAACCGATCTCCAAAGCCACCCGCCCTACTAAAAAGTTCGCAACCAAGGGACATGCCGAACACCTACCTTTCCAACTAAGTCCAACGCAAGGACCTTTTAATTAACGTGACGATGCGTTCCGTCGTCCGCAAGCGGTGGCTGACAAGGCCCATTTCTCTAAATCTCTTGGGAAGCGAAGCAGGCTTTCTGATGTGTTTTCCATCTTTTCTATGCCACCCCACTCAATTTTAAGTCATATCTCAACGGTTAAAATAGACGTTGTATGCAACCATTGAATCAACATCAGTGCTAAAAATCTTTTGAGCCTAAGAAGATGGGTTCGATTACTATTTTATCGACTTGACATGGTTAAGGCTTCCGTGAAGGTCAATTTAGAGTAAGAATGATTATAAGAGATATTCTCTTTTGCCATGTGAGAATTTTTTTTCCACAACTGCATGTGGTATTCAATAAAGAATTCAACGGTGATAATACTAACCAAGTTGCTAGCTTGCTTTTACATTGGAGAGGCATGATGCTCTCTATTCATGTATTGATACATTCATAATTTTATTAATTAAAATAGTTAAAAATATTGTGAACTTAGTTTGATAGACTAAATTACTACAACAATATTTGACACAAATAAGAAATAAATTATATTACCTTTTACCATTAAAATTTGGGAGATGTTAACCGGTAACCCGGGGCATTGGTTAAGAAATTATAAAGGAATTTTTTTTTTTTGAAAATTGTGTATTCTTTAATTTAAAAGTTAAAAAATTGTTCTTTTCAATGCAGATTACATTTTTTCACTGGTTAATAAGACCCTTACAATTTTATATGAAAAATGTACAAAGAACTTCAATGATTTAAGGTTATTAAATTTATCGTCCATTTGTAGTAATTAATTCCATAAAATTAAGTTTATTCTTTTTCACTTTTTGGATTAATATAATTATTAATTTATCAATTATACATGAAGTAGACAACATCAGAAAGAAAATTAGAAATTTAGTTGTATCAATACAAACTAAACTCTTTATGTAACTCACCTGCAGTTTGTGAACAAAATATTTGTCTTGTCAAGAGAGATGTCAAAATATTTTATAATCATTATTACTTTATTACCGTAACCATGACCATATGACATTCACCATAGAATTCACAATGCTATGCTAGACAGATAAAATGTTGATTTACTTCTCTTCTTAGGTTGAACAAAATATTCAATCTTCTTCATCACATATGCTCTTCCACTTGATGCATCAACGTCTATTTTAACATCAATTTAGATAATTATATCATCTACGTCGAGAACGATTCCATGAATCCCTTTCTAATGAAATTCAAATTTTGTCATGTCAGGGTTTTCATTTCATTTGTGTTAATGTTGATTGCTTTTTGTGCCAAACTTATGATGAACCTAAAGAGGAATATTTGGAATGGAGTAATAACGACAATGTTTGTTTCTTGCAAAAAAAAACCACAATGTTTGTTATGAGTTCCATTTAACATTTGCTCCATTTAGTCCATTTAAGTCATGGATGTAAGACAAGTGGCAAAAAACATCTAAAATTCAGATTTAATTTAAAATAAAATAAAAAGTATTTGTTTGATTAAAAAAAAAAAAAGAATAGTGCAATTAGTCCTCCATATTTCAGCTTTCGTCTTCCCTTGGTTTCCCTTCCATCAATCACGTTTTCTCATCACCATCCATAACCTCCATCCAGGGACGGATGCATGTTGTTGCATTTGTGGGCTTGTGCCCACACAAAAATTTTGGAAACATTTTTTTTTAGTATAATAATGTATCAATAGTTGACATTTTAACTACATTGCCTACACTAATCACAAATTATTTTTCTTAGTCCACACCTATCATCATATATCTTAAATCTTTTCTTGATAATATGAATATTATTAAGAATCGGATGCGAAATAGAGTGGGAGATGGCCTGTTAAATGATTGTTTAATTATTTATAGAGAAAAATATTTTTACTGACATTGAAATGATAGAATTATTCAAAATTTTCATAATATAAAAAATCGTAGACAATTTTACATAAGGTGCCCCCACTTAAAAATCTTGGATCCGTCACCGCCTCCATCGCGTAAATATTCGTAGATTTTCTTGATACATTTGCGTGAGTTGCAAGCAAATGTACTATTAGCTTAGGATGTTGTTAGCCATTGCAGCCAATCTAATTCAAATCGGAACATATATTGATTCAACATGTGAATCAGTTTATAGCGGTGTGTAAACGGAGCAAAAACTTAAAACTAACAAAACTGAAAAACTTGAAATTATGCTCCATTCACACACTGCACTTTTACTTTTCACACTTATCTTGTTTATTAGAAGGTTTTAAAAAATTGTTGAGAAAGGAATTAAACCAAGAAAGGGTAAAAGTGGAGGTGGGCCATAAAAAAGAACTCTTAACAAAATAAAATAAATAAAAAACAATCCATAGACTAAAGCAAACATCATTAGGAGATAAATAGAGGGGTGGATGTGTGGCAGTTCGAGAGACAGAATATGTTAAAAAGAGTTGGGAGAGAGAGAAGGAAACAATGGTATGGTGAACTAAGATAATGTGAACTAAGATACAGATATTTTAACAAAAGATTTCTCAGGAGATAATGAGGGGTGGATGCACCTCATTCCGCATAAAATCAAACTGATACAACATCATCAGAATTTTTTTGTATTCAATAATTTTAAACATATTTTTTATCATTCAACATTTTTTATTTATGAATCATTCAATATTTTTTCATTTAACCTTTTTTATCATTCAATATTTGTAAAAAATAAAGTCACGGGTACACATAATCAATTAAAAAATACACAATTGTATTTAGCTTTAATTTCATGTACGTTACATTACATTCTTCATAAATATGTGGTATCATTACATTACATTCGGATAGACAACTCTCAAGCAACATAAATGAATGTTAAACAGTAGCTCTCAAGCATTCACCCGGAAATTCTATTGTTCCTTTCAAAAATTAGGTAGTAATTTTCAAGCCCCTTTGAAAAGTCAAAAGATTAAGAGAACACAACATGTATTATGCAGAATCACCTATATATGTTATCACATCAAATTCCTTCATATAAGACGGTTCATCACATAAAGAATGAGGTGCATTCTGTGACACTCATCTTATATAAAGGAATTCGATATGATATCAGCACGCCAATATAAATTTAAATTGGCGCACGTCAATATAAATTTAAATCAGCACGCACGTGCCAATTTAAATTTAAATTGGTGCACGCCAATTTAATTTTAAATTGGCACGCACGCCTAATTTAAATTTATATTGGCGCACGCCAATTACATACATTATCGCATATAAAAAAATTACGCAAACAATAATTTAAGACAATTAAAAATAACATTTACATTATTTTTATTATACCACAACGGCAATGCAACATGCGAAGCATAAGAGGACAACACGGATAAATCTAAAGGTCCTCCAAGAAAAGGAGGCGCATCAGGTAACTGCTCTGGGTTACCTCAGCTGCAAGATCATCCTCGTCTAGTTGAGGCAATCCTCCTCACCCTCTTGAACATCCTCGCCCTGCTGAACATCGCCATCATCCGAAATATGCTGGTCGTCATAACCACCATCAGTGGCATCGTGTACCTGATCCTGGTAATACAGGTGCTACGTCGGGGTCATCAACCTATGACTGTGTAGGCTGTGTAGCCTGAGAACTCCCTTCACCATCCACCCTCCGACCTCTACCTCTTCCCCTCTTTGGTATATGTGCGTTTACCCTTGCCCGCCTCACCTACCAGTCACGAAAACTCTACCGGATATCAACTTCGATGGGTCAATATGTTGCCCCTGCTCCTGATCAGACATATCTACACATAATTTAAAAAATTAACATCATTGAACAAAGAAAATTAGCATCAAATCTAAACACCATTCACAACATAATCGAAATACCATTCAAAACCACATTGAACTTAAACATAATATAAACGTCATTGCCAACAACTACAATTATCTATAACTACATAAACTAACTAAATAATCAATGCAATTCTCATTTGGCCATTTTGTCAAACACTTTGAGTGCAAAGTAACAAACATATTCTCATTGTGTTAATTGGACACCATTTACAACCACATTGAACTTAAACATCATTTAAACATCAATTACAAAAACTACATTCATTTATCAATTCACAAACTACACATGCAATCATCAAAATGTCAATTCATACATAAACCCTAACCACATGCAAACTACCAAAATTAACAAAATAAAACCTACAGAAACTACCATTATGATTACAAATGAGTAAAACTACTTACTTGTGATAAAGTGGTGATTCACTTGATTTTCGTCCAAAATTAAATTGGAGAGAATTTGAGAAGTTTTGGAGAAAATATGCAATGGAAAAATTGATGCTTTTGTTATGCAAATGTGCAGGATCGCAACGGCAATTAATAGCCGATGGACGGAGGCAGTTAACTACCGAGGAAAACTTCGATAGTTAACTATCGATGGTATAACTCGGCGACACTTAACTAGTGAAAGAGTATTTACATATTTAACAAGTGTTTTCAGTCTTTTAAGAAGTGTGAACAACAATTTCCTACATGATTGGGCCAAGGCCCAATCCTAAACAATAACTAATCAATGCCGTTGTATTTGTAGTCAACGAATGCTATGTTGTAGTCAACGATTGCAATGTTGGAGCAGCTGGAATACTGCCACTTTACTTTCTATAGTTGAACAAGTACGAGCAGGTACGTAGTTTAGTTAATTTAGTGGGATATTTAGTGGATAATGTCACATATTGTACGTAAGCAAATCATCAAAATTACACGTGTCCTCATCTGTAGAACACAAACAAAGCCACTTTGTGGTTGGCAAAACCTAATCCTTGTATTATTCGTTTCTTTCTCTTAAATCAACCTCGGAAGTACTAAATTTGACACAATTCTACAACTATATAAATGCCTCTTTCAGATAGTTAAGAAGCACAAGCACTTACACATAGTAATATCCTAATTTAGATAGTTAAGAAGCACAAGCACTTAAACAAAAGTTTGTGTGTGAGAGACTTTTAATTAAGTTGGAACAAAATGAAGGGAAGTTCAATTGAACTTGGTGAAGTGTCTAAAAATGCATCTACAAGTAAAGGGGTGAAAAGAGGGTTATCTATAATGGATTTTATTTTGAGAATAATTGCAGGTGTTGCAACACTTGCTAGTGCTGTGGCTATGGGAACAACTGATGAGAGGCTTCCATTTGCTACATCTTTTGTACAATTCAGGGCTGAATATGATGACCTTCCCTCATTTGTGTAAGTGTCCTATCATCGTACATTTTTTAGTACCGACCTGATAGTTAAGAGTCCTACGTTAGAAGACATCACTCATCTTATAAATTGATTTTGTACAACTGATATATGAATTGAAAATATTTTAATTAATAGAAGACATCACTCATCTTACAAATTAATTTTGTGTGTCTAAGTTTAGATTAACCCAAATTTTAAGAATGAGAAATGAGAAATTAATTAAATTACAATTTACAATATTAAATATTGGCTAATATTGAACATGAATATTTCAGGTTTTTTGTGCTGGCCAACTCTATTGTTTGTGGCTATCTTGCGCTTTCACTAATCCTATCAATACTCCATATAGTGAGGAGCACTGCAGTAAAAAGTAGAATTCTCCTCATTGTTCTTGACATGGTAAAAACACACTCATCATGATGTTTACAAAAAATTCTCAATTTCCTCTTCAAGAGTATGACAATTTTTGTAATTAAAAAGGACATCAATAAATAAAAACATAAATAAAGTACTTATTTTTTTTCAAATGAAACATAATCGTAGAGATCAACTTGGTATATCATATATTGTACCAAAAAAACTTGGTATTGTATATTCAGTGTTAACATTTCAAAAATACCCTTATGTTAATGTTTATATTAAACAAATTCTGGTAGAGAATAAATTCATAAAAATGGTAGTTTGGTACTTTGGTTAATATAATTTTTAATTTTTATTGCATCAAGAAAATTGACTGCAGTTAACTAACATTTTAATTAGTTTGCAATTTACTAATTTTGGCTTATGTATAAATATGAACAAAGTAATATTTTTTAGACATAAGTGTGTGTTTGGAGGAGGTAATTGAAATTATAATTGTGGGGTCTTTAATTTGTATATATATATTATTTGATAGAGTAGTTAAAAAAATTCATTTTCCTTGAGCCAAAAATATAAAAATTTAAATGAAACTTAGATTTTTCTTCTATTTTTATAAATTTCAAAAGTTTTGGGGGTAAAAGTGTAAATAAATAAAGAAAAATGCACGGTTCAAGTTGAGAATTTCCAAAAATAGACTAAAATTTGGAATTTTAGAAAAGGTGAGTGAAAAGTTGTAATTTTTTGTTTAAAAATATGCAGGGACCAATCATCAAGATATTTTTAAAAAAATGGGGACCAATATGCTAAAGTTATACAATATAGGGACTAATCTAGTAAATAAAATAAAAAGGACTAATTATAAAATTGAAACATTATTGATCAATCCTAACCAGCCTGGTTAGGTTGCTGAAATTTAGGCACAAATAAAAAAAATAAAAAAACTGAATTTGATTTCACATAGTAGAGAGTAAGAAAGAGATTTTAAATTCTTAATTTTAACGTTTTTTTTTTTTTGTAAATTTACCTATAATAAGTCACTTCATAAAATACATTTAATTTTGAAAGTTCTCCAAACTTATACGAATATAATTTACATTGAAAATTTTGAATTATCCTCTAAAATTATATTAGCTCATAAACTTTTCTCATCCAAACACAGTGCATAGTTTTTGTCTCATTTGCCAATTGCTAGAACTAGCCCTCTTGTGTAACAAAGACAATATTATTGGAAAGGTTCCAGTTGCTCTATAAACTACAAGTTTGTACAAGCAATTTTTCCTTAATTGGTTATATTAATGTGTTTAAAAACGCATGTGTTGTCATATTCATTAATTAATGTCTAAAATAATTTTACACTAGCGCTGCATACTCATTAAACTATTCCATATATTGTGATGTTGATCAATGTTTGATAATAACATTTGAGTTAATATTGTGAAGGTAATGATGGGTCTACTAGCAGCAGCAGCCTCAGCAGCAGCATCAATTGTGTACATAGCACATTATGGAAACACACAAGCCAATTGGTTTCCTATTTGCCAACAATACAATAGTTTCTGTGAACGTATTTCTGGTTCTCTTATTGGCTCTTATATTGCTGTTGCTTTGTTTATAATAATAATCCTCCTATCACAATCAGCTATCTCTCGAAGTTGATGTGTGCTAGATTCAATTGGTCATGCCTTCCAAGTCATGTATGATATTGTGTGTATTCCCCTATAGTATGTGTGCATTTGTATCAAAGTGTGTTTCTCTAGTTTGTTTAGGCTTGTGTTGGATACTTAAGTGTAAGCAATTTGATGTTTCTTCATATGGTTTATTTATGATAAAAATTTGACTTTGCAATAACAATATACATGATTCATATCCTCTGGGATCAGTCGTGAATTAATCAAGAGCCAAATTTTAAAAGAAGCAACGGGAGTGAGTTTAGGCATTTGATATATGTGGGGCTAAAAAACATGTTCAACACTTGACATTTGATAAACAAAAAATATTAACGACTTTAACCTTTTCGAGAATCTGAACGTATTTTAAAAAATGATCATATGAATATGTATTTAATCTCACTTTATACATTACTACTAAAGAACAGAAGGTTTTAGATTCCGCAACCAAAGTACTTAATTTTATTATTCTCAACTAGATATCACATGCTTCATCTTTTGAAATGCTTATGTATGAGCAAGCACAACACAATTGCATAACATAAAATTGAGCACTATACATGTGTTTTATTTATTAAAAAAAAAATAAAGAAGGTGCATGTGTGGCTTTAGCCACACATAACCCTTGAATGCACCCGTCCCTAATAAGCAAGAGTTAAATGATTGAAATCCTGACCATTTGTTTAAACTGCATTGCTATAGAAGGGGGGAAGTATTGTCCCAAATCCATCAAGAATGAAAATAAGCCAATAAAAAGCAGTTGTGAGCGGAAATCATGGGAGGTGGGGAGAAAAAGATGGAAATCAGAAACTAATGGATGGGTGGTATACATGCCACATCTGTTTTGAAATTCTCCGAATAATTCTATTTCGCTTGAAATAGCATTTTCTTGCTCAAGAAACTCAGATCTTTTATCACTTTAAATTATGGTGGGTGTCATAAATGTCACTTTAATTAATGATAATGATAATAATGATACACATTTTGGTTTTTTTTTTTAAAGTCTCTTTCTAATAACATTGTGATAAGCATGATCAACTTTCTCATTCTAATACTTTTTATCATGTTCAATTGAAATCTGTCAAAAAATTGTGTTCAACTTAAAATACTTGAAGTTAAACATTCTAATGACAAACATGTGCATCAATAATATGCTTAAGGTTTCAGATTCTAAACCTACTATATATCTTCAATTTAAAAATCCAATATTCAAAAAAGAAAAAAAAACAAGTTGTGTTTTATACAATTAGAATTCCACCAAATATCAATACCCTGCAGCTTCAACTTTTGCACTATGCTAACAGAGCCACAAGTTCATCTATTGATTTCAATGTCTTCTCGTAGTATAGGTATGATTCATATACCTTTGGTGTCCGGACATAACGATCCATCTGAAGAGGGAAAAAAAACCATAAATCACATTATAAGATACATAATCTTTCAAGGGGTGACTAGTAATAATTAACTTGTATTGTTAAGCTATAGATAATTAGATATTAAGTCCTCTTATTTTGCCAATCGAACCTAATCATATACTATAATGATCACTACAATGCCTATACCTTATATTCATTAACAATTTCATCTATAATGATATAATTAATACCTATGAAGTACAAACACTTTTTTGATTAGGCGTGTTCTGATATCGGACACGTGTCATATCTGACGCTGATACAATACTGATACATATAATTACACTAAATTATATGATTTTCTCAAATTATAAGTGATGTCGGCGTGTCAGTATCTGTGTCTTATAAAAAATATAAAAGTATCCATGTCTTATCCGATATCCGTGTTGTATCCGTGCTTTATAGATTAAAACTAATGATATCACATGACAAAATAGAGTTCAGATTGGATGATAGTGTGAAACTAATTTATATACCTATTTTTGAGGGTAGCTAATTTATACAAACCTGTTAAACTCATATTTCATCACTCAAATTAATCCATGAAATTGACAATTTGAGTCGATTAGTTGAATTTTTTAAGGTAATCCAGCTTAACTAATTTAAAACAAATTCTAAATAAATCATAAACTTGACAATTTGACCCAGATGAGCTAATTTGGGCGAAATAAAATTTTAATTTTCAAAATTCTTTTGGAAATTCATTTATTCCAATGACTATAATTCTAAAAAAAAAAAAATATCAATATAACAGAATTTTGTATATCTATTCATAGACTAATTCAATTCATTAATCAAATTAACAAAACAAGCACTAAAGATTAAGCATACATACCTCAGTCAAATTATCAACCAACTCATTAGCAGTTTTAACATACTCCTTGCGACGATTTTCAGGCAAAGTAGTGATAGCATTTTTCAAATCCTGTTCAAGATAATTCTGTTTCAACCTTATATAAAACATAACATACCTCCAAGACAAAGTTTCCAACATTTCCCTAAGATTATGTAACCCTTCAGCTGTTTGTTTTATCCTTAAAACTGCATCCTCAGGGGACAATCCTGGCATAAAAAAATGTTCTTTCATAAAAGAACGTGTGCCCCAATTTTGTGCTAGTGCTAGTGGTGTTGTTGCAACATGTACTACTCCAACCATTGATGTAGCTAGAAATGTTGAAACTAAATTTCTTCTATTTGTTACATTTTGCTTAGAAGATAAAGAGTTATTGTTAATGTTGGAAGTGTTTGAAGTGTTTTTGTGTTTGGTTTTGATGTGAGCATGGAGTAGTGTAGTGGCATGAGTGAAGCTGGACATGGTATTTTTTGCGTGTGGATGTTTTTGGTGTATGAATGAAGATTTAGGTATGGTGTGATTTTGAATGGTGTATTTGGACTATGGAAATTTTTGGGCAGGTTTTTATTGGCTGACCGTGTTGCCCGGGTTATACACTTGGGCCTTGAGATTATGCCACGTGGAAACTTTATTATCCGTTTGAGTTGAGAAAACTAGTAATTCATTGTTGGAAATTTAAGCATTTTCTTTTGTGTAGTGTTAAGTTGGACACATGTTAAGAAATTTAAAAAAAAAATATTCTTTTAAATTTTGTGTATTTAATTTATTAAAACATTAAATATTATATTTAATGTGTGCATTCTAATACATTATTTTTACATTTGCTTTCTAAACTTGTATCTTAAGGGCACAAATTAATACTCCCTCCGTCTCAAATTGTATGATATTTTGGGCATTTTACACATATTAAGAAATGCAATTAATATTGTGTGAAAAAAAATATTATGAGTTGTTTTACAAAATTAAGGTTATAATTGAAAAAGTAACATTAATGTTGCATTAATATTGTAAAGTGACATATAATTTAGGACAAATTTTTCTCTAAAGCGACATACAATTTGGGACGGAGGGAGTATTTCTCTTTTATTTTTGGTGAAAAAAATGTAACTATTTATGGTAGTGGATTTGATGCATTTGCAGGTTCATAGAATTTTCACTATTATTAACCATCAGAGTGCATGAATATCGTTTTTAAATACCTCAGCCTCTAAATGCAATTTTCAGTTTTATGATATGTCAATTATATGTATCTAAACTATACATCGAATATGTATATACTACCACCTCCGTCCTTAATTATAAGATATTTTGAGATTTTTTCTTTGTCTCTTTTTATAAGACCTTTTAACTATTTCCAACTACAATAATTATTTCTTTGTCTATATACCCTTATTTATTATACATCTTTCTCTTCAATCAACAATAAATAACATGTTGAAAACATAAACTAATTCTCTTTCTTAAAAGATAAAATTGTAAAAACAATAGTGATTACAAACAACTTTAATGCAAATATCAATTTTCTTAATTCTCGCGATTTTTGCAAAGGGTCTTATATACAGGGACGAAGGTAGTATATAGTCCCTACGTTCCTATATGTAAGCACCATTTGCTTCTAATAAAAGGGTGTTTCGATATAGGGACAGAGGGAGTAGTTAATTTTGACTTTTTATATTTCAAAACACTTGATGTTAATTATGAAATTTGGAAAAGTAGCATTATATATGTCTTCTAATTTCAATTTTTTTTTGTATAATTATGACAATTTTATTTTGTTAAGTATGTTTATGTTTAGGGACATAAGAAATATCTATTTATAGTATTGATTAGTTAGTCAATTCATGTTTCCTCTGCCAAATTCTTCTCTTTTTTTAAAAAAAAAAATCAATAAATTGTTTTTTTTTAAGAAGCAAAAATGAAATTTTATTATCAACCAACTTTACTTTCTCTAAACAAGGAGTGTTAAAGAGAAGCAAAGAGAAGAGTGAAATTACATCATAAAACGGTTACAAACACCAAAAGCAAGGGTAAGGAAATTACAAGCATAATAAAGGGTTGATACACCACATGTACGGTAACTAAAAGTAAAGTTGATGTGTTTTTCCCTTTAGCCATCCATAAGAATGTACCTTAATTTTGTCAAACGGATGGTGAATAGTATCATCTTTACTCTTGAAGATTTTCTCATTTTGTTCTTTCCAAATAATCCAAATAGAGGAGAACTAGATCAAAAAAAGATCAAGTTTGGATTTTGATAATCCACCCAAAACACTGAATTATGTCAAGTGTTTAGAGATACGGTGTGGAACTACCATGACGAGGCCAAACCAATCATAAGTAGCGACACAAACATGATGAAATTAGTCACAATGAAGAAAAAGATGAGTTGCGTCGTCCAGGTTACCATAATTTCCCACACAAGGTTTATCAATAGTTTTGTTGGGAGGCAGTTGCGAAGAAGACGCCACACACAAGATGTTTACTTTTGAAGGAACATCTCGATGCCAAGATGCATGATTATCATCTGTAATGTGCTACTGATTTGCTGCTATTAAAAAACTATAATCATTACCGACTGTATATTTTTTTGATGTAAACTCCACAACAGCCTCACCCAATCCTAGATGCCTCATCTCAAACACCGTTGCCATTTTATATTAAAAAGCTAAAATAAGACGATTGAACCTATCTTTCAAAACCCCTCCTCTCAACCAAGGATCCCACCAAAATAAAATTGAAGTTCCGTCATCTGCCTCACACACAGAATTATCATCTATCAAACTTCCCACTCTTGCTCCAACACCCCAACTAATATTGATTAAATTACTCCACCAAATTGATCCTCATTCCTCACCCACATGCAACATACAACCAACCTCTCCAAATTTGACTAAAAGAACTCTATACCATAAACTATTTTGCTCCTCCTTCAACCTCCAACAACATTTACCTATCAGTGCCATATTAAATTGCCTTAACTACCTAACCTTAATCCCCCATTCTCCTTGTTAGAGCAAACAATATCCCACTTTATCCAAGAAATTTTCCTAAGAACCTCAGTTCCCCCCTAGAAAAAACATTTTAAAGGGAGCCTTGAAGTAGAAAAGAAAGTAGACCGAAAGAGAAGACAAGGAAGACCTCATAAGAACCAATCGGCCACCCAAGAAAGGTTTCTACTCTCTTCAAACTCGACAATCTAGATTTAATCTGATCAAGAAAAGGTTGCCATAAAGGCAATTTACTAGAATCATCACCAATTGGAAATGAATCCCAGATGCAAAAAATGGATGTGGCCATTGTTATAATTCAGCATACAAGCAGCCTTAACCAACCAAGAAGAAGCCACATTAACACCAACCTACATTATTTTATTGAAATTTACTTTTAGGGATCTAACATTGGTCCAATTCTTGTCTCCTAACAATAAATTGTCATTAGTAAGTTGCAAATGGGAGACTGAGATGTTGTATGAGCAACCAAATGAGTAACTTGTAAAGAGCCCAACTTCCATGGCTGAATTCATCAATACATTAATGCCTTTAACAACTAATAAATAGAGAATGGGTGAAATGAGGTCTCCTTGATGAAGCTCTCTTTGAAACTTAAACTCATCAACTGGACCTATGTTCACCAGGACTGAAGCTGAAGTTGTGGTCACACATTTCATGATCCATTTCTGCCAAAGTGTAGGAAAATTAATTTTTGACATCATTGTTTCAAGGTACTCTCAATCAATTGAGTCAAAAGCTTTCTCAAAATCTCTTTAAATAACAAGAACTTTTTTTTTTAACCTATGAGCATAATCTATTACTTCATTTTCTAAAAGAATACCGTAAAGATGAATGTTTCTCTATTGTTTGTATAGATGCGCCTTTCTGCTTCTTTGTTAATGATGCTTTTGTAGAATATAAAATATAAAATAAAAAATAAAAAAACAATGATAAGTTTTAGTGACAGCCAAACCGTAGGTAGAGGTCCATAATGCATTTTAAAATGGTCTCCTTAGAATTACCTACATTTTTTCCGTAGGTAAATGTGGAAAACATGTAGTGACAACCATTTGGCAATGACAGACAGATTTAGCTACGGAAATTTGCCTTATAGTGACGGATTTTGGCTGTCACTACAAGTCAAATTTCTTCCAAATTTCTTGTAACAATACAAAGAAAGTATCGGTTGAGGCCGGACGTGTGCCCAGGGTAGCTGGCCCCTAAAATCGCCCCTGTTTGTAGTCCAATACTTATATAGCCTTATATTACCCTTTTAAATTTAGAGATAATTATTTGTTGGACTTGCTTTCACACCAAACTTCCTTTTGCATGTAAAATATGTTAATTTTCATCTTTCTTTCCTGAAAGTGTGTTTGTTATTTTTCATTTAGGGTGTGCATGCCTTTGATGTAAGGATCAGTTGAGTTGTATCACTTTTTCTGTCTTTTTGCGTAACAAATTAATCAGATAAGAATCATACTATTGCATGCAATGCACCACACATAAACCATGCCTTGAACCTTATTATATGAGTAAAAAAATCGATATTTTTATACCAATGTTTATCTAACTAAATATGTGTCTATCTATCCACTTTTTTCGAGTAAAGACTATAGACTCTCCACAAAAATTAAACTTAATTTTTGTGCACAAAATTATGTCGCAAGTTCACGCACGACCACAATTTAATTTAATTTAATGTGATAGTTTTTTTTATATTTTTAGGATTAAATTACTAATTTTTGTTTAATTTCTAATCATAGGATTAGATCAAAATAATATGAAGAAATGACGGAAACATGGTGGAAAATATAAATTTGATGAAGTCTTTATGTCAACGGAAGAATTTATGATAGTAGAAGGCTTCTTCAATACAAAGATAATGGATAATAAAAGGGAAATAACCCAATAACATAGCCAAAGGACAAAAAAAAAAAAAACTTACTATAACTCAAAGAAGATTGAAAATTACAAAGCACACAATGCTAACAACCATTACGACCCATAATGGTTGGTTATGGCTGTAATGGCCATAATCAGCACTTATACCTTATTGGCTACTTAATGCACAAAATTATGGTCTTAGTGACTATATATTGGGTTGTAATCGGTGTTTTTCATCACCATACTTTACACAGAGAAACTCTTGTACGTAATGTTGTTCTTTCATTTTCAATAAAGCTAAGTTCTTTACTTCTTGTGTTCTTTTATTTCTTGTATTTGCTCATCACTATGATGAGTGAGTATTCCCCTTGTCTTGGAATTGTGGAAAGTAGTTCAATGCTAAAATTTCCACAATTCCAATTCTTTCTTTTTGTTGTGGAGTTTTAGTAAGGTATCTAATTCAATCTAATTATTTTTTTAAAAATATTTTCAGCATCAATTGAAGTACCGAAAGGAAAAAGTTGATGCTGGAACTATAAGATTGAACAAGAGCTTTGAAACATGGAAATAGAAATAGTCTAAAAGCTCTTGAGGTGACATAGTGTATTCAAACTTTAAAGATTTTAGTAATATAGAAACCATGAGAATAGGAGGCTATATTGGTTTAAAATACACTTCTAAAACCTTGAATGAGTACATTAGTCACCTTGGTATACATCGCCTTTAGACTTTGATTTTTCATAGCAATAGGAAGACTGGAATTAGGAATTCATATTATAATGATGAAATACAATAATTTGAAGGCACTTTCTTTAATTGTATGTTTTTTAAAAATTAAATCATCAAACTTTCAGACATTCAATCTTTTCAAGCTAAACAACTTAGAACAATCCATTCGATACTCAACAAGTCTATGTGGGATCGATACTTTTTATTGCACGATAAAGTTGTGCACTTGCAGGCTTATCATCACTTAGTCACCAAGTAATAAAACTTAGCCATTAAATAAATTTAACCATGAAAAAACTTATATATCAAGTTTCTTAGTCATAAAGTATGTTGCTTGGTCATAAAGGGATGGAATTTGATCATGAAGCTAATCACCAATAAAATAGAGGTGATGGATGAAGAAAGAATATCCTTCTAATTAACTTTCATAGTGAAAAAAATGGCAACCTTGAGAGATCATTTTTAGTTGGTGAAATTCTTGCAGTATAATTGGATTGTAGGGAGTGAGAGATTGTGAGTGATTGTAAGCACTTGTGTAAATGACCATTCTTCATTATCAATCTGTGTATAATTATTCTGCATTTATTGCTTTTACTAAGCTAACTATGAAGAAATTACGCGTAGTTTCCTAATAACACAAATACACACACATTTATTTTTGTTGTACTACACACATATTTAATGTGTACTACTTCTGTTCGCTTTTATTGTTTTTTAAAGTAATTAATGAAGTAAATTAGGGGTGTGCAAAACTTTTGGTTAACCATAACTAAATCAATAACCAGACAAGCCCATATTTTAAAACCCAGCCCATTTATTACAAAAACCAAACCAGACCATATAGAAACAATTGGTTTGAAACCGGTTTATTAATTGGTTTAGAACTGGTTTTACAAAGCCACATATTGTTTCTCTCAACTCTGAAACGCGCTTTCTGTCCATAAAAAACTCTGAAACGTGCTTCACTGAAAAAGCGTAGCAAACATGCTTTTGTTCTTTTTGCAAACGCGATTCACTGAAAATCTAGCTTTCTACAAACGTAATTCTTGTTAATCGCGGTTCATAATCTCACCTTCGATTTCAACGAATTTTTCTTCTAACTTCTCTCTTCGTGGTTCACGACGGCGGTGATTTGAGGGAGAGAGAAGAAGAGTGCGGCGGAGAAAGCCAAGGCAGAGGCGGTGGAGGAGACAGAGGAGAGGGAATGTAAATAAGGTTTTCTGAAAAATTGGGGGAAATTGAAACTGTTGAATAGGTTTTGGAATTGATTATGATTTTATTTTTGATTTTTGATTGAATTACTGAAAGGGAATTGTGATGATGTTTGTGAAGGTGAGAAAAACCACAAGAAGGGGGGGTTGAATTGTGTTTTTGAAAACTTCTTCTTTTACGTTCTGAAGAATTGTTCTCAGGTTCAAAGTCTGAGTGAGTTCAGAGTCTTTGTGCAGCGGATAAATGTAAAGAACAGAAGAAGAAAGAACACAATCAATTATACAGGTTCCTTCCACAAACCGGAAGTAGTCCTGTCCCCCTTGCACTTCCAAG
>Ga0228710_1002121_pt1 | contig 30940 bp, 10 predicted proteins | sample MedpolnodulmetaG_FD_177995 | JGI IMG/M metagenome (GOLD analysis project Ga0228710, IMG submission 177995) | Root nodule microbial communities from Medicago polymorpha collected in Santa Monica, California, United States - pink nodules | ecosystem: Host-associated > Plants > Roots > Nodule...
AGTTACAGAGAGAAAGTTCTCACCGTTTTAGTGAAGCCCTGTCCCAAAACCCGTAACCAAAATCCAGCAGAAATTACCAAACTTCAAATGTGTTTTCCGAATCCGTTACTAGCCCGAATCATACAAAGTTTGTGCCTAAACTGAAGGGAATTGAATGAGGAATCTAAAAATTCAACAATAATTCAAATCCAGGCCATACAGAAATAAATACGAATCAAAAACCGGAACTTGAGCTTACCACTATTTCATGAAATTCAACCATGATTCCCACAATTCAAAGTATGCATTTTCAGCACCACAATCACACAAGCAGAAGCTTCTCATTCCTTCTTCATAACAGCACCAAACATACATACAATAGCTCATACCCTTCTTCTATACCCAACTTCAATTATTTCCATGAATCAAGCTCTTTCCTCAAGACCATACATACATAACAAATTACTAATTTAACAAGTTTGCAGCCCAAGAGAACAAGAGAAGGATGGGTCATGTGGCATAGAGGGAAGAATAAGGGAATTCAAAGCTTGCTGGAGGTTCATAGTGTGTTGAGGATCAAGAATGATCACTTGCATGTTGCTTTCTAAAAAGGTCAAAGTTACATTTTGGTGGTTTAGTGAAAATGAGGGAGTGAGCCGAGAGGGAGGAAGAGATAAGGGAAGGAGAGCTTCAGCCAAGTGGGAGAAAGGAGGAGGAGAAAATGAAGGAAAATAGGTGGGTGACATATATATATATATATATATAGATATATATATATATATATATATATATATATATACACATAAGGTAAAATTACCAACATGCCCTTTCTTTGAAATACTCCTCCTGTGTTCTCCGTTAGTTACTCTACCCGAATAAATATTCTCTGTAATAGTTAACTTTTCATAATATCTCTTCCGTAACTCGCTCAACTGATTCCACAATCTACTAAAGGTCTAGAGGGATATTACACAAAATATATTGACGGAAAATTTTACAGAACTAAAAAGTGTGATTTTTATTTTTGTATGGACTACAAACGAAATTCTGAATATTTATAAGGATTATTTACTTAATTAACCCTTAATTATATTTCATTATTACAAATATTTGTTATCTGTTTTGGATTAGTGATGGGATTTTTGTGTGTTTGTATTGTGGAAATTATACGAGTTATATTTTAAGGTTAATTAAGTTTTTACTACCTATAAATATATTATATTTTGTTTTTAATCCCTCTAAATTTTTTTAAACAATGGTGCTTCAAATGTTTTCTATCAACATTTATGTCTATATTTATAAGTCAAATGGTACACTTTAAAATTTTGAATGAGTTTTTTCAATCTTGTTGAGAATATTAGAATTATCTCTCCCACAAAAAATTATAATTGTTTAACTAAAGATGAATTATATCTGAATTTTTATGTGTCAAAAACATAAATATCATCTTTAATTCATCCCGTGTTAAAATATTCTTAACTTATGCAAGAGAGATTTTTATAATGAACTAAACATTATGCAAAAAATAATTTAAAACTTTGAAAGATACACATAAGTTGACTAAAAATACATAGATGAAAAATGATAATTAAAACCATCGTACAACCATTGTTTGAAGAATTTTTTTAGAGGGATAGAAAAACAAAATATGATAATCTATAGAGACCAATCATTTATTTAACCCTGTAATTTATATGGAGAAGACTCATTCAAAACTTTTATTCATTGTTCTATTTATAGAGCTAAAACAAAAAAATAATTCCAAATCACAACCTTAAAATACGGAAATATGAACAATCAAAAGAATCTTTAAAAATAAAAATAGAAATATAAATTACATATATCCTAATGATGTCTTATTTTAAATCGTAAATAAATCTTCCAAAGATATTTCAAGTAATCCGGAGTTTGGCCGTGAGATAAGGATATTCCAAACAATCAAACTCGAATTCTCCCAAATAATTTGTCCTTGATGAAACTCATTTACCATTTGAACTCAATTGTTTAGTTATCTTCTAAAGATATCGTCAAACTTACATATATATTTGAGTTGAAATTTTTCAAGAGTCCAACGTATATATCGTTATTCTACATTTATGGTGCTCTTGTAGTAAGTAACGTTGGCTTCAATATTTGAATTGTCCATGCAGGACCAAATGGATTATCCAAAGGCGAATGGATTTGTCCAAAATGTGAGTATGTTAACTTTGCCTTCAGAACCAAATGCAACATCAAACACTGTAGAGCTGACAAACCTGTAAGTTTGTTTTTACTTGGGTTTTAATGCTTTGATCATCATCTTAAATATATGATTATGTTATGAACAAATATTGTACATGTAAAAGGTGTTATGGTTAATATTTATTAAGAGTGAACCTTTAGAATGTTTATTACATCATATTTTGAATTTTGATTGTTTTTATGATTTATCACAGAAGGGTCCAAAACAACCAAATAGAAGTAATCCTGAAGGTAGCTGGACTTGTAAAAAATGTGGAAATCTGAACTATCCGTTTCGAAGTATATGCAACAGGAGAGCCTGTAGAAGTGAGAAAACAGCTTCTGCCAGCTAAAATCATTACATCTTAATTCTTGACTTTAAGGGAAGATTTGGCCTTGTAGTTGAGGACAATTTATATTTTAATGGAGTTTTATTTTATATGGAAAAAGGTTGCTAAGAATTAAGGTGAATGACATCATTAGACATTTCACATTTTGTTGAAATTCATTCTCCCTTGTCATTTTGATGTTATTCTTTTGGATGTTACATTAATTAACATTGATTCCCTTAGTGCTATGCTGGAAAAGCAATTTGAATTGGGTGTACATGGGTCGGATGATAAGGAAATATAAATTGAGACTATAGTAAACACTATGATTGGTTACACATCCTCTTTAGAAATTTTACTTTTTACTATTTTCTTAAAAATCACATTTCTCTGTTTTATTTTGTCCAAATTAACCAATTTAGATGAGAGCTAAAGAAACATTGAAAGAGAAAAGAAGTTTTCACATCTTTATTGTGCAATTCGACCTAAATATGATTGATTTGGATAGGTTGAACTGATCCAACCTAAAATCGCTCATATACTTGTGATTTCTTTGAACTTATTTTTCAAAGATTTGGGTAACTTCAAAGTTATTTTGAAGCCATCTCTCAAAATACTTTCTATTAAAACAAATGCATTTTTAATAATCCAATTATTAATATACTAGAACAAAAGCATTTTTTGTTGTTTAGATGAAGCTCATGTGTGTGTTTTTGTGGTCTCTTTGTCTTTTTTTTGGTGTGTTTATAGTTGGACATAGGTACGGATGACAATGAGTTTTGTTGGTGTTGTCCAGTTTTGCATGTTTCTTGCATAAAACATAATAGCAAACTACATAAAATCCATGAACTCATTGGTAGGACAAGAAATGATTGCATTATTGCGTGGGAAGTGGTACATTGATTTTATCATTTGCTTACATAGGATTAAGCACCAACTATTATCTTGTTCATATTTTAATACATAAAAAAAATACTACTAGTTTGAATGAACACAATAAAAACGGAATATATTGGAGATATCGTTGCTTTCAATCATAAAATAAAAATATTCTACATGTGAAGTGGTGGCTTGGGTTCCAAATGGAGTCTAAAAGGCTCTAAATTTGCCTAATGTTGAAGACTTCTGAAAATCTCTCATTTTTAATTACTCAAACTAAGGACATGTTTGGCTGATCTTTTCGTGAAGTACTATAAATGGAAAAGAGAATATATGTCATAATCATGTCATAATTACGATTTTCTAAGCTTTTTGTATTATTAGTTGAAATTATCACTTACTAACATTTCCAAAACATTTTTACTGAGGTATTCTTCCCGATCACTTTTCTAACTAAGGAGGTACATAATTATCACTTACTAATATATTAGTTGAAATATATCAATAACATGTATATTCAAAATGTTTTAGTGACAATTATGTACAACATAGATCTATGTAAAAATGAACAAAAAAAAAGGGCTTATGTAAAAATCGACATTTTGTATAAGCAAGGAATTTAAAAACAATATCCTAGTGCTCAATGAACATATTACTTCAGATCTCATATATAAAAAACAAAAATAAACACCTCACACACTTTAAAACAATAGTTGTTCTTATTTAATTTTACTAAATTAATTTTTAAAAAAATCAATTTTAATATTGTAGTTGACCTCATGGTTGTTCCATCAAAATAAAAGAGTTATTCGAAAAATAAAATCAAAATTAATTATGTTTTCCTTCTATTTTAAATCACAACTAAGTGATTGAACTCAAGTGGTTAATACACTCCAACAAAGAACAAATCGTTCGGAAGAATTCGAATTCGATTCATAAATAGAACAGCTCTTAATCAAATTTTACTTATCTCTCGACTAAACTTCAGAGTACCAGAGAAAAAATTATGTTGACACCATTAATTGTTTTTTGTTACTAGATAATCATTTTGCCGTAGAGAAATCAAATATTGACATATGCCAAGAATTGAAACAAACATCGTGTTTCCTAAGTAATGCTATAGCTAATCACATTAGCAAAAGAATAAAGTTCAAACTTAATAATTGGATTTTAGTGACCGAATCAATAGTAATTAAAAATTCTTATACTCATATTGGTATATTTGTCACTCTAACAAAGTACATATACCATAGTGAGGAGTACGGTCGATATATTAATTTAATTTAGCAACACTCCTAAGGAACTTTGGACTACTACGTAAATTAATATATAAACATGGCGGCAAAAATAGCTTGCTTTTTCTTTTTTTTACAAAAATAAACGATTTTTATTCATTGAAATTGATAGAGTACATCGATACAATATAAATTCAAAGTCGTTAAAAACAAAAAAGATAAATCTTTGCCTACAAATATGACTATATTCAAGTCTTTGGATTTGCAACGTTGCTCAAAGCTAATATTTCACCATGAACCAAATAAACACCGCACTACGACGTCATATTAACAAACACACCGCACAAAGACAGGAAATCAAAACAATCAAAGTTGTGCAAAGACGACGAAATAAAAAAAACGAAAAAAAAAACTGAAAATACATGGAAATCACTTGTTTAACTAAAAAAGAAGGAAAAATAATTCGGATGAGTGATTTTGAATCAAAATTGATCCTAAATCACCCCTATTCGGCAGAGAGAAGAAGAAAAGTGGTGACTAATAAAGGTTGAATAAATAATTATTTGCATACAAATTCTTTCAACTTTGTTTACTACATGCCATTGCAGAAGCTGGCCGGCGGAGTCTAACTATGCATATAATTACATTTTTGTTGCTTTGTATCTCTATAGTTTTTGTCACTCTTATAAGAACAAAGTGCATTAATGTTTTCTATATATATGTGTGACATTCTTAAAATGACATCTCCTGAATTTTGATATTATCATATCATATTCTAAGCTAAGTTAGCCCAATTGAGTTTGAAAGGGTGAGACATTATCAAACCTCCCTCTAAGGTAAGTTTTGTGTAATAATCCTCACAATTTTAGTGTGATCATACATATATTGAACCAAAATATTATATTACATAAATCAATGGTTCAAAATTGTTGTATTTTGTTATTTTCATCTATATATCAACAGTACATTTAAATGTTTATAATTTTGATTCAGAGCTCAAAATTGGAAGGGGGTGTAAAATAAAGCAGCTTCAGGAAAGAGGAAGAGAAAGAAAATGGTGGAGGGGACCATGTCTCTTGATGCTGTTATAAAGGAAGCTGTTGATCTGGTATGTGACATAAATGAATAATACTCCCTCCATTCCTAATTATAAACCCCTTTCCAAAAAAAAACCTTTCAAATAATAATATGTCTCTAAATATATGTACTATTTTTTTTCAAATTACTAGATATATTTTTTTAACTTTTTTCTCTAGATATACCCCTTTATTAATACAACTAATTTGTTTTGAATAATGAAAAGTTAGAATTACACGCATCAACACAAGACAAATTTTTTTTACGTAAATTAATATATAAACATGGCGACAAAAATAGCTTACTTTTTCTTTTTTTACAAAAATAAACGATTTTCATTCATTGAAATTGATAGAGTACATCAATACAATACAAATTCAAAGTCTTATTTTAAGCAACTTTAAATTTGTAACAACACAAGACAATTTTTTTTTACAAGACAATTTAGTACAAATTAGTACTTATTACTTATAAACAAAATATACAAATTAATTATACTGTCAACTTTTCATAATATATGTGAACATCAGCAAAGGAAGTTATAAATTTAAAAAACTAGGGAGGGATTACAAAATACATTAATGTATGTCCCATTGTACCAAATGTCCTTAAGTTTTACAAATCTATGGCATAGTATGTTTGTCTAGCATTAATTTACTTCTCCTTCATTTTGAAATTTGGAAATGAAACATATCATAATTTTTACATGCAAATTTCCCACATGATTACTATGATGTTGATTAACTAGTTATGTTGTAGAGTCCAAAAAAAAAAGTTATGTTGTTGATTAAAGACAGTAGGAAATTGTCTACAAACTAAATAGCTTTTGCCATAAAAAAAAAAATCTGAATTTCTTATTGCTATCTTTGAAAAATTAAACAATTTAATCAATCAACTTTTGTGTCCCTTCTTTGTATTTCTTGAGTTCAAACTCAAAAAGGTGAAGAAATGCAATGAAATAGACCATTATTTGACATTTGATAAACTTGGAATTTGTTCTATGTATAGGAGAACATTCCTATTGAGGAGGTTTTTGATAATCTCAAATGCACAAAAGAAGGTTTAACCTGTGAGGAAGTACAGGAGAGGCTAGAGTTGTTTGGATACAATAAACTTGAAGAAAAGAAGGTTAAAAGCCTAACTTCAGTGCTTGTAGTTTCTTACCAATTTGTTGCTTAGTTACTGATAATTTCTGTTTTATTGTTTTCTTGTACAGGAAAGTAAAATACTAAAGTTTTTAGGGTTTATGTGGAATCCTTTGTCATGGGTTATGGAAGCTGCTGCTATCATGGCCATTGCTATGGCACATGGAGGCCATAACTTGGATGGAAGTGTAAATCTCTTCCTTTTTATTTTTTTATTTTTTTTTCCAATGTTTTTCTCTAGTTCAATTTGTGTACAAACTTGTAATAACTGTATTTAGTAAATATGAAACTATATTCTTATAACCTATTTAACTTGTAAGTTCCAAACTAGAGGCATGGATACCTATGGAGTTATAGTTGTCATGTCCGACTCACATCGGCGTCTAACACTCGTACGATATGTATCCGACAACTTACACAAGTATCTCAAATTTCTTTCTTTGTTCCGACACGCCTTATACACTCATTCCACACATCTCAAACATCTATGGATGAACGAATGAGTGTGAAAGACTATCATATTGTTTCGAAATGGAACAAATTGCTCAATTTAGATTCACACACACGTGTGTGTCGTCGTGTCAGGTGTTTATGTCGGAGTCCATGTTTCATATGTTACAAAAAATTATTTGTTTTAGGCCAAATACCTCCCTAGGTCCTTTAAGTTTCACGTTTGTTTCAAATAGGTCCTTTAAGTTTCTAAGGTTTCAGATAGGTCCTTTAAGTTTCTAAGGTTTCAGATAGGTCCTTTAAGTTTCGAGTTTGTTTCGAATAGGTCCTTTAAGTTTCTAAGGTTTCAGATAGGTCCTTTAAGTTTCGAGTTTGTTTCGAATAGGTCCTTTAAGTTTCTAAGGTTTCAGATAGGTCCTTTAAGTTTTGAGTTTGTTTCAGATAGGTATTTTCTATCAACCTCCGTTAAGCCAAAGTTGATCTGTCTGTTAAGCGAAACTCGAAACTTAAAGGACCTATCCGAAACAAACTCGAAACTTAAAGGACTTATCTAAAACCTTAGAAACTTAAAGGACCTATCTGAAACATACATGAAACTTAAAGGACTGTGGAATACATACAAGAAAGATTTTGTGGCACTTGTAACAGTTCAAGTTATTGTCCTAGGTTTAAAGTGAAAATTCACGTTTCGACATCAATCAGTTAAATTTTTCTTTCTGAGAACTGGTTGGTCACAGACTACTATCCATCATGCAGTAAGTTTATGTAATAATAACTCATCGATTGTGCAGAAGAAACCAGGAGATTATCAAGATTTTGTTGGCATAATTATTTTGCTAATTGTAAACTCTACCATAAGTTTCATAGAAGAAAATAATGCTGGTAATGCAGCAGCTGCCCTTATGGCAAGATTGGCTCCAAAAGCAAAGGTTCTTCTTCTCTTCTAATGCCTTTGTTATTTTGTCTTGTTCATAGTTCCTTTGACTTCTAAATCATATTTAATGTGTAGGTACTTCGTGACGGAAAATGGAGCGAGGAAGATGCTTCAGTGTTGGTCCCTGGAGACATAGTCAGTATCAAACTAGGTGACATTATTCCTGCAGATGCACGTCTCCTCGAAGGTGACCCTTTGAAGATTGATCAGGTAAGAAATTCATAAAGTATTCGTAAATCCCTAATGCATAACTGAAGTGTCACAACAAATGATATTTAGTTGATGTTGGTATCAACATCTAGATTTTCTAGTAGTCTTCTACTACTCCAAAATATAAAAATGGACAAAAATGTATTAAACATAGCTCTTTCTGTTATGAAAATATGTTTTTGTTGTTTGTACTTTTAGTCTGCTCTTACTGGAGAGTCACTTCCTGTGACAAAACATCCTGGAGAAGGAGTATATTCTGGTTCAACATGCAAGCAAGGAGAAATTGAGGCCATAGTCATTGCAACTGGAGTTCACACATTTTTCGGGAAAGCAGCTCATCTTGTCGAAAACACGACTCACGTTGGACATTTCCAGAAGGTTCATATACTGGATTTTTTCTCTCCTTAATGTTGTTAGTACTCAATAACGGATTGCAGAAAAATAATTGTTTGTTCAAGTTACGTTATGCTATAGTGCTATAGCCACCATTTAGCAACACTTTGTACTAAATAGTGTATCGTAGACCAAGAGCAATTTGTTTGAATTTCGCAACTATAGCACCGGTATTTGACAACACTGAATATTGTGTGAATGAATGTTTTCTGTCTCGTGTAAAACCGTCTCTTTGTGAAATATTATCAGGATAATAATGCTCATGAGACATGACATAATTATTACAGGTTCTAACATCTATTGGGAATTTCTGCATCTGTTCAATTGCTATTGGAATGGTTATTGAAATCATTGTGATATACGCCGTCCACCAAAGGGGATACAGAAACGGTATTGATAACCTACTTGTCTTGCTAATTGGTGGAATCCCTATTGCAATGCCAACTGTTCTTTCAGTTACAATGGCCATTGGTTCACATAAGTTGTCTCAGCAGGTTTGCAGTACTACAATTAGTACATTGATTATTCCAACATTTCAGTAGATTTTTAAAGATAAAAAATTGATTATTGTGAAGTTAAACATGATCATATGTCTTCTTGCAGGGTGCTATAACAAAAAGAATGACTGCTATTGAAGAAATGGCTGGAATGGATGTGTTATGCAGTGACAAAACAGGCACATTAACTCTTAACAAGCTTACAGTCGACAAGGATATGATTGAGGTTTTAATCTTAATCTTCCTAAACATAATATTGAACATCGCGATTACTTAGACATAAGTTTCATGTATTGTCAAACATATTCTATTCTTCGCCAAAACATGAGTGGTCAATTTTTTAAACAAACACAAAGCTTATACGAATTATGACATATTACAGAAACGATAAGCAAACAGCAATGATAATAATTGACATGCAACTTGCAATTTATCATAAATCCTTTTCATATGAAACCTGGTAGTGCTGCATATATAAATATATTTCCACGAACCAAGGTTGGAGAAACATGTATGTTAACTTGGTTTCCCTAAAAATCATCCATATTTGGCAGGTTTTTGCCAAAGGTGTTGACAAGGATTTGGTTGTACTAATGGCTGCAAGAGCATCAAGGTTGGAGAACCAAGATGCAATTGACTGTGCAATTGTTTCAATGTTGGCAGACCCAAAGGAGGTACAAATTCAAAGAAGCATTACAAGTTACATCAATGAAATACTTCATATTGCTACTGCTTTTGCATTGAATTATATAATCTTTATCAATTTGGTAAATGATAGCTTAGTTAGTATATTCTACATTGTCATACATAAAATTTTCTTTACTAATTGTAAAATTCTTCAAAATTTGTTTCCAATTATCGATCACCATGTGTTTTTAAATTTGATTAGTCTACTAATAGTCCTTCTGTTTCGCAAGGCACGAACTGGAATTAAAGAAGTTCATTTCCTTCCATTCAATCCAACTGATAAAAGAACTGCACTTACATACATTGATGCTTCTGGTAATATGCACAGGGTTAGCAAAGGTGCGCCAGAGCAGGTAGTACACAATCCATTCTTACTTTTTAAGAACCAAGCAACCTCCCATAATAACATGTTGTGTTATCATTATTTAAATTTTCTCATATGATATGTAGATTCTCAATCTTGCACGTAATAAAGCAGAAATTGCACAAAAGGTTCATTCAATGATTGACAAGTTTGCAGAACGTGGACTTCGTTCTCTTGGGGTTGCTAGACAGGTTTATTTCCTTCTATGAATGCTTCCTAATCAGATAAGTTTATTTTTGTGAATATTTTCTATTTAGCACTAAAGTTTTTTCTCCATATAGGAAGTACCTGAGGGAAGTAAGGACAGTCCAGGAGGACCGTGGGAATTTGTTGCGCTTCTCCCTCTTTTTGACCCTCCTCGCCATGATAGCGCAGAAACAATCAGAAGAGCTCTTGATCTTGGCGTTAGTGTCAAAATGATCACCGGTATGTATCACTATTAATTGATTGAAGTTCATTTTGCGTATCGCAAATATGTCGGATAACATAACATGACATTTAGTAAAACTAATTTAATGATAATGGTGGATTATATTGATGCCACAAAAAAAAAAAACTTTCAGGTGATCAACTTGCAATAGGAAAGGAAACGGGAAGGCGTCTGGGAATGGGAACTAACATGTATCCTTCTTCATCACTGCTTGGTGATAATAAAGATCAATTAGGTGCTGTTTCCATAGATGATCTCATTGAGAATGCTGACGGTTTTGCTGGTGTCTTTCCTGGTAAGTCAAGCAAGCAGTTATCTGATCGAACAGGAGCTTTAAGTTGATGTCTTATCCAATTTCTGATAACAGTAATGTGTTTAACACAGAGCACAAGTATGAGATTGTGAAGAGGTTACAAGCTAGAAAGCACATCTGTGGGATGACTGGTGATGGAGTGAATGATGCACCTGCCTTAAAGATAGCTGACATAGGTATTGCAGTAGCAGATTCTACAGACGCTGCAAGAAGCGCTTCTGACATAGTGTTGACAGAACCTGGTTTGAGTGTCATCATAAGTGCAGTTTTAACCAGTCGAGCAATTTTCCAGAGGATGAAAAACTACACGGTAATCCTGTGACTATAAATGTTGACATATTTATATATCATTGTGTGACAACAACTCATTATTTCTTTTCTCTTTTCATTTGCAGATATATGCTGTATCTATCACTATTCGTATTGTGGTAAGCTATTTGTGCAAATATAGATTGTATTGAGTAAGTAATGAACAGGATCATCAACCATTTTCTTATTTTCAGTTTGTTTATAATTTCAGTTGGGCTTCATGTTACTTAACAGCTTTTGGAGTTTTGACTTTCCACCCTTTATGGTTCTTATCATTGCCATTCTCAATGATGGTAATGTTTGCTACTTTCTAGTACATTAATCTCAAGTCATTATAATTTCATGGTCTATTTTCTTTACGTGTTGGCTTTTTTAATTAATAGGTACCATTATGACAATATCCAAAGATAGGGTTAAGCCTTCACCACTTCCTGATAGTTGGAAGCTTGGTGAAATTTTTGCTACTGGGATTATTCTTGGTACCTATCTGGCTATAATGACGGTGATCTTCTTCTGGATAGTTATGGAAACAAACTTCTTTCCTGTAAGCATCTTCCTTCTATTTTTAAAGTCTAGTACTTTTGTTTTCTTTTCCTCTTTCAATGCAACGAATGATATGAATCACGATAATCAAACTTGTTGGTACAGGATAATTTTGGTGTGCAACGCTTCCGCCCTGATCTAAAGGCTCCTGTCACTAGTGAAATGACAGAGAAGTTGGCTTCTGCTGTCTATCTTCAAGTCAGTATAATTAGTCAAGCCTTAATCTTTGTGACACGGTCTAGGGGTTGGTCTTATACAGAAAGACCTGGTCTTTTGCTTGTTTTTGCCTTTGCTATAGCTCAGCTGGTACAGCTTTTTTCTAACCTTCTTGCATTGTTTAAACTTGATTATAAAATCAAGTAGACTTTTCTATGTGGAAAAAGTCTCACTGTCTCATTTCACTGTATTCCCAGGTTGCAACTGTTATATCAGCACAAGCCACTTGGAAAATCGCTGGAATCAGAGGCATAGGTTGGGGCTGGGCAGGAGTCATTTGGTTGTTCAATATTGTAACTTATGTTTTTCTTGATCCTTTAAAGTTTGTTGTTGCTTATCAACAAAGCGGAAGGGCGTGGAATCTGGTGGTAAACCAAAGGGTGAGTACCATGACTGGAACTTTCAATAGATTTGTATAAGAAATAAATAAACTTAAAGATGATAAACTACGGTTGGACTAACTGTAAAACCTATTTACAAATTATACTGTCATTGTATATGGCCTCCAAGAATCATATAGAATGATAATGCATTAATATAACTAATTGTTCTTTGTTGCTGAAAATTAACAGACTGCATTCACCAACAAAAATGACTTTGGAAAAGAAGCTCGAGAGGCTGCATGGGCTGCTGAACAGAGAACTTTGCATGGTCTTCGCTCTGCTGAGATAAAAGGGTTTGCAGAGAAGCACAACCATAGAGAAATTAATACAATGGCAGACGAGGCTAAGAGACGAGCAGAGTTAGCAAGGTATTTGTTCATCTTCAAAACAGTTTCATAATTTTATTTTAGCTATCCATGATTTTGCTTTTTTACTCTAACGATCATCATCGTCATCATAATCTTCCTCATGATGCAGGTTGAGAGAGCTTCACACTCTGAAAGGAAGAGTGGAATCATTTGCCAAGCTAAGGGGTTTGGACATTGATACCATGAATGGACACTACACTGTCTAACGACCTTATGAATATTATCAATCAGCACTCTGTCTTGTGACACTTATTTATATTTCTTTGTATTATGTCTGTTTCTTGTTTCATACTATAGGCTATACTTCAATAATGTATCGGTTGATTACATTTCTTTGTGCTTTTTTCACACATAACATTGGTTATTGTTTTCTATTTTTTTGTCTTCTTTCACTTCTTTTGCTATTGTATCTATTGTGTTACAACTTGCACAATATTATTATTTGCACAAATAACTCATCGGAAATCCTGAATCTTTATTTGTAAACTTATTCTGGGTGTTGGCCAAAAACTTGCAAGGAAAAACTTATATACAAGATATCAAAATAATAAACAATACATAGGTGTCATTTTTCTTCTATTAGAGCTGTAAATATTTTACCAAAACTCCCGCTCCTTGACTTGAGATATGAGAACTACTCTTCACATAGCTCTAGCTCAAAAAGTATTTGAATAGAGAAGATCTCTCAGGGCATGACTTATCCAGCAAGGTCTTCAAACCTACATCTCTTATCTTCTCAAGGAGTTCATTTTCAAGAGGCTTGGGCACTTGCTGATGCACATAACACAGACGACCTGATTAAGTAATCTAGATAAGCAGTCTGAAAATGGAAAGTCTAAGGAAAAAGAATTCACAGACCATTTTCAACCACAGTATGTAACTAGCAGAATGTGTGGCTTGTGCTTGGAAATCCCCATAATCGTCATTAGCAAAAGTTGATGCGTGAAGGAGACATAATTCATTCTGCAGAAAGGTGCCAAGGTCACGATACATGCCAGTTCCCTCCTTGGAATGGTAGGATCCGTCACTAGAATCAATTAGAAAATTATTTATCCAGCACATGGAAAGAAAGCGACGATGAAGCCATAGAGCCTGTTTAAAACGAACAACATTAACCATCTAAAACAACTTACTGTAGTAGAAAAACATATTGTATTCGGGAAACTATAAATGTAATTGTGGCTTGGATATAGACTTGAGATAAGACCATTAAAACTGAAATGAAGATAAAGCACTTGCACATGTATGAGTAGAATGATTTTCTAGGAAGTAGGGTAAATTTATAATCATGATAGTAGTACAAAATACCAAAGAGTTCCAATGGCAGTACAAAGCAATCTCTCAAAAAAGTTGAAAACGGATCAATAATCACCTCTTGAAACTTAAATCTATGTTTTTGGTCCCTCTATTTTCATAAACATAAAATAAAAAATATCCCCAAGTTTGAACTTTCATGTTGACTTCTATAGCATTTTCGTCTCAGCAACATTGATTTTATTTTCTTGCTGACTGTTAACAGCATAGCATTCAATTCCATACAATATTGCAGGTCTTACACTTGTGCTGTAAAATTTTCCTTTACCTTTAAACTTGAGTGGTACTTTTTATCACAACACCTAAAGCATTCATTAATTTCATGCACCTTGCTTGGGGTCCTATGATTACATCTCCCTTTATCATATTGTTTTGTATAATGGGTGTAACATACTTAAAATGTGAGATTTTGGTAGGGTTATTATGGTATGCTCTCTAATTTTCATCTCTAAGCTGTTTTTTATGGGTTTCTTTCTAAACTTACATTTGATATACTCTGTTTTACTCCTAATTAGGCGGAAACCGTGTGTTTCCTAGACATGTATCTAAATTTCTAACATTACATTTATTTATGCTCTTGAGTCTCTGAACTCATCTGCAAAAAGCATCCACCATGGCACCATGCATTTGTTCAGAAAGCACATCTATAACCAAGTTAAAAGGGATCAAAGTTAACTTTGGTGCACATCTAGAGTTATAGAGAAGTTTTCTGTATTTATGCTACTAGTAATTGAATTCTATATTTAAACACTTTAGCTAATGAATGAAGAGTCTCATAGATAATGAATTTCATGAAATCAAAAACCCATAGATAATGAATGAAGATATTATTTGCAATGGCTCCTGCCGATCCATGTAACACTTTAGCTTACTAATGAAGGCAATCAAAGATAAATTAGTAACTAATGATAAACATCCAATGGCCACCTACCTCTCTTCCAACATAACGCTTTATCAATGTTTCATTCCAATCGAGCTCGTCCTGACAAATCATAACTGTCACATAGTTACAAGAAATAAAATTGCGTATACTGGTAATAGCTATACAAGGTGGCAAAAATCATCAATGCAGTACAGTAACATCAACATGTAGAGTTCTTATTTCCCTTTCAAAGTTCATGTGAAGGAGACACGTGATACAAGTGCAGTAAGTAGTGCATTGGATGTTTGATGTTTCATTGATAAAGAAAAATTTAAACCAATTCCACACATACTCCAACTATCAAGACTATAATTTAAAGTGTAAAGCAAGTAAGCAAAAACAAAAGATTATGGAAATTCAAAACCGCTATCGGTAATTCAGTATCATGGTGATGTTATATTATTTCCAGCCAAGCATATATTGATGGGTTCCCAAAAAATGAGATTTGATTGTTTGTAGCAGCTCATTAGTTTGGAAAATGAAATTTCTTTTTTTAAAAAAAAAAGTTCACAAGCAGAGTATGTAAACTACAACAATGAAAGGCTACTTACGAACTTAGTGCCCTACTTCACTCACTGTGCCGAATTTTCTAGCAACAGGCAGTGTATGTAAACTACAAAAACTAAAAGGCATATAATAACAACAATCTGCAACACAAACTACTTATTTGACAACCTGATAACAATCAAAAGGTCTGGGTTCAATCATAGGCCCTTCAGACAAGACTAGAAATCAAGAGTGCATCGGATCATATGCAATAAATGAAATAAATGAGTAAGGCTATTATTACCTTCACTGCTTGGACAATATCAGCATTATAACCATAAGATGCAGTTTCTTCCGCGTTACTTCGGTCCTCCATAATTTTCTGTAGTAACCGCTGCAATAAGATGGACGCTATGACTGTCAAGATAGCTAAATTTCAAGCACATCAAAGAGCCATATTAAACTGTCTTCTTACTCAAAAGGTGTCTAAATCATGAAAACTATAACCATCAGTATCAGTTTCAAACAATTAAATCCAAACTTACTCTGCGATAATGAAAGCAGCAATTATCAGAAACATGCAGTGCAGCCCAACTTCTGGATTTCTTCAACTCAGATAGCACCTAAATAAGCACATCTTTAATTTAGACTTCATGAGAACCATTAATCAAATCATTGATAAGAAGTCATATTTCATATGCAGTGAATAAGAATCGTATATTTAATTATTTGACTGAACTCCATTATTATTTAGACTATAATTTTATATAATTCATAATAAAAATATATTTATGAGTTTTTCAGTTAACTAGCCCCAGATTAGCTAGATTTTGGTTGACCGAAAGTTATTGGTCAGGTATGGGTGAGCCCAGGTCAGTCCAGCACAATGTTGTTGGGCCTAACAAAACACAATTCGACCTCAACAGAGATTTTGGACGAAACAAGTAATCCACGGGGGCTGAACTGTTCTTTCACCATTTTTAACTTTTCACTAAAAACCCTTTATCAATTATAGGAATGCTCATACTCATTCAAAGGACCTTACCAAACAGGGAACGGGGGGAATATATATACATTATATCCAACCAAAAATGGGCTACTGATGAGGTCAATATGCCAATTGGCTCCAACAACTAAGGTAAACCAACAACTACACAAGACTAAATGCAACAATATATTTTCAAAAAGAAGAAATATCTATGTTACTACAGTACATAATCTTTAAGGAATTTAAGAGTACATGCACACCCTCTCGTGACTTATTGCTAGTGGGTTTCATATTCATTATTTTTCTATGCAACTTGATCCAGAATTGTGATACTCAACAAGTTACAACTTGCAAAAATAAAAATATCATAGAATCAATACCTGTTCTTTAGTCATGTGTGAGATTAGCCAGCAACGGTGATTCCATGCACGATAATTCATCTTTGATCTCTGACAATGAAAGGGGTAAAACGATGAATAATGGGTGTTTAACTCAAAATATGCTGGTTCGTTTGATATGTAATCCTAATCACTATGACAAAAAAGTGAAGCATTACATAAGTCAAGTAAAATTATCAGAAGATGTCTTGTTTTTTGGCCCTCTATCTTTTTCCCTTCAGTCAGATAACGTATTGTAGAATATTTAATATTTTCAATGCAAAATGGATTGACGCACCAAAGGTGTTAAAGAAAAAATGGAAAATTGATATAGATGCCAAATTTACTATATACTAGTATCAATTATCCTTCGCATGGGTAAGAAAACTAATCAACTAAATGAGCATTAGAAAACGTTTCCAATTAAATAGTATGCAATTTGAACTGAATTTAGACCTCGGCTATTTTTTCCACCAGCTCAGATTCTTTCCCCAAAATCTCTTTGAAATTTGAACAGTTTGCAGAGATTGACTTGATCACCCATCGCCTAGATAAAATACTTTTATGCATTAGATGCCTATTAATGTCCCAAAACCTTAGGATCAATCAGTATTTAAAAAGATCATCAATAGAAAAATCAGTTCTCAAAATTTTAACATATATAGTACTCCTCTGGAAAATATCAGTGTTCAAAACCTTAGGATCAATTAGTATTAACAAAATGTGACAATGTGTTCAAAATTTGAACATATATAGTACTCCTCTGGAAAATATTTATCCTGTTGTGATGGGAAGCCATAAGCGGAATCTGCTACATATAATACCTATGGCTCCAAGCTTGTTCACTTTTGGGTGAGCATGAGAGCACAAGTTCTGACAGTAAAAGTTCATCTACAAACATTGAGACCTGCTTCTTCTTGGACACTAATAGCTTTCTGCAATATACACAAACAGAAAAAGAGGTTTTTAACAAATATCAAATCTATAGCAATTTTCTTCATTTTCGTATGTTTTCTTGCCTTATAATTCTAGAATCTCATTTTAAATATACTTGTGATCTCACAATAATACAAAACATAATATAAAGTTAAATTAAGGTCAATCACATGGATAATGTTTTTAAGCCAAATATGAAGTCATAAAATTACAAGACCTCCAAACAAATCACAGTAATGATTTCTCAAAACCAATAAAGCAAAAAAATAAATCATGAAATAAGCTCAATTCAAGAAAATCAAAGATATTTTATTCTCTTCTGACTCCACAGGAAAAGACATAATCATTAGATTAACTATCGCTTTTACGAACTAATCCAGAATATCTAAAATATAGTGAAATATACTTATTGAGGTACGTAAAGGGCTAGGAAAGAAAGGCATGAGATAACAATTGAACGAGATTAGGAGGTCCAAGAGCATGTCAAATGATTGAAGAAGAAGCACTTTAATACATATCTTTAAGAACAAAGGTGACATAACTATTCTAATTATACAGGGTTAAACTCATGAGTCATAGTATGAAACTTTGAGAGAAAATGATTGAGCATATATAGACAAGAAACCCAGGTCATAGGTTTTGTGCTAGGGAGGTTAACTACAGAAGGCATGTACTTGCCACGACTAGCATAGTTTCCTGATAACTATATAGATGCACCAATAATCAACTTTGGGTCTTTATCTTTTTATCTTGGTTACTTATGTGCAACTGAAAACAAGTTCTTGAGAGTCTCAAACTTATGATGTTGACTATAAATGTCAATAACATCATATAGGAAATATAAAGAGATAAGAAGTTAACCTGCAATTCCAAGCAGTCATGAAATCACAACTTAGCAGTACAAGAGACCTGCTGTGTCTCAAAAGTATACTTTCAAGATGGTCATGGGATACTGAAGCAGGTAAACAACGTCCAACTTTGTCAGATTGATTGCCACACATCTTGTATTGTTTAAATGCCATCATAAATGCATGTTTAGCAACTTTATATAATGGTAGAAGAACATCAGTTGAAATTCCCAATTTATGATCTCTGTTCCAGAAGTATAGTTTCTCTTGTTTGGAATATTCGTTAGAACTTGCTATCCTGTCTGCTGATTGATGGATGGTTTCATCAGATAAATTACCCGAAATGCCAGATTCTTCATTTAACAAGGAAAATTGGGATGGATGAATAAACCCTAGCTCATCACTGGATCCAAAAGTATAAGGGAAAACATCTTCAGATGAAGCAACAAAATATTGGTGAATCAAACAATCAAGGTTTATATAAACCAAGTGATTGCTAACAGAGTATTATTCTGACAGTGAAGGTATATCTTAACAGCATTACTGTGTTAGCCATAGCCCATAGACTTCTGAGTGAAGTTCACAAATATTTACTATATAAAAATTGGCATATTTTTTATACAAACAAAAAATAAAATATTAATAAACATCTATGACGAACATGTTAAAGCAAGAAGAAAAGAGAGCACAATATATTGATTAACACAAAAACAGGTTCAAGAGCTACACAAGCACAATGTGGCAGCAACACATAAACTAAAGAGAGAGAAAATGCAATGGCCAAGAACAAAAACAAAAAAAGGCGCAAAAAAGATCCCTTCCAAATTTCGAGCAACTACTTTGGCTTTCTAATCATTTCTAATGACATTTAAAATGACGATCCCACACTTTTCATAAAAGTAGAATGTTAAGAGAATACCATGTATGTAGCAATTTATTAGAACTTTCACAAGTTTAGAGGTGTTCATAGACTTGATGAACAGTATGTTTTATCTCAAATTATCAAGCAGCAAGTTGTAAAATGAAAAACAAAATTCTTGAGAAACAAGTCAAAAATCAAAGACCATTTCTGCAATGTGTAGATAGAGATAATACTGCCATGAAAGTTTTTGCTATCTAACAGAAATAAGTAAATAACCACCAAGAACAAAATTAGACAAACCAATTAAAATGAAATCACAACTCCATTCTTCATTTTATTTATTTCATCTTGAACAATATATCAAAGGCAACTTACATTAGAGCATCAGATTCAAGGATATCCTCCAGCTGATGCAAGAGATCCGTAGCCTTCCCATACAAACTAGACTCTTCGCTCATATTTGTTGTTTTACTGATGATGCAACAGGCACAAACTTCAAAGAACAAGACAGAGAATCAATTTCCGAAACAGAACAAAAAAAATGAAGTCAAATAAAAACAAGCACACAAGAAAAGAATCTCACACTCCTGCATAACAGATTCAAACCAGAATTTTAAGGAAACTTTATGTAGATTTCTCACAATCTCTTTCATTAATTAAACAAAACAAAATAAACTCATGAGTAATGAAGTACCTATTTTCATGTGGAAATGAGTCAACATTATATAAAACGAGCAACCCTATAATATGTGCCTCTTACATGAGGGTATGGAGCACTACACTACACAACTTAAAATAAGCCAACTCCTTCGCACTAAGGCCCTGTTTGGATAAACAATTTAATTAAGTGCTCATATCATAAGTGCTTATGTATGAGCTTATTCTTTTAAAGAAAAAATATATTAATTACCAAATAATTAAAGCATAAAGAATGGTAAGATTAGATGAATAGAGTCATTACATCATGAGCTATTTACAGAATCACATTGTTTATTTGCTTATACTCAATAACAGTAGTAGCCTAATTAGCACTTAATCTATAACCTAATTCTGTAACAAAAGATAAAATGAAGTCAGAATTAAGAGCTTACATAAACTGCTTCCTTAAACTCTCCAAACAGTCTCACAAGTGCTTATGCTAGCAGATAAACTCAAATAAGCCGATCCAAACGGACCCTATTTTCTGATCAAAGAGTTAGATCAAAAAATCAATTTTTATTTTTTTTGCATTGCTTCCCTAATCAAACAAGGTGCTATCAAGTTTATCCCCAAGATCCACACCTACGACAACATGCGAAACCTGTCGTCCCAAACAGAAATCAAACAACATTGGGCATAATCACCATTCACACATTCAATTTAAGTCATTAACAACAACTATTATCAATGTATATACTAATTATTCAAACCCTTAATTCCACAATAAAGGAAGGGAACTCACTTTGCTATCGTTGAAGATTATGTGAAATCCTTAACTCACACAAATCTTCCCTTCTTCTTCCTTGAACTTGTTCAATCTTCTCTTCTCTAAGTTCGTGTGAAATTTGGGTTTGGGTGATGAAGGGGGAAGCTCGGTTATGGAGGAGAGAGGGAGAGATAGAAAAGGGAAATGAATTTGCAATGGGGCTTTTCTTGTATGATTGGGAGGAGGTGAGAATGGAATATGAGTAAATAGGCGATTATCTCCAAACTGTAAGTTTCGTCAATTATTCTATGATATTAACAAAATTTCAATTACTACTCCATGAAATTGCACAACATTAGTCAATTTACCCTCTGTCAAATTTTTATGTTAGTTAACATGATGTTTTGCAGATATTCCCTGAAGTTTTTCACTTATGTGCAAAAATGCCCCTAAACTTAAATTTGTTTTATATTTTTTTTTATCTTTGACTCAAAAGCTATACATAAAATGCACAAGGTATATCACTGATTTAATTTGAAGTACTTTTTGATCTTGACATACTAAAATTCAAACATGGATACACCTTTACTTATGCACTTAACAAACAAATTAGAGAAGTTTTTTGCACATATATAATCAGATCAAGAACATAATTTTTTGGGATACTGATCATATGGGCATTCTAAGCAGAAAGGGGAGCTAAAAAACTTATATGTATTTTTCAAATCCATGCCTTATGCAGGATGACTTTTTTATCTTTTTAGCAACCTCTTAGACCATTGCCTAGATCTCACATCTGCCATCTTATTGCTTAAGACAAAAAATATCATGCTTGTTCCTAATTGATTGAGAATATCATAAATATTTTCCATACATTTCTTGATTCAAGTTGTTACTACACTTATGTCTTGATTCATGTTCCTACAATTGACAAGTTTATCATGCATTTGCGGGTTTTTTTTCCCAGCCCATACTTGCTGAACTGAGTAAAGAACTCAAAGGATTAAAGGTTTATCTTTGATTTTAAGCTATTTTTGAAGGTTTCTTGCGACTAACTCCTTCAGTACTGGTGTAACCTTTCAAACCCTCGTTCCTTGTTATGTAGACATTGTTACATTGTTGTAAAATCTCATTAGTTGACAATGTTTTCTAGAGTTAAAAACCCCATTCAAATTATAAATAACTTTTGAGTTAAGGATAAGAAAAAATAATATAAATTTTCAAGTTCAGGGGGTATTTTGCACATAAGTGCAAAACTTCATGGGGGTATCTGCAAAACGTCATGTTGACTAACAGAAGAATTTGACGAATGAGGTAAATTGATTAACGTTATGCAATTTCAGGGGGGTAATTGAAGTTTTGTTAATGTTAGGGGGTAATTGACGAAACATACAATTTCAGAGGGGTAATTGACTATTTACTCAATGGAAGATAGATAAAATACCATTATGCCCTTATGTTCACACTTAACTACTTGGATGAGATTTTAATTATATGAAATTCTTATTTCAATGCTATGGTTAAGAAATTATTGTGTTTGTGTATAATTTTTTAAATGGGTAATGAATTTCATTTAAAATTTGACAAAACATTTATCTAAAAACAAGATGATGAAGACTTTATTTATCGTTTGAGTAATGTTATATCTCACGAAAGCATTCATCCCGAAGGATTCACGAAACATGATTTAACCAATCAAATCTCATCTTTGGCCGGAAATTACTGGAGGTTAGTGGCTGTAATTTATGAATGACTTTCAAATACTTGGTTGAATGTGTGTCGTGATTTTATCGGAACATGTTCTCTTGCGATCTAAAGCACTATCCTTATCGTTTTGACAGAATTTCGGACTAACAAAACTATTTTATCTAAAAGAGTAGTGCTATATCTCCTGATTTACAACATAGCAAATTTATCAAGAATCTCCAATGTTAGGTTATTCTTTGGCGGCAAAAACGGATGGTGGGATGCAAAAGAGTGTTATGCTACAGTAACTAGTATATGGAATACAACCTGTTCGGGATAAATTCGCTTGAAATCTTCTCGTGATAAGAAGCATTTTCCTATCTAAAAACAAGATGATGAAGACAAAAATTATAGGAAGCATCTATACAACTATGGCTAAGAAATTCTATCGCATCCTTTTTTTTATATATGAAAGTTTATGAATTAGACTCTGTGGACTAACCAAATACCAATAAAGATATTTATTAGTATCACACACCAAAGAAGATTTTAGATAGAGGACGATAGTTGTGGAATCCATTATATTATGGAAATTGCACTTCTCCCTTTTAAAATTATTCAGTCCTTGAGTGTAAGTTAACTTACACTCAATATTTTGTAGTGTGAATGACACTTTTAAAATTGGTTCAATCACTTTTTAAACAGTTCAATTGATCTTAAAAGTGTTATCGTGAGTTACCTCATGCTGAAAAATTCCAACCGTAAGTTAACTCACGCTGAATTTAAGAAGTAAGTAATTTTGAAAAGAAGAAAATCAATTTTCTTATATTATGCATGAGTCACCTTTGATGCTCCCTCAACAAAAAAAAGGAACTAATGTTGATTGACAAATTCTATGGCATCCTTAAATGCACAAATAATGCGATACCCAACACATTCCCACATGACATGACACGAAATGTTATACTCAGCATCAAGCAAGCACCAACATCAACGCTCAACATGAGCTACCATTCCATTGTCATTTCACTACCAAGTTTTAATTGTTCTTTGTCGATCATAACAATATTCTCCAATGATTTCTGTCATATTTGTATATTACAACTACCATAAGCAACAAATATAAATATAAGTATATTCACAATTAATTCTAAGGCTCCACTCCAATTTCACCGTCCATTTATGTGGTCCCTATTTAAAGTTAAAGTATAGCTCTATACGAATTTAGTCGGTCAAAATTGACAAACAAATTCAAGACCTTGAGAATAATACATTGTCTCAAAACAACATCACTAAACCAATTTAAATGTATTACTATCAATTTAATCACCAACTTACTCTCGAAATGACTAATATAGTAACATGGGTAAAATTTGAAAGACTTAATTGAAAATGTCCACACTAGATTTTGTGATTTACTCGATAATCATCGGTAGTTTTTTTTTTACCAATAATTTTCGTGATTATATCAAAACTCTTTAATCATGATATGAATGTACGTAGAAATTACGGTTATTGATATGTTTCCTCGTTCGCAAGTGTTTCTACTTTCTACTAAATGCACAAACTAACTTGTCAATTTTTTTATGGTTCTTCCTCAACAAAACAAAAAAACGCATGGTTCTTGTCACAAGAATCAAGAAAATGAAAGTGACATTTGTGTTCACACGAAGTTCATGAATTTTTGTAAAGTAGATTTTTTAAGTCCTTTAAAGTGTGATTTTTTTTAGTGGTCGGGGTTTGAACCATGAATCTTACATATTTTATGCATTGTTCCAACCAACTGAGCTAAGCTCACGAGGACTTTAAAGTGTGATTTGGTACCGGTATAAGATAGATAAAATTAATTCAAAATTTTCATTGATTTTAAAATAAATTAAATATGTGTATAATTTTTTAAAATTTATTTTATTCTGTCTCAATTATAAACATAAAATTGATTTTGTAACCAAAAACAACATAAAATTGATTTTTAGATTTGTTAGTCAAACATACACACAATATGTGCTGTATAAATACACGATACTCCAATTGATTCTATAAATTATAAAGTTGGTGTTATCTTGGTACTTATATAGTCCGTCATTAGATAAAAAGAAAAAGAGATGAATTGAGGGGGCTGAATTCAGGGGAATTTATTCAAAGAGGCAAAGAAAGAAAGAAGCACCCGTAAATTATACATTTTTGAGGACAGAAAGAAAGAGGCAAAGAAAAAGCAAAGGAGGTGGGAAGCTCAAATCAGAGGTACGATTTTCTCTACTTCCAAATCTATAGTTTTATTTTTTATTTTTTATAGATGTCCCTGCAAATAATGAGCTCAAAATTCGATTTATAAGTTGAGATTTTCGTTGTTTTGTTTTTTGAGTTTTTAACACTTTAAAAATTTATAATTAATTTGTCGTTTGTCAAAAATTTATAATTTTTTATGTGTAAAGCCATATTTTAACGTTCTTAACTCGCCTCTAAGAAATCATGAAAAAATTCAATCTCTTGGTTGCATTTTTGGACTTCGCGTATATTACAAGGTTATAAATACTAAAAATCTCAAATTAGATGTTCAGAATACATGTTATTTAATTACAAAGTCAATTTTTAAGACTTCACGTATATTACATGGTCAATTTCAATTAATAACCCTATTTTAAATTGTACTTTTGTTGACAAAATGTTGAACCTCTTTTATTTCGATTTATGACTGTTTATATATTATGTCACATGTGAATTTACAATCAATTTTTTGTCCAGCTCCATAAATTTCATGGGTCATCACATGTGCATCATATTACATGAAAGCATTTAAGCCTCACTAATCATAGTAAATTTTTTTGTTCTTTGAAATTCACTTTACAATCATATATCGAATCATATTCAAATAGGTGACAATTATTTTAAGATATTGTATAAAATTGACCTTTTGCAATATAGTATTAGTAAATGCGCACCTATGGGCTATGGCCCCTAGCTTTACCACATTCGTAATTTTGTTTTCAACACTAGTGCTTAATTACTAGATTATTTTATTTTATTTTAAAGGAAGAAACCGCATAATATACCAACTCATCCTGCACTAAAACTCAGCACAGGCCATTAACAATTGTTTTGTTTAAACTTAAAAGGATTTTGATTCTCATCATTGAATATTGTTTTTGAAGTTAAAGTGTTATATTTTTAATAGTGACAATTAAGTCAGTCAATTATGTTGACAATTTATACCATGTTAGTTTAATTTAACTTTAGCCTAGTTCTAACTTCTAATAATGAGCCAAATGGATTGGCCCTAGTATATATTTGTTGATCTCTAAATTAAAGCTTTCCTTTAATGGCAAAGACATTCATTTATTATATTAACTATGATTAAAATATGGTTAAAATTGAGTATTATAATCACTCTCCTTTTAACATTATCTTAACATTAACTTTTTATTGAGCGCAACTCATGTAGGTTCTATCATTTTATGTGAAACACATTTTTGAAATATAAGCTCCATATTCTTTAGGTGTTGGGTTTCGAACCGAGTTTCTCGAGGTTGAAAAAAGAAACTCTCCACATCAACTTGATTAAATAAAAGAGTGAGTGTTATAGAAGCCGTTAGAAAACAATGTTGCTTCCATTTCTCAGTGAACTAATTGTTTATAAGTTATAACCATGCACAATGCATACATAGTTATAAGAACTTGTTAATTTTGAGCTGTACCATAATTAATCAATCAGTGTTGTACTAAATAAAGGTGTGTAATAAAAGATTTGACAAAAATAGAATGAGTTGAGTGGTGATGTTAGTGGAAAGAAAAAAGGAGAAAGAATTAGAATGGTGATGTAACTTGTGTGTGGTAAAAGTGAGAGACAAGAATATGAAAGAGAAAGTGGAGCACCTATAGATAGTGTACAACCAAACATTTACTTTTTATAGCATAAGTAAATAGTTATGTTTCTCAATTGTAGTGTGCAGTATTCCATTTCCATTCAAATTCTGGAATTCCATTCATTCATGATTAAATACGTGTTTCGCATTCCACTTTTATATGCGTTCCAATTATATCAACTTGTTACAAAAAGGAGAAAGAAAACGTGAAAAAATATATTTTACTACTATGATATACTCATTCACAATTTGGAAATGACTTTTCAATTTCTCACTTTTCATTTATGTTTAGTATATATATTCCATCAGATAGCTGAAATCGGATAAACATATTACCATAAGACACAATAGTTTTATCAATATTTCAAAATAATTCATGAAATCATAAAATATTAAGCAGGTTTGTTTCTCACTAATTCTATTATCCAATGCATTACTAAATTAGTTTTAAATATATCTCCAACAATATTACTAACTTAATGTTTTTTTTCAACAAACCAAAATGTCATATAGTACCACATAAAGGTTCATGCTAACACAAGATGTGTCAAAGGAACTCGAAAGTTTTGCTAAAAAATGATTATGGTTGTAACCACCGATTATGGAAATCAAAAGCCAAACAATAATTTTTTACTTTCAACCATGAGAAAGACAATAGTTAGACTCTATCTAACAATTGAGCAATTGATTAATCCTCCTTGTTAAGTTGTTCCTTTCTTTCTAAATTATTAACACACAAGCATGTTATTATAGTCTCTAAATACGAAACAAAAAACAAAATGATCATCGTTTTACTTATTTAAAGATTATTTTGGAATATTAACAAGTAACCAAATTGTTACAATAATAGTGTTTAACCCACTTCAATTGAGTAAGAATCCTCTTCGTTTTTGAAGAAAAAAACACAAAATAGATGATAATTTCTTCTACTGAATGGTCATTAATTGAAACACCGTTTTTCAAAGTCAAATTCATATTTTTTTTTGGTTACATGATATAGTCATATTTTTTGGTGGTGACATGATATAGTCATATAAATACATGCATATGCATATTTTTACAAAATATATTTATAATAGTACCTTTTTTGACAAAAATATATTTATAATAATACTGAACGGTGTGTTTACAATCGGTGTATTTATTATATAACTCGGTAGTTCTTTTACTAATTTATTTTATGACATAATATAATTATCGCACATGAAGTCTAAAAGATGAACAATCCACGGTTTATACCATCTATGGTTAGTTAAATTACCCCTACAAAAAAAGTTTAGTTAAATGATTTTTTTTTTCAAATGATTTTTTTAGATGTGTTAGATTTAAATTTAGCTCCAAGAACAATACATAATATATGTAAAGTTCGGGGTTAAAACCTCGACCACCACAAAAAAGAAGTTTAAGATACACTTTAGGACTCATAGAACACTTAAAAAGAAACAACTTGTCGATCCCCTACTAAAGAGACCATCAAACTAACAACGTACGTTAAAATCGCGTCGTTGTAAAACATGAGTCAATTCTTTATCAACTGAATCAACTTTTATTGTCAGAAAATTAATAGTTTAAAGATGCTTTTAATTTATATGCATACTTTCTTCAAAAAAAAAAATCATATGCATACACAAATTTTACACATATATCCAATAATATATTATTGAAATATTACAAATTATATACTTTTAACTCATTAATAATGTGACAACACACTATTAAACGTATATGTAAAACTTTTATACGTGCATATAAATTAAACTCTTCTAGTATACACTACTGGTAGCCAATTTGATTTCGTCATGTACTTTTCATATAGTGCGCTATATATGCATATATAAAATCATTTATCTACTATCAAGCATTTCTCAATTCTCACATACTATAAGCTAGCACTTAATTACCCATCAACAATTAGTCCCTTTGAAAACAGAGCATCATCAGGTAATCAACATTGTTTATCTACATCTCTTTCATTTTTCATTCATGCTAGTTGAATTAAGCTGTTTTTACATTCGGTCTTTTATATATTGAAGGACGTGTAACTTATCCAGAACGAAATATAAGTAAACAATGTATTTGATCTAAATTTTAGATAATATTCTTTTAACTTTTTGAATTTTTATTTTATTTATGAAGGAATGGCTAATTTTTTAGATGATTAAAATAAATAGATTATAATTTTCATTAAACATGTTATTTGATGTTTATTTAATTGAAACTTGTTTCATGTAACAGGATTGTACTTTTTGTGATACACAAGAAAGAAGATATAGAAATACAAAATGGAATTCTTGAAGCTTTTTATTGTTGCATTGATGCCAGTTCTTAAGGTACTGCTGATCACTGTTCTTGGAACATTCCTTGCACTTGATCGTTTTGATATACTCAGTAGAGAGACTGCAAGGAAAAACTTGAATACTGTAAGTTTCATTTCATCTCTTTCTTCCATTAATTTATACCACAAGTGCTGTTTTTTTTTCCTAAAGTTTTTACTTTATTCGTGTTAATTTTCATTGGAGTGCTATAGAGCTTTTCATTGGAGATTATGATATTTTGCAAAAGGGACATTAGATATAATTGATAGTTAAAGAATAAAGTAAATGAATGAGACTAAGTGTGTGTTTGTTTATACGTTAAAGTGAATGCTGACGTGCGTTTCAGTGAAGTTAGGATATAAAGTTTCTTGAAATTGCATCAAAATTGACATTGAGATGCGGTACTAGCAATTAAAACGTATAACCAAACAAACTATAAGAAAATTAAAAGAGACTACCCGATACATGTCGTGACTCACATCACAAAAGAAATGAGTCTTTTTGTTTTAAAGCAACTTTTACCTTAAAGTTCTTAGAAGCCACCAAAATCTACTTTTTATATAAATTTTTCCTTCTAATTTTGATCCTTTTGGGATTTGCCAACCAGGAATTTACCCGTTATACAGACCTAAATAATTATCAAATCTTAAATTATCGTGATTTCATATTTGACATATTGGTTTTGTTACATGAGATCACACTTAACCTTGTTGCATGTGATACAAGTGGAAGTTGCGTGTCTTTAAAATGACAAAAAGCATTAGGATTGTTGCATACCCTTGTTTTTTTTATATGTAATGTTTTTTTGATGTCCTTCACTTATAAATAATGTTATTCATTGTTGAGAGGCTATACATAAGGTTATTTTTTTAAGAGGCTATAAATAAGAGTGTGAAGATGTTGTTCCAACAGAGTGAGTGGGTGATGATGGAGGTGGGGTGTATTTCTGTTTCCATTCTATAGTTTAAAGATGAACAACTTTTAGAGAAATGATATTTGAACAAACATTATGTAATAACTTTTATGACAACTTTCTCTTTCATACTCATATTATGTTCTCATTTTCTCTCTCTCTCTATTGCTTTGATTTTTGTGCCAAAACATACATTTCTTTGTATATTTTGGTCGTCCCACACGTTATCCCATAAAATGGTTGTTCAAATAACATCTTATTATAAAAGCTTGTAAGGTTAAGCTTTTGCTTAACCCTAATCCTAAGCTAAATTTCCCTCCTAACTATCTTAACATTTGCTTCCTTAAGAAGTCTCTCGTGTGCATTTAATGCGGTATTAAAAGTCATTTCTCTCTAAATACTTGATGATCTTCTATCTTTCCATTTTGAATTTGAATTCCCTCTTTTCAACAATTAATACAACCCTAATCTCCATGAATTTCTTAAGCCAAATCAAGCGGGTTCCTTATATTCTAAAGGTGGTTTAGATGTATTCTAAAGATTAACAAAGTGATTGGGACTAAGATAGTGAGTTTTTATAAATCTAAGACAGGATTTAAAATCTCTCCATTGATTTTTTTTCATTCAATTTTTTGCAATTTTAATCTCAAAATTTAAAAGACATCAACCACTTTTCTTTATAATTTAACACTAATTTTCTCTCATATTTGATGGTTGAGATTCCACATGTGAAAAATTAAGAGAATTTTCAATGGAGAGAATACAAATCTGACTGCCATGAATGAGAATTCATGACAAGAAACTATATTTTGTAAAATTCAATCATGGCTATAACTTAATTCGTATAACTTGATAAAATTGAAGGGCATTTCAGTCAGTCGTATATTTCCAAATCACAATTTGAGATTAAAAGTTGGAGTGCCAGTTAAATATTTCCAAATCACTAATTGAGATTAAAAATTGGAATGTCAGTTATGCTATTAGGGAATATAGACCATAAATTAGTACTCCCTCCGTTTCAAAATGAATGTCGTTTAAGGTTTTTACACACATATTAAGAAATG
>Ga0228710_1002123_pt1 | contig 30918 bp, 12 predicted proteins | sample MedpolnodulmetaG_FD_177995 | JGI IMG/M metagenome (GOLD analysis project Ga0228710, IMG submission 177995) | Root nodule microbial communities from Medicago polymorpha collected in Santa Monica, California, United States - pink nodules | ecosystem: Host-associated > Plants > Roots > Nodule...
AATATATTTTGTTTTTAATTAAATTTTTTTTTTTTTTTTTTTTTTTTTTTTTTTTGAAACAGCAAAATTTATTAAGCCAAGCCAATGAAAGAATCACAATAACTTAGACCACAAAAACTAACTACAAAAGATGTCGTATATATGCGGAACACCTAACAAAATAGGAATACCAAAATCCGTATATATGTGGAACCTCTACCCAAAAAACACCCCACAACCAACAAACTAACAACAAAGCTATTGTTGTTTCTAGTAATATCATTGAATTCTCATTTAACCTGAATCCCCACTTGCATCCAATAGCTTGCCTGTGTGCAGGAAGAGGCACAAGGGACCAAGTATGATTGTGTAACAGAGCATTATATTCTTCTTGGATTGCAGAATGCCATTTAGGATCTTAAAGAGCATGTTTGTAAGAAGTGAGTTCAACATGAGTTAAAAGAAGTGATGGGTGAATCCTGGGTTGCCCAATGTCATGCTTCCCTCTTGTTCTCATGGAATGAGTATTTTGTGGGTGAATACGATGAGGAACAGGTGGAGGAGAGTAAAGGAACAGGTGGAAATATTGATTCATAATCGATATATAAAGTTGAACCAATAAAATTTGACTCATTGACAAAACTAAATAAGATTAGTAATAGATTAGATTAGATATTTGCATTTATTGCTCCTTCTCTAAAAGTATCTATATTTCACAATACCTTATTCAAAAACCACCATATAATCATATTTTATGTGGTTTTATTTTCTTTAATAAATGATGATGCAAGGAGCACCATCTAAGTTTTGAGCATAGCAACCATGCATTCACCTTCCTTGTTCCTGAAGATACCTCCACAAGCAGCTCTTGAAGGAGTACAACACCATCTTTGTTGCATTTGGTCCATTGTTGAATGGTGCTATCCATATCACTTCTTTGATATCTGGAGCTTTTGGAGGATGAATAATTATATTGAAAACCTTGAGAACGCGGAATTCAGAGATGGAGCCATATGCATATTTTTTTGTTTTGCTACCTGATAGATTAACCTTTGAGACAGTCAAGTTGATAGCTGTCCTCCAATGAAGTTGTTCATCACAGAACCTGGCTTGGTTTCTCACATATAAAGAGAACGAAATTTTTTAACCAAGTGGAATTAAATATAACATAGTATCTGATAGGAAAAAAATCTTGTAAAATGGGTGACCTTGTTTACTAGCAGTGGAATCATTGCCCTGGTGAATCTAAACAAAAACGAAATCGTATATCACACAGACCTGTCCTGTAGAATTAGAGGATCGTTCATTTGATTTCAGTCAACCACGGGCAGTCAACAACATAAATTGGTTGATGGATGGTTTAAATTCTTAACAACGTCGTTCTTGTTTCCACTTGTGAGTCATCTTCATTTGTTAAAATAACTCATATTGAGTTTAGTAAAAAAGCCAATCACTGAAGTTGCTCAACTACTAATATAAGGTTGGTCAGGTACTAACTTGCTCCATACTTTTAATGACATGGAAAACATGTATTTATACTCCATTCAGCAAGTTCGAGCTTTCACTAGCATTGTTAATTGCCTCAAGATCTACACTAGTGAGCGTCAACTAGTAAAGCGTGTTTAGGAAGCTGCCTAGGAATAATTTTATCGTCAAGATCAAGCCTACAAGTAAGTTACTAACATGGAGTGGAGAAAAAGTTATTCTACTTAATACTGTGGTAGTTTATCATCTTCTCTTGGCTTCTCTCCGTTCAATTTCTGAAGTTCGACATTTTGTATCTATTTCCTCTTTTATTCCACTGTAGTTTTTCTTTTACAATTTCTCTCCATAGGACTTTAACAATTGACTTTAGCATTGGTCCCTAATTTTGCCTGATAACAGAGTAGTTCGCGCTTTGAAAATGCTTATATGAACAGCACAAACCTGCTCAACCAGGACCAGAATGTTTACAAAGAGCACAAACTTGCTCAACCAGGACCAGATTTTCAAAGTTTATAAACTCTTCCCAACCTAACACGTAGGCTGCAATATTTTAAGCTATCCCACATCTGCTCTTTTTTTTCCCTTCCTCCATTACTCTTACCAGTATACATTCTAGTAGAAATTTCAAAACACTAACAACTCTCAATTCATTTCTTAATGTGCAAAATAAATAAATGTAACCAATCATCACAAATAGAGGATGAACCACTAGGAACAATTTTCAATATAGTTAATAGTTCAGACTCAGTTCTCCAAAAACACTAATAAAATCCCCAGCATTAGATACAAAAATAAGCAGCCTTATATTTCTACTAAACTAAAAAAAAAACTCATCTCAAGCCTATTATTTAAAGAACCGTTAATCAAAAAAGCACCCAGCTAGAAACCACTAGGAGTCTCACTTCTTCACCTCTTCATATTCTGCCTCCGGAGCCTGGTCCCCACCTTGAGAACCACCAGATGAGGAACCACCACTAGAGCCACCTGACATGTGCTCTCCAATCTTGGAGACGGCCTTGTTTGCAGCATCAAGTTTTGACTTGATTTCATCTGCACTGTCCCCAGCCATCGCACTTCTCAAATCAGAAACAGCATCCTCAATTTCCTTAGCCACTTCCGCAGGTATCTTCTCCCTATATTCACTTAGGCTTTTCTCAATGCTGTAAATTGATGTGTCTGCAGAGTTTCTAATATCGATCAAACTCTTTCTTTCTTGGTCTTTCTGGGCATGCAACTCGGCTTCTTGGACCATCTTTTGGATCTCATCATCAGAAAGCCCACCAGACGACTTAATAGTAATTTGCTGCTCTTTGCCAGTGGACTTGTCCTTGGCAGACACAGTAACAATACCGTTGGCATCAATGTCAAAGGTGACCTCAATCTGAGGCATACCTCTGGGAGCAGGAGGAAGGCCAACAAGCTCAAATTCTCCAAGCATTTTGTTGTCGGAAGCCATTTCCCGCTCACCTTGTAACACTTTGATACCTACTTGTGTTTGATTGTCAGCTGCCGTTGAAAAGACCTGGAACAATGGTAATACAAGTCAGAAAAAAGTCAACCATAACATATACACAAAGCTTACTCAACATGCTGTATTTATAAACCTCAAATGTATGTGTAATGTAGTTAACAAGATATCTCAAGCAAAATGGTTTGAATGTCCAATTACTTTGTAAAGACTGAATACACTTCCAAAAATGGGAAACTCGGAAACAATTATTATTTGACAATCATCGGTGGATTTAAGTTAAACCATAGATGTGTATGTGTAATCAAGTCAACAAAATACGTCAACAGCAGTTTCTTAAAAATGTATGGTTTGAATGTCAAATTACTATGTAAAGACCGATTACACTTCCATTTTGAATGTCCAATTACTTTGTAAAGACTGAATGCACTTCCAAAAATAGGAAACTCGGAAACAATTATTATTTGACAATCATCGGTGGATTTAAGTTAAACCTTAGATGTGTATGTGTAATCAAGTCAACAAAATATGACAACAGCAGTTTCTAATAAACATAAATGTATGGTTTGAATATCAAATTACTATGTAAAGACTGATTACACTTTCATTTTGAATGTCCAATTACTTTGTAAAGACTAAATACACTTCCAAAAATGGGAAAATCGGAAACAATTATTATTTGACAATCATCGGTGGATTTAAGTTAAACCTTAGATGATCCTTGGATGTGTATGTGTAATCAAGTCAACAACATACGTCAACAGCAGTTTCTAACAAACATAAATGTATGGTTTGAATGTCAAATTACTATGTAAGACTGATTACAATTGCTATTTAACAATCATCAGTGAATTCAAGTTAAACCTTAAATGTGTGTGTGATGTAATCAACAAAATACATCAACAGTAATTTCTAATAAACATAAATGTATGGTTTGGATATACGATTACTTTGTAAAGACTGTCATCAGTGAATTAAGTTAAACCTTAAATGTGTGTGTAGAGGTGTCAATATCATGAGGCCATGAAATAATTGTTATTCAACTACGGTGTAGTCAAGAAGAAACCTCAACAGCAGTATTTGATAAACATAAATGTGTGGTTTGAATGTCCAGTTTGTGTAAAGACGGAATACACTTTCAAAGATTGGCAACTTAGAGACAGTTGTTATTTAACAATCAGCAGTGGATTGAAGGATTACCTGACTCTTTTTTGTAGGAATAGTAGTGTTGCGGTTGATTAACCTTGTAAAAATACCACCCAAAGTCTCGATACCCAGAGAGAGTGGTGTAACATCCAAGAGTAGGAGCTCTTTGACATCTCCACGTAGGATACCACCCTGGAGTGCTGCTCCCATTGCAACTGCCTCATCAGGATTTACTCCTTTACAAGGAGTCTTGCCAAAAATTGCCGAAACCACCTCTTGGACCTTTGGCACACGAGTCATCCCTCCAACAAGAAGAACTTCGTCAATGTCCTTGGTAGAGATGTTTGCATCCTTCAAACAGCTCTGACATGGAGCCTTGGTTCTTTCGATCAAGTCATTTACCAGAGCCTCAAATTTGGATCTAGTTAATGAGATGTTGAGATGCTTTGCACCAGATGCATCAGCAGTGATGAAAGGCAAGTTAATTTCTGTCTGAGATGTTGAAGACAGTTCTATCTTAGCTTTCTCAGCAGCTTCACGAAGCCTTTGCAAAGCAAGCTTATCCTTTGAAAGGTCAATACTCTCAGACCTCTTAAACTCATTCACCAGAAAATCCAACAAGGCATTGTCAAAGTCCTCTCCTCCCAAGAAAGTGTCACCGTTGGTTGCTTTCACCTTGAAATGAAAATTGTTATCAGTACAAACAAGCCTCTCATACTATTCCTTCAGACAGGTTAAAAAAGGATGACAGAATAAATAAATTAGCATACCTCAAAAACACCATTAGAAATTTCTAAAATGGAAACATCAAATGTTCCACCACCAAGATCAAAAACAGCAATGAGGCCTTCCTTGTTGTTCATCCCATATGAAAGTGCAGCAGCAGTGGGCTCATTGATAATTCTAAGCACTTCAAGACCTGCAATTCTACCAGCATCTTTTGTTGCCTGCCTTTGAGCATCATTGAAATAAGCTGGAACAGTAATAACAGCCTTAGAAACTGTCTTTCCAAGATAAGCTTCTGCAGTTTCCTTCATTTTGGTGAGAACAAAGGCACCAATCTGGCTAGGGGAATACTGCTGCCCATTAGCTTCAACCCATGCATCTCCATTTGGAGCCTTAACTATCTTGTATGGAACCATTTTCATCTCTTTTTGAGTTTGAGCGTCATCATATCGCCTACCAATCAAACGCTTGGCACCAGAGATAGTGTTAGATGGGTTAGTGACAGCCTGACGCTTGGCTGGTGTGCCGACAAGCAGCTCCCCTTTCTGAGAGAAGGCAACCACGGATGGTGTAGTTCGTGCACCTTCAGAATTCTCAATGACTTTTGGATTCTGAAATGACATAAATCAAGTCAGCACAAATCCAATCAATGGAGATATTGGAACACAGAAGATAATTTTTCTAAGCAATAAAGGTTTACCTTTCCTTCCATAACAGAAACACATGAATTAGTTGTACCCAAATCAATACCAATAACATCACTTCCAGCAGGCCTTGAACTGCAAAACAGAAGAGATCATGAGTAATTTTTATACAAGATTGAAAACACGTCTACTCTAAGAATTATTACAAACGATACCTGAATGGTCGAGACAAACTTGACCAATTGTGACCTACATATGCAGGCTTAGTGTTGCCTGTCAACTGCAATACAAATCAGAGTAAGTTTGAGAGACTATTAAAATTGAACAGGCCTGTGTTGGATTGGCTTATTTGAGCTTATCTACAGTGCATAAGTTTGTGAGACTATTTGGATTGACAGCTTATTTTCGTAAGTTTATCCCAAATAGCTTGTAAAAACACCTATAAATTTGTAGCATGCTAAAAAGTAATTTATCTTCATTTTATCTTTTTCTATAAAAATAGCTTTTCTAAAGGTATGCATAACTTGTGTTATAAGCTACAAATAAGCTGTTTATCCAAACAGGCTCAAAATCAGTTCGCACAGAAAAAACATCAATACAAAATTCTATTACAAAACGAGCTTCGGAAAGATCAAAATTCGAAGATCTACACCATAACAACAAAAACCCTAGAAAATCATAAGCGAATCAAAATTCTTAGAGAAGAGTAAAACGAAAGCTATAACGAAACGGATGAAAGCTGAAGATCAATGTAAAGGGAAGCAACCACGACAGAGAAGAGCAAAGAGAAGCTACCGAACGAAAGGCGGTGACGGTAGAAGAAGCAACATCACAGCGGCGGAGAGAGCGGAGCAAAGCGGTTGCAGCGGCCATAGCGTGAAGTGAAGAAGAGGATTGTGATGGTCGGAGATGAAAAAGAAATTGGAGTGTGAGAGAGAGGGGGGGTTTTCTATATATGAGGGGTTTAGTTAGGGTTTTTGGTTATTATACACAAATGAAAATGTGCCAGATTATTCTAGTGCTTCTTCTTACCCAAGAAAAAGGGTCAGCAAAAGAAGGTTCTAGACAGTCACAAAACGGTGTCGCTGATATATGCATATTTCATAAAAAAAAAAATTGGCTTCGCATTTTGACCGGCTCACGAAAATGGTCCTGACTCTTTCAAATCGAACAAACTTGTCCTTAAACTATATGTTTCTTGCAATTTTAGTCTCACCTCCTATTTTCAACTCCATAAACGCACATAAATAGCAGTTTTAGACCTATCTCTTATGCTCAACCATGAAATATACAAAGAATAAAGCATCTGGATACAAAGAATCTACTTTACGGCACACTAACCAAAAAAAACTATAATTTTTAAGATATGGGTTTTTTTGTTTTTTTTTGTTTGTTAGTGTGTTGAATAAAGTAGATTTCTTATACCCCACGCGCTTTATTCCTTGTTTATTTCATTGTTGGACATAGGGGATAGGTCTAAAACTGTCATTTCTGTGGGTTTATGGAGTTGAAAATAGGAGGTAGAACTAAAATTGTAACAAACATATAGTTTAGGGACGGTTTTGTTCGATTTAAAAGAGGCAGAACCATTTTCGTGAGCTGATCAAATGCGAGGACTAAAAGTGTAATTAAGCCAAAAAAAATTGTTACATCTTTCATCAATTGGGCTTGGGTCTTGTACCTAGTTAAGAATATATATATATTTTTTAGAAAAGTTAATAATATTTTTATTTTAAATTGTATTCTAATTTGTTTTATTTTAATTGGTTTAAATACAATTTTGATCTACTATTATTAAATTTGTTAAATTTTTATATTTAATTTTTTTAAGGTTAAATATGTTTTTAGTCCTTACATTTTGCGTCTCTTTGAAGAATAATCCATACATTTTATTAAATGTTTTTAAAATCCTCACATTTTATTTTCGTTATCAAAATTAGTCTCTGTTGTTAATTCTCTAACTGAATGTTGATGCGGCAGTTAGTGGGTCCCAATTATTTAAGGGTTAAATATGTTTTTGGTCCCTACATTACCCTAAAATGTAATGACTATTCTTCAAAGTCAAGCAAAATGTAGGGATCAAAAACATATTTAATCCTAAAATAATTGGGACCCATTAACTGCCACATCAGTAGTCCGTTAAAGAATTAACAGCATGGACTAATTTTGATAACGGAAATAAAATACGAGGATTTTAAAAACATTTAATGAAATGTATGGAATATTCTTCAAAGGGGCGCGCAAAATGTAAGGACTAAAAACATATTTGACCCATTTTTTAAAATTTAGAAAGTCAACCATTTTTTTTGGTCACCCTCCATTTTAGATTATGTGACATGTTCATTCATGACATGGATCTTACATGACGTTATCCACATGGTTCATCATTTGACACCTCATTTCCACGCTAAATAATTAAAATATTGTTCAAGAACCCAAACACCAAAAATCTTCAAATTGATTTTCAACCAGCCTCCCAATATTTTATCCTCTCATTAAAAAAACAAATAAAATAGTTATATAGAATATTATAAAAGATAGCGTGTTATAATCATTTCTCTTGATCTGTATTATATCTATACTATATATAAAAGAAATACTTTGTTTTGAGCTGACTTTTTCACTTTTAATTATACCCAAAAACATAGTTGACTATAAGAATATTATTTTGTTGGTGTCATTCAAAAAGATAAGAATCTATATGCTTGTTATATTGTTGGTATCCTTGAAAAAAAATAAGTATAATTTGTTACAATACGAAAGTGCAAAATATCTATTTTATATACGTGTAATTTTAATCAAAATTTCATAAAAGCTATCGTTTGTAATTTAGATGCATTAACACAATACATACATGGTATAAAACAGGCTTAAGTGCATTTTTCATACCTTAACTTTTAAAAAGTTCTAATATTGACCCCTAACAAAAAAATGCAATTTTGACCCCTAAACGTTAAGAGTTGCTGAGAAGCCACCACATGTTCCAAAATATGGGTCATAACTGCAACTTTTTGTAAAGATAAGGGGCCAAACGAGCATATCTTTCTTAAGTTAGAGGGTCAAAAGAGCATATTTTCCTAAACATGGGTCGCTTTTGCCATTTTTTTAAAGGCTTAATTGCACTTTTGGTCCTCGCATTTTGACCAGCTCACGAAATTGGATCTGCCTTTTTCAAGTCAAACAAAATCGTCCCTAAACTATCATATTTTTTGCAGCTTTAGTCCTACCTACGATTTTCTTCTCCAAAAACGCTGATGTGTCAAAATTTTAACTGATGTAGCCAAAAGAACACCTATGTGGCAATGCTTATTTAGAAAATGCCATTTATAAATTCATCAAATTAATTTTATCAATATAGAAAAACATTTTAACAAATTACCATGAATTAAAAATTGAAAATATATAAGTGGGAAACAAAGATAGAAACTTTAGTTTCCCAAAATTCCCAAATCGATTTTGCTCTCCTTCCCAAATACGAACGCAAAAACAAAAAATCTTCTTCCTTGCTTCCATCTAACAAGTTCACTTGAAAATTACAACAAACAAGTCAAGATTTTACCTGAACAAAACCATGTAAACAAGACCACATAAACAAGAACACCTAAACATTTTCAATACTTATAATTCCTTCAAGCCTTCATATGTAGCACTACTAGTTCCTACTTTTCTTCCTCTTCAAGCCTTCAAGGTAACAATAGAGAGCAATCCCATAATGACCACAACAACTAGAACAAGCAATCCTTGGCAAAACTTTAGCTTCTTTTTCAAATCCTCATCTTGTTTCAGCTTCATATTTCCTTCTTCTTAAGTTCATCAATTCTCTTCATTAATGACAAAATCACCTCCTTTGCACGCCTAGAAATTTCTTCATCGTACCAATAAAGAAATTACATCCACTTCATCCTAGCAATTGCGTTCACAAATAAATAACAAATTGTTAATTATGGGTTTCAACTCATGCTGATACCTTTATTTGACAGAATCTGAGATTTACCTTGTATAACCCACATCCATTAAACCTACGCCCATGATTCTCAGTTGTCCATGCAGTAGTAAGAGGTGAATCAAGTTCATAGAAGCAACAAACATCTCTTCTTCGTGATGCACAACTGTTACTGGACACAGTATATTGTGACATTTTCGATTTCGATAGAAGAAGAAAAATTGGAATAAATTGAAGAAGAAAACGAGGAGGAAGAAGACAGGATTTAGCGAAAACTAGGAAGGAGAAAATGAGGAGGAAGACAAAATTGAGGAAGAAGATGATTTTTGAATGGATCGAAAACCAATTTGTGAATGTTTATGGCTTTATTTCATATTTCAAATTAAATTCCTCTTTCTCTTAATTTTTTTTGTTTTAATATTTAAAATGTTTAAATTGTATTTTGAAATTCAAAAATACTGTGTTAATGACATGTAAATGACATTTTTCATATTGGCAATGCCACATAGGTGTTCATTTGCTATCTGTGCATTCAAATTTAGGGGGTGAATAGTTCGTTTAAGCCTATAAAATAATACGTGGTTTTGGACTAACTTTTCACTTACAATTTTACCCTTAAACAAATTTACCTATAAAAATGATATATTGTCGGTGTTGTTAAAAAAAAAGATTATAATCTATATTATATTTATATACTGTTGATATCATCGAAAAATATAAGTATAGTTTGTTACGATATAAAAATGCAAAATATCTGTATCTATATCTATAATTTCAAACAAAATATTTTTTTTAATTAAAATCAAAATTCCATAAATATTACTCTGTAATTTATATGTGTTGGTCCGTCTCAATGTTAGTGATTCCTTAAAATTGACATAGTCATATGAAATCTTAAAAATTCACAGTCATTTCAAATCTTTTAAAATCATTATAATCTTTTCTAAAGTTTTTTATTCTCGTAAGATTAGCTTAGTTGATAAATTTATTACATATGCAAACTCTAACCATTAAATTACTTAAAAAAATTCTTTTAAACTTAACAAGACTTTTTCAACTTGAACTCTAACCACTGGCCTAACAAATTTTAAAGTTCATAAGACCTTTTTAAACAAAGATTCGTCTTTTTAAAATCTTAATCAAATACTAAACTCTAAATTTGAATGAAATACTAAATTTCCGGCAAATAATGTTACAAAATTTAAAAGTGGGTGTTACTGGATCTCAGCATAGAGATAAGAATCCCAAATTAAAATCATAGGTTGGATTTGGAAATCCGAAAAGGAAGTTTCCCAGAACCTCAACTACCTGATTTTGAATTTTGTCACATTCTTCTGTTACTTTATTATTATTAATCTCTCTCTCTCTCTCTCACTCATATCTCTCTCTCTCTCTCTCTCTCTCTCTCTCTCTCTCTCTCTCTCTCTCTCTCTTCTCTTTGATTTTTTCCTTATTTGTGACGTTTTTGCTCTATCCAGATTCAACCTCTCACTTTTCTATTCATTTTCTTCGTTTTTTTTTTCTCCATTTGGGTATTCAATTCATCAAGGTAATGCATTTCTAATTATTTTTTTGAAAATTCAATTCAGGGTTTGATTCAAATTGCATAAAGTTTGGTTTTTTAGAGGATTTTTGTGAATAATTTTATTGGGTGGTTTGAATATTTTTCTGGGTTTTTCTTATTTTTAGTTATTTTGGATCAATTTGATATTGGGTCATCCTTGATTTGTGGAATTTGGATTTGAGATTGCAATTGGGTTAGTATAGTACGGTAATGCATGTAAGATAGGAAATTTGAATATTGAAGTTGGAATTTTCTGGAACAAGTTGTTTGTTTAATAACATATTGTGCATTAGTCTTAGGAGAGTGTTTTTGGGGTAATTTGTGAAAGTTATGGAACTAGCTAGTAGACATAGAGTAATGGAGAATGGGGGAGCTGAGGAGATGGATGTTGAAAATCCTGTGGATGAGCATAGATTCTACCCTTCTCATCCTGTAGGTTTGGTGAAGAAGAGAGCTTATATATTTGACGGTTTGGGGAATTTTTATAATAAGGAGTGGGATCTGGCTGATCTTTATAAAAAAGAAGAAAAGGAATCGGATGCTGTGGAAGGTCGAGGGAATGAGTTTTCTTGGTACCATGTGGAACTTCCAAAAGGGAATCAAAAGTTGTCGCAATCTGCGCAGGACTTGATTGGTGTTCTATGTCCGCCATTGAAATTACAGGATATTCTTTCACTTGTTAGTAATGGGCCCTTTTGTGCACATGTAGACGGTGCACTTGTTTTTCGGGTTAATTCACCTGGCCCTCCTTCCAGTGATTTTACATTTAGACTTGCTGCTAGAGTTACTGAAAATTCGGTGATTACAGTGTCCTTAGGGCGTGTTCCTCGGTTAGGTTTCTCACGTATGGGTGAATCCTTACTTTCGGAAATTCCTAGAGTTGAAAGCTCCTCTCGTTTTAGTGGTCAGCAGAGGGAAGGAAGCGGGACTGTGATTAAGGAGCATGTTCTTGAATTCTTATTGACGATGAATCATTCCGAGGAAGCTGACAATCCTGTTCCTAGATCTGTCTCGAATCTTGTGGTTCACATAATTGACACGCATGTAGACCAGCTTCAAGATCTTGTGACAAAGCTTGAGATGGAGTTGGACTCTGTCGAGCTTGATCTGGATAAAGGTAATTCCACTGTACACTCTTTCAACCCTCCCCAGCACTCTTATATTCTCTAACAATGACATCAATAATCACAATTTATATGCCTGCACCGTTCCTAGTTAAATGGCTTATAGGATATAGTCATTGTCAACTATTAGTTTTTTGTTTATGCTTCAAATCTTACAAACTAAAGCCGCTTTTGATTGCTTGAAGTTTACCTTAGTTTCTGTTAAACTGACTTAAAGGAGTTGTGATGTAAATTTAGACGTACTTTGTTGTTTGGTAGGAATATTGAAGTTGTCATAGGGATGACCTTTGAAGTTTGTGATAATTACTTTGATTGATTGAATGTAATACCAAGGCCCTGTTCAGATTAGCTTCTAACTTTTGTGAACTTCTCAAAGAAAATAAGTTTGTGGCTATTTTCATACTCAGAAGTCCTTGTATGCTTACATAAAAGTTAAGATACAAAATCTAATTTCAACTTAGACGAAAAGCTATTATTTATTATTTGAAAATAATAATAACAATGTTATTGCAAGTTCTTTTTCTATTTAAAAAATTGACGTGAGAGAAGATTTATGTTATGTTGAAATGTAAAATAAGGGCAGGTTAGTGAAATTTAAGGGATGGGGAATGAAAGCAATTATATCATATGGAAAAAATATTTTATTGAATTAAAAAGGAAATTCCTCCAGTTTCATCAAATTTCAAGTCGAACATGTAGGATTTATTTTCCATTTCTCATATCTTAATATTTAGACATGATAGATAATGTCTATGTGATAATGGATTTCATGAAAACCTGTACTTATCCATCCATCTCATAGTCCATATAATGTATTTTGATTTGACTGTTGCTGAAAATTTTGATAGAACCTTTTGTCCAAAACATAGCCTTGATCTTGCATCCTTGTATCTCCTTTTTTCTCCTGTAGTTTTTGGGGCCTCGGATGCATACTGGGTGGTGGTAAAACATCTGTGCCTTCAAGTGTTTTGACCACTAATATGCAGCGAGGAAGGCCTTGCAGACCATAGTATTTTAGAGAAGATACTGTTTGGGTGGATAATTCAATTGTTAATTGTATTTACATCACCTTCCCTCGACTAAAAGCCAAAATTACGGAAAGAACTCCTGGTACGGCTTGTTTATAAAAGAATTATAATGTCCGCATGGCATCACAAGCCAAAACTATGGGAAGAATTCTTGGTATAGCTAGTGTGTTAAATAATTAGAATGTCCAAATGGCATTTGATGCAGTACTGTAGCCTAAGACTTCAAAGTTTTCTGGCAAGGTTTTTTGTTCATCTTGGTGGCTTTTATGTAACTATCATATTTGCTCCTTGATGTACAATATTTGAAGAATTGAATTAAGGATTTTTTTTTGTTGCTTAATTGTAGGTGGTTATGCTCTGAAGAAGCAAATGCTAGATGATAGAAGATTCCCCAAGATACATATTAATTTGCAGCGGCTCTTGCAGGTGATACTATACTTTATTTTATACATTCATTTTGGTTTAGTTTTAGAGACCATTGAGAGGAGAAACAGAAGTCTTCTACCTCGATTTTAATTAACTTTCACTAAAGCTCAGAGTCATAAATATTAGTGAATCATGAAAAGGGATGTTATAGTTTTGCAATCAAGCATAAGGATTGAGGTCTTGGGGGTTCCATCATCATAGTGTAATCAATGGCATCGATACTCAATAAAGATGTCTTTGGTATTCATTATAAGACAGATTAATCTGGGAGAGACGGTATAAAAGGCAATTTATGTGTTTTATTATGAGAGGTTGGCGAGCTTACACAAAATTGCCGCTGGTAAATGATTCTTTATCTTGTTAGATTGAAAAATAAACAAGGATGGTGTTGCTGTTTCCATTATATTTGTTCTCGTTTTATCAAATTTTGCATGGACTGAACTTCCTTTTCGTGTTGCATCCTTAAATTCTAATTCAGGTGATTGCTCATGGAGAACAAGTGTATCTTCGTGTAAAAGAAAAATCCTCTTCGAAAAGATGGTTATCGATTGAAGACATTAACTCCCTTGAAGAACTAATTGGAAGGTTGAGGAGGCTAAAAGAGAATGTAGGGTTTATAGTTAATCGTGTCACGGCAATACAAGCTAGTCTTGACAGTTGGCAGTCGGAGCAAATAAACCGTAAACTGTACTATCTCTCATTCCTTTCAATAGTATTCCTCCCCTTATCCATCATAACAGGAGGTTAGAAATCTGCTCATACATCATCTTTTATAAATCACATCTACATGCATTGCAATACTGTATGGTTTTGATTTTTGGACTCTGATTGCAGTATTTGGCATGAATGTTGGAGGAGTTCCATGGACAGGTCAAAATTCCCCGGAGCTAAAGGATGGTTTTCGGAATGTCATGTTGGTATGTGTCGCTATGCTTGTCCTTGTACTACTTTGTTTCCTTTTCCCAGCTCTTTATACGCGGATAGTTGCTGCTTGGCGAGAAAAGAAAACTCTTGGAAGAAACTGGTCACTGAACAAGAAGTCGTTGCTCAGGAGACCGTTAAGAATAGACGATACGGCGAGAGGGGGTTACCTTCGGATTTAATGGTGATGCAGTGCCTGCTTCATTTCGTTCATCCTACTAGTGAACATTCAAGTTACACTATACTCACTTCTTTGTTTTGAAGAATGTCTCGCGCACAAGCAAAAGCAACCTTATCAGCTGGTTTTCCTCAATGGCTCATACAGAAGAAACTAATAAAATTGACATTTAGTTGTCAATAAAAGAATCACCAGAAGCACAAATCGAATCCTCATGAAGCACAGATTTTCTGGCTGATGAAATGAGAGATTGTGATCAAGCCAAGATTTTTGCTTATTCTTTCATTTTTTTCCCTTCTTGGGGGAGGGGTATGTGGACCCAGCATACATTTCTTTAACAAAACTTGTACAGTGTCTTTTTTTCTTCTGGTTAATGGCAGAGATTTTGATTTAGTATCAAATTATGAAATGTCATTCTACCAAAAAAATAATAATTATGAAATGTCACTTGGAGCCTCGTTTGGCCCGTAATTATATCGGGACTGAATAATAATGCTTGTGGTTAGAAATGAATACACAGATTACAGTTTTTCTGCTCTTTTCAAAAGCTTAATCCTTAAACTTTAGTGATAACAAAATTCTTGTTTACATCCCAATCATAATCACATTTGTAATCACATTGCCAATTAGTGTTTAAGGACACTTTTAAATATGTCTAACGGGTATATGCTAACATGCGTCGCAAGTTAAAGATTTCAAAAACTGAAATTTTGTGTTGGAAATAACAATTTTTGAACTTATAATGAATTGAATGCTCAATTTCTAAGACAGCATTTCTACATATCATATCATACTTATTTCTAGTATGAATAACATTGTTAACAAAATTTGCAAACCCTAATCCTAATGATTTTGGGCGCCAATGTTTGGTGGCCGTTGATTTCAATCTATGCTAATCTCAACCGATAATTTTGGGCGCCCAACCTTTTGTATTATCTTGGTTCACTTCATTTTGTTCACCTCATTATTGCACGCACAAGTTACCACACATAGCTGCAGTTTCAAATACAATGCACAAGTTCACCTCAAAATTTGTATCTTTTCAAAGCAAAATTGGATCTCTCAATGTTTGTTTTTTCCTTTTCGTTTTGGAATTCGAAATTGCATTTACTCTTGAGTTCTGCAACCTCCAATCACATGTATTATGCTTTCTACTTCTCATTTCTACTTCTTGGTTTGATTTTCTTCCCCTTTCCATTTTCATTCCTATTTTCTCACTCAAGAAAAAGCAACAAGGTCGTCGTTGGTGGAGAATACGAAGTCGTAGTCGAAGGTGTTGTGTCCGAGCGGAATTTGGCGATCTTCGTCATATTTCTTCTGCAACATGATGTCTTCTTCAAAAACTGACGGCCCTTTCATGTTGAGTGACTTCGTCTATGGTGAGAGGTAACCTCTTGAGACATCACTGTTAGCGGGTGGTCTTTAAGCTAGGGTTTCGATTTAAAAAATCATTGCAAAATTTTATATGCGTTTTTAATTAGTTTGATGGAATTTGCTTGATTCTCCTTGATTAGCATTTTTAATTAGTTTGATGGAATTTTCTTGATTCACCTTGATTTTTTTTGCATTGGATCCTGAACGTTTGCAATAGGGTTTTTACCGGTATTCATGCGATGGTTTTTACCGGTATCCTGAACTTTGTTGCCTAGCTTCTTTCCACCCCAACCCATTGATCAATTAAGTCTCTTCCAATTATATTGATGCTCACATATCTATTTACAAACAGTGACACAACCCATTCTCTTTGGATTCAATTTGCTTGAATGGCTCTTCCAATTAAACTCATGCTCTCATTGCTGTTTTCACATATCTTAAACCAATGCATTTTGTTTTCTTTTTGACATTGTTTTTTGCTGCACATCCGACTCACAGCAGGTTCTCCTCTCATGTGTCACCGACGAGCTGAAGTGGAATTTCCACGAGAGAAGATAGAAAAGCGGCAAGACCTCTGCGAGGTTCGAATTCTGAGTTCTAATTTAGTTAAAATTTCAATCTCTTTTGACACTTAGATTTGGAATTCCATCATGATATTAGAACTGAAAGTGTTACTTTGTGTGACTTTTGTTGTTTGAAGTTAATTCCATCATTTTATAACAGGTGATTTGTTTTTTTTAGTTTAATATAGGATGTTTGACAGACCACACATTAACGAAGATGAATGACAAGGTTTGTCCAAAAACTGCTTGACAAACGAAATAGTGAACGCTAATAATTTGTTCTATATTTCGTTATTAGTTTATTGAACTTTGATGTTAATACTTTTAATGACAAACGACAATTAAAGTATGGGGTCTCTTTTGATATTAATATTCGGTGTATCACACTCTCCCATATACATAACATGTATCTTGAATGTGTTGAATTGCAAGTCATTCAACATCTTTTTTGTTGATTTTTTTTAGGATTATGACTCATCATTTTTCATCGTTCAACATCTTGAACTTTGGTTTTCTTTGTTCAGGTACAAACTTTGGTTCATGCATTTGTAAATTCTACTAATAATTGCAAGTGGGAGGTTTGGTAGGATGGTATGTCTTATTTTATTTTTTATTCATCCTGTCTGTGTTTCTCTGTTAAATGCAAAGGCTTCAAGACAATTTTTTTACAGTTTTGCTGCAAAGAAGATATTATGATAGGTTATAAAACCAAAACTTTATTACTAATTTTTCCCATAATACTTTGATGGGTAAGCAACTTCAAGTTTTCTTTTCAAATGAAGTAATTTCTTTTTGTTTCTCTAAAGGCAGTTAGTGTATTTAGTGAATGATGTTGGAAGCTCATACACCACTATTTATTCTTCACGTTTATATGCTACATTCAAGATGGATTACAATTTACTATTACTTTATGATATCTTACTGCTGAAGTAACTATAAATTGAAAATTAAACTTTGGTTGCAAGGTTTTTATTTTTAGGAATAAGGAAGTGTAATACATGTATCTGCCCTAATATGCATTAATTCCACAGTTGTTTACCTTTATGTTCATATTTTTTTTGACAAATACCTTTATGTTGGGTTAAAATCCTCTCCATTTATAACATTTTTCATTTGTTGGAATTTGGAGAGAGAAAGACACAAAAAAATAAGTGGTGGGTCCTATCACTAAGTGGATCCCACCATCATTTTTTTTTTGTGTCTATCTCTCTCCAAATTGCAACAAATGGAAAAAGTTATAAATGAAGAGGATCTGCTTATATTTTTGAACGTCTGCAGGTGATTTGGAATGTAAGTTAGCAGATATTGTTGTCATTATTGTTATGTGACCCATTCGAAACGACACAGATTGGAAATTGATTTCGTGAGATGGAAAATGCAATAGGATATGCTTCCAGAATGATTGCATATGTATAATATTTCCAAGTGTATTTCAACTTATGGATTATGAAATGCTTTTATAAAAAAATCCACATTAAGACCCATTCGTATTTCATGAGATTGTGAATTGTTTTTGTCACATTAAGTAATAATTTCATGTGACATATTATAACGAATTGCAAGTAAGGTATTTAACTATATATGACCCCTGCGATAGCATGGGTAGGGGATCAAGTAGTTCTTTAATATACACTTTTAATTTTAGTGCACTTGTTAAAATTTTCCTACGTCTGATAAGAAGTTTTTTTGTGCAATCTATTGTGTATTTATTGCATTTGAGATAGGTTATCCCCTCTATCTTTTATTAGAGATCCAAATGGAAAAAATGGAGAAGACACTAAATGGAGAAGATCTTAACTCCTTTTATTATAAAACCCTTCAACAAATTTTACACGTAGACAAAAAAGTAGTTGTTTTAAGAATTTTTTAAAGAAAAAGTATTTTATTTCTTATGATCCTTGAACAATGCAACTATTTTTGCGAGAAATAGGTGTAGGCAAAACAATATTGAAGTCAATAGTTGACAATTGCTTTTCTGACTTTCAATACTTCCTAAAAACACAAGTAAAAGACTAAAATACCCCCAGCGGTAGTTAACTATCGCTGACTTATAACTAAAAAACACGCTGGCAGTTAACTGCTGCTGGATTTTTTGGTCATTTACTTGTGTTACTAAGACACAATGAATGTCAAAAAAACAATCTTCCCAATAGTTTGCCTTGTCTAGCTAGAATTTTATATTTCATTGATTAGGCAGAGGAATGCCCCTTTTATTGTACCTATGTAAAACTGCATGCACAATAGATAGTTGTATTTACCCTCTAGTTTTTTGTTATCACATAATTGGTACAAAATTTTAGTCGTCGTGTCTAATCTCCACCAAAAAGATACATAAGACGAGTTCTTCTGTCCTAACCGAATTTTCTTCTCGCGTAAGAGTCAAAGATCAAACCTTCGACTACTTATTTAAGAGTCTAAACCCTTTCCCATCTAGAAATCTACCATAACCACCACAATTATTATCATTGTCAAAAGCACCACCATCACCACTAGATTTCCCACAGTGCAGAGGTGCACTACTTTTTTTAGTTAGAACAACATGTTACGTACATCATGATATGACACTTTTACATACGTACTTGAAACCCTGACCCAATGAGTTTAAATTTTTGCTGATATTGATGAAGTTAAATAAAAAAGTACGAAAATTAATGTCAATTTATCCAAAAAAGTTACCATGAAAAACCCACAATTACTATATAATACAATTTTGATATTTTATTACTCAAACAAATGTGGAAAAAAGAAAAGTCTAAACCATCCCATCTTCAAGCATGTCCCCAGCTCGTGGAATATTGGATACACTATGTACATGCCTCTACCACGAGTTATGATAACATATCAAAAAAACGATGAACATCACAACACTACCATCAAACATTGAAATCACACAAAAAATAAGAAAAATCGGATCTATGTGAAAAAACAAGACACATATGAATGATTCTAGACAAAAAAAAAGTGACTCTAAGCAAATATTTTTAAAAAGAACTTCGAGATAAGATGAAGTTTTTCTCTCTAAAAAAATAAGGGCGTCTCAATTTTTAAAATCTCGTCATATCTTGACAAGTATAGATTTTTTCATCACATTTATTTTCACAACAATGATAGATAAGCACCATTGAATTTGATAAAATCATTCAACAACTCATTTTCTGTATCTCTTTTTTTCCTTAATTTTTGGTATTTCTATAAATTAAAAGCCTTATTCAAGCCATCAAAATGCTCGAATTAACATAACTACAATTAAGTCAAAATTCACTTTGTAAGAAAAGGTCTAAATCCTTTCGAAAAGATCTAATATATTCATTTTACTTTGTTCCTAATCCCTGATTGTATCAGGGCTGAGTACGGCAAAAATAGGTTAGGGTTACCCTTGTTTAGGTTTGTTCCTCACTAAGGAGGTTTTGGTTTCATCTCACTCCTTCTTTTGTAATTTCTTCTCTTTTATATATTCTTTTTGGTAGTCTAGCCTTTTGCTCGCTACTTTGTTTGGTTTAAAAAAATAAATAAATTTGGTGGTGCTTTGTTCCTAAAGTTCCCCGGGATTAATTTTAAAGTTTTAATTTCGTTAACTATTCCTTTACAAAAAAAAGCATACTCAAATAATAAATACTCATGTAGGTGTTCAAAAAATTATCTCATGTTCCACGAAGGGTAAATCTGTAAATTTTAAAAATAATACAAATTATTGGGAGATTAATCACTTTAGTCCCTAAATAGAAAAGAAGTCGTCACTTTAGTACCTGAATGAAGATAAATTGCAAAATAATCCCTGAATGTAGACTCTGTTAGTCAATTTAGTCCCTGAATGTAGACTCCGTTAGTCACTTTAGTCCATGAAATTGACCAACAGAGTCTACATTCAGGGACTGTTTTGCAATTTCTCTGCATTCAGGAACTAAAGTGACTACTCATTTCCTATTCAGGGACTAAAGTGACTAATTCCCCACAAATTATTACAAAGAATTGATCAATCAAATCTTTAAGAATGGTTGTAGTATTATGATCTACGAATGCAAAAATTCTGCAAGACTTTTAATCATTCCAATAGGGTAGCGTCAACGTCATATATAAAACTCATTTACATGTGAACGGAAGTCATTTGATGTAGAGTAAGGTAAACAATTTTGTTTGAATATTGGGAAGAAATTGTATGCAGTTGTCCACTGTCCACGTTACCTTGACACTCAAGTCAATAAAACAACACGACTAGAGTGTATTTTTAGTAGAAAATTGTGTGTTTTGCTTTGTAATGAAAATGAGATATTTATATGGCTGCAGAGCTAGTCGTTTGGAGCTGTTGCAAACAACATGTACATAGATAACCCAGTGACCGTTAAAGATCATTCATGCATATCACAATGAATAATTTGTAAAATGACAACGAAAAAAGGAAAGCAAATTTTGCTACAATGAATAAAGTAGTATGGCCTAATACATGGTTTTTTGACAAGAGAAAATATATAAAATAAAATCCATAGTATTAGTGGTGGTCCATTCAGTTCTTACTAGACCACCACCGTCGAGCATTCTCAGAAGGCGTCGCCGCTGGGAGAAAAAAAAGCAAGTCAAGCGTTTACATGTGCTAGCAAGTAGCAAATTACTAATAATAACGACCAACTTGATTTATTTGCCACTATCTTGCCAACGTCATGTGGATAGCTATAAGCAAACTAGTAGTAATGAATACAGCTAGCTGCTTTGGGATCATACATGTATCCTCTGCAGTCTGCCTCAAATTTTGAGCATTTTCATATATTGTCTTTGTGATTTTCTTGAATTTATATTCTACTCGTTACATATGCGTGATGTAGTCTGGTCGTGTGTGAAATATTTAAGGTTTGATTGTACTTTTGATCCCCTATGTTTCAAGAAGTTACGATTTTGGCCTCCTAATTAATTAAAATACAAAACAACCCCCTATGTATTGGATCTTTGGCAGTTTTGGCCCCCTAGACCAATTTTGACTCGGTCAACGCTGACGTGACACTTCAAAGCAATGTACACGTGGCGGATTTGAAGTACCACGTCAGCGTTGACCGAGTCAAAATTGGTCTAGGGGGCCAGAACTGCCAAAGATCCAATACATAGGGGGTTGTTTTGTATTTTAATTAGTTAGGGGGGCCAAAATCGCAACTTCTTAAAACATAGGGGGCCAAAAGTGCAATTAAGCCAATATTTAAACATGACTTGGTCAATATATAGTGAGTGTAAGTCGAGTGTAGAAAATAAACAACCGAGATCAATTAATGTGTATAAAGGAACAATATTTTCTTTCTTTTTGTAGATAAAGTGAACAATATTTCGGATAAAAAAAAGTGAACAATATTTTATATGCAAAACGTCGGAATTCGAACCTCAAACTAATCGACAAAAAACATGGACGACTCTAGTTAGATACAAGTAAAAGTTATTTATACGGAAAATATGTGTCATTAGTCCCCAAATAAATAACTTAATGATATGAATTGGACCATCAAATAAGTTCAATGTATGAGGTCTAATAACACTTTTTTTTTTCTTTCCCTCTTATAAACTAACCACATTCGGATATATGTAAAACTTTATCATCATTGTACATTGGGTATGGTATTGAGTAAAAAAAACTATATTTTAGAATATTCTACGTAAATACGTTGCCCATACAAAACAATTGATTAATCTTCACAACTGTCTACACCCAAAAAAATACTAAAGCACCAATAAAAGCACTTGATAAGGAATCAATGAGAATCCAATTTAATAGCATGCAGAATCCAGCCACCAACCGGTGAATATAACAACTTAGTGGTTAGTACTACAAACAAGTCCCTATAATAATCCCTTTCTCACTCTCAAATCCAATGCAAGAAAAAAAGATAAAAAAACCACAACACCACTCTCTCTCTCTCTCATAACTTTCTCTCTCTAACTCTAACAGAATGAACACATTCGACACAGAGAAAATAACACCCATAAAGCAAGAAGAAGATGAAGAAGAAGAAATCTCCCCCATTGAAGAAGTTCGTTTAACAGTAACAAACACCGACGACCCAACCCAACCAGTATGGACATTCCGTATGTGGTTCTTAGGTCTCATTTCATGCTCACTCCTTTCTTTCCTCAACCAATTCTTCGCTTACCGTACAGAACCACTCATCATCACTCTCATAACCGTTCAGGTAGCCACACTCCCCATAGGTCACTTCATGGCGGCAATTTTGCCAACCACAAAGTTCAGAATCCCCGGGTTCGGGACAAAAATGTTGTCGTTGAACCCGGGGCCGTTTAATATGAAGGAACATGTGTTGATTACTATATTTGCTAATGCCGGAAGTGCTTTTGGATCTGGGTCTCCTTATGCTGTTGGGATTGTTAATATTATTAAAGCGTTTTATGGAAGGAGTATTTCTTTTCATGCTGCTTGGCTTCTCATCATTACCACTCAGGTCGGGTTTCTTTTCTTAATGCTAATTATTGTTAGTTGTAATTATGAAAATCATATTCTCATTAACTTCTTTTAGGCTCTGAGATTATATCAAGCCTAACTCGAGCACGTTAAATGTTGAGAAGTGATAAATTGCAGATTCAAACATACGAGGAATCATATCATATATATTTACTACTATTTTTTACCATCTAAAATGTATTTATCTCATATATACATTCAACTTATCTTCATACTTCTTCCGTTCTTATATAAAAGAAAGTTAGTCAACAAAAATTAACGTATATGATTCAAATCTCGAATCTGATATGTTAACTTTTGTTCGTCTTATTTTTTCTTGTACATAGAATTGGAGAGAGTATATTCTGAAGAAATGTGCTACCTAGCAGTACTATATACAGTTGGTTCTTTGTCCCTTTCATGCTCATGTAATGATTGTTTTCCTCACATCATTTCAATCAAACATCCACTAAGCTCTCCATTATCTTGTTTTTTTTTTTATAATTGCCGGATTATTTTGTTTATATCGACCTTTAATAATGAATGGGACAATTTTATTTGTACCTTCATTGTTAAAATCGAGTCTAATATTTTAAGTTTGATTTAGTAATGGCTCACAATAATTACAAATGAAAATATAATTATTCTTTTAACTAATGATTGTTTTCTTTTTTGACAGCAAGTTTTACACAAGTTGTAATATTAAGTATTAGTTAATCATTTGGGTGTATTTATTTGTTTTTCATCGAAATGGTGTAGTATTTTTTTTATGGTAGTAATCTTTTAGATTTATTTGGGAGCTACTGATATTGATTTTGATTGCGTGGTGTTTGGTTACTAAGGTTTTGCTAACACGTGCTTTTGAGAAACTTGTTAAGAATAAAAATTTATCTTGAAAAATCATGTATATTAGCTTTTGCTTTTGTAATAATTGAACAAATTGTGATGGAAATGGAGCTTTGATTTATGCCTTCTTTACTGACAATGTGTATTTGTAGGTCCTGGGATACGGATGGGCTGGGTTATTGAGGAAATACGTGGTGGAGCCAGCCCATATGTGGTGGCCTAGTACCCTTGTCCAGGTCTCACTCTTCAGGTATGACAATGAAAAATGAGAAGACAATTATTTGACAATTGCTTTTCTAACATCCAAAACTTCCTAATAACATGTGGAAATGACCAAAAACACCCCACCGCTGGGCTTTTTGGTCATTTCCATGTGTTATCTGGATGTTTTGGAAGTTAGAACAGCAAGCTTCCAATTATTTAGTCCTTGAATATCAAAATTCTAAAACTGGTGAATGTGTTTTTCATTAGTTAGTTCTCGAATGTGTTTTTTATCAACTAGTTTGGTTATTTATAAAATTATTTATAAATCCATCTTCTGATTGTCAATTATTTATAAAATTGCAAATAGAAGACACACTCATAAACATTTTGATGATTTTAAAATATGCATGGCTAGAATGAGATTGTTTCAAATATTTAGAGACCAAAAAAGAGAGAATATTATCCAAAGCTTACAAAATATCAATCAATAATATGAGTGAGGTACAAGAGAGAAAGAAATAATAATTGGGCTTCATAGACTTTTAAATTGTGAATTGATTCAAATGTTTTATTATTTATTTCAAGGACGTGTATGGTTTAACGTGTATCACAATATGGTTTAACGTGTAGTACGTTTGTAATAAGCTATTGAGTTGAAAAAGAGATAATCATGCATCAATATAATCCAGAAAATTAGTCTATTGAAATAGCCGAATCTATATATCTTCATTATTTTCCTCATAATTAGGCATATATTTAGGAGGGAGAATTGGAGATAATGTGTATTTGTGTTAATCAGAACACTGAGCTGGCCCAGCTAGGTCATATGCTTATCAGATTTCCACTCAGTGTTGACTTCAATATTAGCAACTAGCTAGCCAGAACGTTGAGTCTGTCAAACATTTCATTCTTGTTTTCATACGGCAAAAATCTGTGGTCCATAAGTTATTTTATAATCCATGTAGATTAGATTTAGGCTTTGACCTGCAATTGGAAACGGCTTAATGGCTTGGTGGTCCACGACATGTGACCCCATGAGCCTTGTTTCATACTGATTAATTTGAACCTCTTTCCCATCCACTATATACTATGAAGAACTCACACAAGCATCAGACAAAATGACACTAACATGTCGATATCGGTTATAGTTTGAGAAAATAAATTAGTTGAATGCATCACATGTGTCGGTATAGGGTACCAATACGTGTTGGACATTGGACACATATTAAATTAAAAGTGTTGTGCTACAGGCTACAGAGATTATATAGATGATCCCTTTTATTGATGAGATGTTTTCATGTATTTATTTTTTCATTTCACTTTGACTGTGACAATTTGGCAACCCTCTTATATGGAAGTTTAGAAGTTAGTAGGAGTGAGGACAGTCTAGTAGCCATTATAAGTTAGGAAATATATCTGATGTTACGAGATCAAGCAAATTAAAACTAGCAATATTAGAATTATCTGTAGGAAAAAAGGGATGCAACAAGGCAAAACAGGTGCTTGAGTAGTGTCTATTACATCACCTCATTACACTGAAAAAGTGAGTAAAACATAGGTTTAGTCCTTAAAAATGTAAGGGTGGGTAACATTAATTCTTAAACAAGTTAATGCATTAAAAAGTATGTAAAAGCAGATCAGTCCAGTAACATTAACAAACTTATTTGGCACGTTAACTGCCACGTGTGAAGCCACATAGGATAAGAAAAGATACTTATGTGGCTTATCACCAGTTAGCATTACCTCTTTTGTACTAAATTCACATCAGTTCTTACTTCAAAGCGATGCATCATTCGCGTACGACAGTTACTTGAATTTTCATAACAGAGGTGATATGGCAATACAATATTTCACACGAAATTAACTACATTGTGTGCAGATTCTATATTGATGTGTGTATTTTCTGAACATAACATATATACACTAATTAGATGCAAAAATTGTTGGTATGCAGAGCTTTGCATGAGAAAGACGATGACCGCCGAATTTCAAGGGCAAAGTTTTTCTTTATTGCACTGGTATGCAGTTTTTCATGGTATGTGATCCCAGGATACTTGTTCACAACACTCACAAGCATATCATGGGTCTGTTGGGTATTCTCCAAGTCAGTCACTGCTCAGCAGTTAGGCTCAGGCATGAAAGGCCTTGGAATTGGAGCCATCACACTTGATTGGTCTGCAGTGGCATCATTCTTGTTTAGTCCTCTTATCTCGCCATTCTTTGCCATTGTCAATGTTTTTGTGGGCTATGTATTGATTATCTATGCTGTGGTTCCCCTTTCATATTGGGGCCTAAATGCGTACAATGCTAAAACGTTCCCCCTTTTCTCCTCTCACTTGTTCACTGCTCAAGGTCAAAAGTACAACATATCTGCTATTGTCAATGACAAGTTTGAGCTAGATGATGAGAAGTATAGAGAGCAAGGTAGAATTCACCTAAGTGTGTTTTTCTCTCTCACTTATGGCTTTGGATTTGCAACCATAGCATCCACCCTTACACATGTTGCTTGCTTCTATGGAAGGTAACACAGTTATCCAAATTATTTAGAATTGGTGTTTGATTTCTTAATTTAATATGATGAATGTTCTCAATATCACATTGCTTCCACTGATAAAAGTTTGGTGTAAGTTTGCAAATTAATGATGTCTGACATTTATAGACAATTCTTAGAATTCAAGGCAATTCACTCATATAAGCTAGAGCTTTAGTATTTTATTCTTTATAGAGTAACTTGTAAAAATTGTATCAAAAAGAAATGATTGAGATGGTTTTTTTCCCTCTACTATTAAGAGTTCATGTGCAATATTTTAAGATGTTTACTTACACCATGACATAGTTGATCATGAGGAACTAATTTACTTTACTTTCCAGCTTATACTTTTATTGAGTTATAAGCTATACGTCGTTCAAGAAATTGCTGTAGTTTGATGTATAACTAAAAAATGCAGGGAGATAATGGAGCGGTATCGTGCTTCTTCAAAGGGTAAAGAAGATATCCACACAAAATTGATGAAAAGATACAAAGACATACCTTCTTGGTGGTTTTACGCGTTGCTGGTTGTGACTCTTGCTGTTTCTCTCGTCCTATGCATCTTTCTTAATGACCAAATTCAGATGCCTTGGTGGGGACTTCTCTTTGCCGCAGCTTTAGCTTTTGCATTCACTCTACCTATTAGCATCATAACTGCGACCACAAATCAGGTTAAGATCTTGAAACTTTTGTTTACTATTAAAATGCATTAGTAAACTCTACCTCGTCTTAAAATTTCATTTTATTAAAAAGAATAGCGACAAAGATCAAGCTCCTAGCCACTTTTTCATAAGAGCTCTTATTGTTTAAAATACTAACTATTCCAAAAGCCCAAGCTATTAGATTAAATCATAAAATTTATGATATGTAACCTATATGATATATGTACAAAATTATATGAATATATACATGTACATTTGAATTGAAGTTTTTTCCCTCTCTACAGACACCAGGATTGAATATCATCACCGAGTATGTCTTTGGTTTGATTTACCCTGGAAGACCGATAGCAAATGTATGCTTCAAAACCTATGGTTACATTAGCATGGCACAAGCAGTCTCCTTCCTTAGTGATTTCAAGCTTGGACACTACATGAAAATCCCTCCAAGATCAATGTTCTTAGTTCAGGTACATAATGATTCGATTAGATATAAAAGCTGGTTATACTGCTATTATTAGATAAAGAAAAACATGAAAGAAACATAGCACCTGCCTTAGACACAATTTTAAACACATACTCGTAGCTTTCTGATGCACTCAATTTGTTGAATTCATGTATAGTTCATAGGAACGATGCTTGCTGGAACCATCAACATTGGGGTAGCATGGTGGTTACTGAACTCTGTTGAGAATATATGTCATGATGATCTGCTTCCAGAAGGCAGTCCCTGGACATGTCCGGGTGACCGTGTTTTCTTCGATGCTTCGGTTATTTGGGGTCTGGTAGGACCGAAAAAAATCTTTGGTTCTGAAGGAAACTACAGTGCAATGAATTGGTTTTTCATTGGAGGTGCAATTGGACCAATACTTGTTTGGCTTTTGCATAAAGCATTTCCTAGACAGTCATGGATTGCTTTGATTAATCTTCCAGTTCTCCTTGGAGCAACTGCAATGATGCCACCAGCAACACCATTGAACTACAATTCTTGGATTTTTGTCGGGACGATTTTCAATTTCTTCGTTTTCCGTTACAGAAAGAAATGGTGGCAGAGATACAACTATGTTCTATCAGCAGCACTTGATACTGGTGTTGCTTTTATGACTGTTCTTCTTTACTTTTCACTGAGTTTGGAAAATAGAAGTATTAGTTGGTGGGGAACTGAAGGTGAACATTGCCCACTGGCATCTTGTCCAACTGCAAAAGGCATAGCTGTTGATGGTTGTTCAGTACACTAGTGATTCTAAGCCATTTTTAATTACAAATTTACAATTAATACCACGTATGGAAAAACATGTATTAAGAAATGCAAAATGCAATGCATAAAAACTATGTTTGCCTGCAAATAGTTAGTATTACATGGTACCACCGGGTCTAGCGCAAATGGTTGGTGTGCAATGTGTATTACTAAATCCTAGGGTACTAAGTTCAATTCTTGCTATTCATAAAAAAAGGTTAGTGTTATATGGTTTTATTACACAGGGAGTATTAAGCAGTAGTAATCATCTTATTTCCTGAATCTGCACTGCAAATTTGGGCTTCTGGTTTCAGCTTTGCCAGACATGGTAAAGGCCCTTTTTCTACACACCACTTGGGAATAACATTTGGTAACATTTCTTGTGGTGACAAAATTAAAGTATATGCATATATAGTTATATTTGGCTAGATGGAGAGTTATACAAATGACTGAATGAGAAATAATAGATGTACAAGTTGTCAAGTGTGTATGTAGCTTTATTTATGAGACGTAAGAAGTAATAATAAATGGGATGTACTCATTTTCGTAATTCCATCTAAACTAAAGGTTGTTATGATCCAAGTCCCACCAGCAAAGGGTAGTACTTCATTTTTATTCCTTTTTAGATAAGAAACCTTTTTGTCTAGCTACCTGTCTCTAGAAACATAAAAGTACACAGGAAAATAAAAGAAAACTTAATTAAAAGAGGAATGAAATAAGAAGGCCGCAATCTAAAATAGAGTGATAAGCTCGGTAAATATTGTCACATTTTTTTTTTAGCATTCTTAGACCTAGACCTTGCAATCCTTGATAGATTGTTCTGTAGGTCCCTCAATTGCTCAATGTTCAAAATAAACTCATTGGAGTTACAATTGGATTAAAAAAGCAACGATCGGATCGTAACTTCTAATAGATTTTATGCGACCAGGAGTTACGATCCGATAAATTTAAAGGACTTTTGAGCCATGTGAGGGACTTGTAAAGCAATTTTTTTTAATCCTTGTATGTATCATTGTGTCCAAGACTCATTAGGTCTTCATTATCAATGCATGAATTATATTGTGTGGATATTCAGATATATATTTTATTTTTTGAAAAGATCCTCAAACATATATGAAATGGAATAAAACTAATTATGGAAATAATTGCAATTAACATTACAACTATTAGACCATCATACACATAGTCATAATAGAATTATGAGTTTGGTCGATTTGCAAATCGAGCAAGCTCCCTCTGCGTGCATAAATGTGGGGGTGGATCTCTAGGTTGAACCAATTTTGACACCTCTACCCATGCAAACGATTAACAACATAAACTAAAAGATGAAGCTGGAGTCTTTATTTTGGAAAAGATAAATTTGATTTCAGCTAGTAGTTAGTATTCGAGAAGATGAAACTATTGGTCTTAAGAATGTTATTCAATGTGTGAAATATTTACACATTTAACTGGTGATATTCAAATGAGACTTCAAAATAGTTGTGGGCGATTTCCACAAGATGGTGTGGATGGATATGAGTTTGGTTTTATTTTAAAAGATTGTTGGACATTTTAGTCTATTTTTCTTAGAATTGTGTTGTTACATTTTTAAAGAGGCAAGTCAATATGGTATATAACTCACACTCTTATAATGTTTGCTCTCAGTTGTGTCTACATTTTTTTATGTATTACTTTTTTAATTGATTTGGAAATGCAATAGTCATCCTTCGCTTGATAAAAGAACATAAATAAGGTCATTCATAAAATGTCAAATATTGAAGAGAAAAGGTCAAATATTAATATTTGGTAATGGTATAATGAAATATCAATAATATTTTTTTTATCAAGAGTAAAAAAGCTACTTATTCTTTTTTGATATAAAATAAAATTAGGAGAGACTCATCACTATGTAATGTCGCACCGTTTAAAACTCAAGTTACAATCGGTGTGAGTGAAAAGTCTAAATCAGAGTCTTTCTTAAGATCTTAGGTACTTGTTGAAGTGGATGAAATAGTCACAAGGAAGGGGGGTTTGAATTGTGACCATTTAAAAATTATCCTGAAACTTAAAAAGTAATTCTCAAGTAGTTTACTTGGAAGTGTTAAGTTAATATTCTGACTTCAGAACGTTCTGAAGTTCATACACAAAAACTGTTTAATAAAGTAAGTGTGTAAGTGTGTGTTGTGTATACTGTAATTAAAAAGTATAGAGAAGAGAGAAAGAACACACAGAGATTTATAGTGGTTCACCCAATATGGGCTAGTCCACTCCTCACAATCTTGTGAGATTTTTCACTATGATGTTTGAGATAACCTCTCAAATCCTGCACCTTACAACCTTTGTTCACCTGAACAATTACAACTCTGTATTCTCTAAGCCTCAGCAGGCTTGCACCTTGTTGCTAAGTTAACCACTTAGACTTTTACAACCTTTACTCAAACTAACACTTTAGTACCCCTAAAGT
>Ga0228710_1002126_pt1 | contig 30907 bp, 24 predicted proteins | sample MedpolnodulmetaG_FD_177995 | JGI IMG/M metagenome (GOLD analysis project Ga0228710, IMG submission 177995) | Root nodule microbial communities from Medicago polymorpha collected in Santa Monica, California, United States - pink nodules | ecosystem: Host-associated > Plants > Roots > Nodule...
TTGATTTAAATAAATAGAAATTTTCCTATTTATTACTTGAATGAAATAGAAGCGTAATACTCCGTTTTATGATGTTACTCTGATTTATCTATTAAATTGCGATTTTTGGGAAACGGGGTGTTACATCCTCAATGATTCAAAAATTCAGAAAATTAAAAGAGAAGAAGAAGGAGAAGAAGGAGGAGGAGAGAAGAGAGAAGAGATAAGGGAAGAGAGCAAGAGGAAAGCTCATAATGTCATTGAGGTCCATAAGGAGGACCTTGGATGTGTAGGTGTTGCATCATGTTCTGGAGCATTTGGTTATTTTCTTCATTGATGCGATTGCCCCTCAGGACATCGTTCCTTAGCCCGGTTATTTCAACACCTTGTCTTTGTTGTTCAGTGCTTATCCTCTGAATCTCAGTTTGCATCCATGCCCATCTTTCATCATTATAATACCCACCGGTTTCATGGTCATGGTGCTCCTCGCCTTGGTGCAAGTTTACACCTTCCTCTTCACCAAGATTATGCTCCTTATGTACCGGTGTATCATTACCAACATACAACAAATTCTCTTCCACCTCGGTGTTAGTCCGAGATGGATTAGGAAGTATAATCAAACATAAAGGCACATTGAACTGAAGCTCATAAGTCATGTTATCAGGTGGATGAGGTTTAATAAAATTCATAGCAATGAGGGTTTCTATATTAAGCCTATTGTTGCCCTCAATTTGGTTAAAAACTTTGTCCTCACCCATTCTGAACTTCCTAGCTATATAAGTGATGATACCACCTACTACTATCTCTCCCTTACCATCGGGTTTTGTACCTAAAGATGCGAGATAATCAAGCAAGTAGTAATAGGTATTCATAGGGCGATTATTAAGCATAGCCCACAGCATGAAAAGCTCATATGTCCTAGTGGTTCCCAACTCTTTCCTACCCCATATTGTGCAAGCCATGACCCGTTGAAGGTACCTAAGTACGGGGTTGTGGATGTTGCTAGCCTTATTGGAACGTGAATTGTATTGTGTGAGACCGGTGATACGTTCCCAAAAGGTAGTGGGGTTATAGTCATCCGGCTTTAGATCATGGTTCCAACAGTCATGGATGAACCCCGCATTGGCGAAGTCCATCTCTAAGCAAAAGTTTTCAAGGGACATCTCATAGTCAATGTTCATAAGCCGGAAAGTTACTCTATGATTAGGGTTATCAAAGTTCAACTATCCTTCGTGAAAGCAACAGAGCTTAAGAATTCGTAAGTGAAGTTTTCGAACCCCCTCATAGGTCTCAACATCTCAATCTACCCTAGGTTTCCTAGCAACTTAAACACATTATCTTTAATTCCCAGCACATTCAAGAATCAGGGTACCTACAAGGATGTAAAGGTTTAGAGATAAGAACTTTATACCTATCCCGTTGCTTGTTATCTTTGAATTGTATTCCGTAATTCTTTGCCGGTGCTTGCCTCTTTGAAGAAGGTCCTCCGGAAGAGCTTCCTTTCCACTTCTTTTTGGAGCCATGGTTGCCTTGACCTTGGTTGACTTTGTTTGACTTGGTGGGGGTTGTGGTGAAGGGTAGGTTTTGTGAAGGTTTTGGGTGGAGAAGGTTGGTTTAGTTATGGGGTTGGTGTTTAAGTAAGGTTTGTGAGTTTAATGGTGTAGGTTAGTGAAGAGTTTGTGGTGTTTGGATTAGGTTAATGGGGTATAGGAATTTGGATGAATTTTGGTTTGGGTGGATGAAAGATGTTTTTGATTGGTGAATTATGTTTGGGATGATGTTTGGAATTGTTTAGGTTAAGAAATTTTGTGATTTGGTGGAGGTTTGAGGGAGATATGAAGGTTTGAAGGTTTTTGGTTATGGAGGTTTTAGAGTGTGGTTTGAGGGATGAGAGATGTTTGTGTTGAAGAATGAAGGAAGAAGAAGGAAAAAAAATTAGGTATATAGGGTTTAGAAGTTGGGCACGGCCGTGCCACTACAGGCACGGGCCGTGCCAAAGTTCTGGTTTTTTGGGTTTTGGCATGGCAAGTCAGGCACGGGCGTGCCACTGCAGGCACGGGCCGTGCCAAGCTTCTGGCATTTTGGGCTCAAAAATTATTTTTCTCCGTTTTCTTGAATCTTGCTCGGACCATTACCTACAAAACAACTTAAAACAACAAAAAACAAACAAAAAGCGATTGAATGTGTGGGATGCGTCCCACGAAGCGCTCGTTTAGAGTCATTAGCTTGACGGTTAGAAAGCGTCCTTAGAACGGATCAAAGAGATCATATTGTGTAGATGATACTAGGAAGCGTTCTTTCACATCATGATCGTTAATCATCCAACAAGAATAAAGAGCAGGACCTTTCATAACATTCTCCAACTCAAATCCCGCCATCTCATCACTCACTTGAAAAACAATCCTACCATTCTTGACATCGACAATAGCTCCCGCAGTAGCAAGGAAAGGTCTCCCTAGAATTATAGGGATATCCTGGTCTTCCGGAATGTCCACAACAACAAAATCAGCCAGGATGTATATCCCTTCTATCTTAATGGGGATGTCCTCGACAAATTCAACAATTTGGATTGTAGAACGGTCAACTATCTGCAAGATCATCTCGGAAGGTTTCAATTCTCCTATCTCAATCCTCTTAAAGAGGGACAAAAGCAACAAGCTAACACTAGCTCCTAGGTTGCACAAGGCTTTATCAATGGTCTCACTCCCAATCACACAAGGGATGGCAAAACTACCTGGGTCTCTAAGCTTAGGAGGAGGCTTCTTAAGGATTTCACTATTTTCCCTAGTCAAAGCTATTGTCTCATTATGCTCTATAGTCTTTTTCTTTGAAAAAATTTCCTTTAAAAACTTAGCATATAGAGACATTCGAGACAAAGCTTCCGCAAAAGGAATATTAATGCAAATCTTTTTAAGTATATTGACAAATTTATTGAATTGTGCCTCCAAGTTAGGTTTAGTAAGACTCAATGAAAAGGGGACTTTGGGTTTATCAAGTGGTTTCTCACCTTCTATTGTTGCATTCTTACTTAAAAGCTTAACACTCCCTCCCTTAATGTCCTTAGCCTTAGCAATGGTTTCTTCTAACTTACTACCCCAAAAGAAATAGCGTTAACATGGGCTTTGGGGTTGGCTTCGGTTTGACCAGGAAAGACTCCCGGTGTTTGAGAAGAGGTGGCCACTTGTTGGGCCACTTGGGAGATTTGGGTCTCAAGCATTTTAGTGTGAGTGGCAATAGAATCTACCTTGGTATTGAGTTTGGAGAGAGAATCATTCAAAAATCCGGTTTGGTTTTTTTAGCTCTTGGAGCTGTTTAGATTGATTCATGACATAGTTTTCCATTAAAATTTCCAAACTTGATTTCTGAGCGACTCTCTGGTTGTTTACATAGCCGGGTGGTGCTACTTGTCCGAAGGAATTTTGTAAAAATTTTGGTTCTGCCTCATTCCTTGGGTGTATTGAGCATAGTTCACTTGCTCAACACCATTAATAGTGCTACCTAGCTGGCAATCAACACTGATATGACCAGATATACCACAGATTTCACAAGGAGGAGATACAGGAGCATTTGTGACAGCACTAACATTCATTTTTTCAAACTTTAGGGTTAGTGCATCAACTTTAGCAGCAAGATGATCAAAGTTAGAGACTTCGTGTATACCTGCCTCTTTTTTAGTGGGTGAAGAAGCAATGATGGCTCTCTCATTGGTCCACTGGTAGTGATTCTGAGCCATATTCAATTAAAGCGTATGCCTCTGTATAGTTTTTGTTCATCAAAGCTCCACCTGCAGCTGCATCAACAATCATTTTAGTGGTATATGATAAGCCATTATAAAAAGTGTGGACTATAAGCCACTTTTCTAAACCATGGTGGGGATAAAGTCTAGGCATTTCTTTGAAACGCTCCCACGCATCATAAAGAGATTCCCCATCTTTTTGATTGAACCGTGTGATTTGGTCCCTTAATTTAGCAGTTTTAGAGGGGGGAAAGAATCGGGCAAGGAATGCTTGCCTCATTTGATCCCATGAAGTAATGGAACCAACTTCCAATGAATGGAACCAAGCACTAGCTCTATCTCTTAAGGCGAAAGGAAAGAGATGTAGCCTTATGGCCTTTTGGTTCGCTTTCAAGGTTCCACTGAGTCTTAAAAAAGTTGAGATATGCAGATTTGGATCCTCAGCGGGTGATCCAGAAAACTGATTTTGCTGCACCAAGTTAAGTAGTGCAGGCTTAATTTCAAAGTTGTTACCCTCAACCGTTGGGTACACAATAATAGCCTGTGGCTCTTCCGTAGAAGGTATTGCATACTCTTTGAGAGTGCGTTCAGCCATAGCGATATTATTTCATGCTACTCTCTTTCTTTTGTGTAGAAATCTTTCGATCTCGGGAACGAATTCACCAAGACTTTTAGACTTTCGCATAAAAGAGCAAGAACCCAAGGAGTTAATGGTAAAAAGAGAGAAAGAAGTAGAAAAAAGAAAAAGAAAAATTCTAATCACTAAGAAAAAGTTAATCAAATTAGTTTACTCCCCGGCAGCGGCGCCAAAAACTTGATGAGTAAAACCGCAAGTGTACGATTCTACCGAAGTAGTAAAAAGAGAGTATCGTTCCAACAGGGAGTTGTTCAATTTAATTAACTTTTTGTAGATGATTAGAATAATGTTTAGTTGTAAAGATTGGGTTTTTAAAGGTTGAAAAGAATAATAATAAAAAGCGCCTTGGGATTATTGGTTCATCACAATAACGAATCCTTCACAAACAAACCCTAAACCATAACTTTATATTCGACCTACTTTCTAAAGACAAGTTTCTCTTTAGCGTATCAAAGCTTCTTTCGAAGTGCAGTGAGTGTGTTCCTCTAGCAACCACGCCTATTCTCATGGTTGATTGCTATTAGAGTCCTTGAAGAACGAAACTTTATATGTCTCAAGGTTGGCTAGACTATTCTCATGTTTCGCAACCCTTTTCTAAATTCACTTGTTCCAATATCAAAGCTCGGCTGTCGCTTTATGAATTGATATTTGAGATGATGAATTAACAAACACTTACCCTCGGCTGTCGCTTTATGAGTTTGGTATTTGTTAAATTATTATAAAAATGGTGAATTAGATTAGAAAGTAGATTTATATAAAATTAGGGTTTATGGCTTGGTTTGATTCGGATGACGTGATTAGACTCATCCAACAATCCCAAGACAAGAAGAATCTACTCACTCATGATCATCGTAGACATAGAAGAGAAGAAGAAGAACATAAAGTAAATAACAAGAAAGTAAAAGAAGAACTTTTATTAAGAAAGACAATTGTCACTATTGAATTCCAAGAACAAAAGATGATTTGTTGTGATAGCTAGCTACTCTATTTATAGTTTACAATGACTTAAGCCCTAAGAAATATAACACTAGAATGTTCCACAAGAAACTACGGGCTTTTAGGTCAGAAGTAAACTAATAGGTAGCTTGTCCATGAAGCAGAAGCAGCAAAAGAGCATCCTGAAGGTTGGCACGATTGTGCTGCTAGTGGCATGGGCCGTGCCAAGTCTCTGACTTAGGGAGTGACATATTTTTGTCCCATATTTCGTATTTTCATCCCGAATCAGCTCCTAATCCTCTTTCTTTTGCTCCAAGACTCAATCTTTAGATATTTGTTTCTGAAATATAATAATTTGAATTGAAGTAAAATAATTCTAAGAAGGAAATAATATTAAATAAAACGAAATCAAATCTAAATAAAACGGACTTAAATAATATATTAAAAACACTAATTTTTTGACTCATTAGTTGTACACTTCGTACAATTGTCCTTTTTCAACGTTCTCCAAAGAATAAGCATCCAATTCCTTCAAATTCTTTTGAATTAGCTGTTGCTTCATTCTTTTAGTCTTCTACAATGATAGGCGTGATTGAATCATCATTTGAACAACACTTGAAATTCTTCAACCTTTCAACTTCTGATGGTCTTCAGAACTTCTGATTACGTCAGCTTCTAGTGAACTAGCTTCTGATGATGAAAGTGCTTCTGATGACGTCAACTTCTTCTGGACCTATTGTCTTCAGAACCTCTTTTCTTCAGATGCTTCAATCTTCCTTCTTGTTGATTCAATTGGTCTCATTTGTTCTTCAATTCCTATGCTTTAAGGGGACACATAATTTTTTGTCTATGGTCCTGCACACTTGAACAAATATTAGCATATTCAATTGACAATTTTTAATACCTTGTTATCATCAAAACTCAAAGGGTAATGTTAAACACATTTTGTTCAAACACAATTAACATAATCAAGTATGACTCGACTCACCAAATCACAATCTATGCAATGTTCTAGACTCTTCTAGATGCATGTGGTACCATAGGATTCCAAAGATAATTTTACCGTCAATGAATCCACCAACATAATAAACACCACCTATTATGTTCTGCAGAGGCTATGTGAAATTCTAGCGCACTTGTTTTAATATGTTATGTATGATGTTTTAACGTTTGCAATGTTCAATTCAATGTTACAGTATCACGCGACAAACAGAAATAAAAACAAGAAAAATAAACGACAAGAAAGTAAAGAACACAGTGAGTTTGTTGACCCAGTTCGGTGACAAACACACCTACTCTGGGGGCTACCAAGCCAGGAAGGAAATCCACTAGTGTAGTCCTTATTCTATAGCTCTCAGCAAACTCCTCGTTTACACTAAAGACCTAGGACCTACCCGTATTGATTTCAACCTAGGAACTCCTAGATCTGAGATCCCATCTCACTATCCTAATGGTCAGTCACAGCCCCTGTGACCTATCAGACCTAAACACAAACTCAAGGATGAAGTTAACTTCAAACACAAACAACTAACACCTTGTTTCACAACTTCGGTGTAGTACACAAGAGTATCAAACTCACACACACAGTCCTAAACAAGTACCACAAACGATACAAGAAAGGCTCACAAAAGGTTCTAAACTTGCATCAGAAACAATACAAGAGTAGAGCACATGTAGACTCAAAACCCTAAAAATCTAAACTTTTTAGTATGACGGTTTGAATGACCAATTAGGTCTTGAAGTCTCCCTTATATACTGAAGCAGCTTGGGCTAAATATTCTTGTTAGGCTTCAACACAAAGCAGATCGGTTCAGCTAATCTGCAAAACAAGAATCAGAAACAAATATGGAAAATCCTAAAATGTCGGAACATTTATAGGATCGTTCCAACCAATAACAAATATTTCCTAAAATAAAAATACTACTTTAGAAATATTCCATAACTGATCATGAAAAGATATGCGCGTTGCTTTGTCAATAAGATAAGGAAATATTGTTTCCTTAAACAATGAAGGGCGCCCGCACAAATAGGCATGAACCCAGGCACACTGAACCGTGCCAGGATGTTGGAACATTGTATCCAACATCTTATAGAGATGCCTAACCACATGTTGAAACATTAGTTTCAACTTACACATCAAGGATATTTGTTTTAGCAATAATGCAGCCAATACGAATACCCAACAATCTCCCCTTTGACAAACTTTTGGCTAAAACAAATTAAGGCCAAATCCAAAGAATAAAGAGGGATACAGAAGACAACCATTTTTCCAAGAGCATGAGCACATACCTATGAAGAAACAACTAGGTCACATAATCCAAAGGGATACCATAAATACACTTCCTCAAGCATCACGAACACATATTCAAGACAAACAGGAGTTCTCATTCACATTGGATGTTCCAACATCCCTCATAACATCAGACAGGAGTACCTGCCACACAGAGAGGCAAGGAAAAATAAATTTCCAAACCTATAGAGCACTGTCACTCACCAACCATAGAAGTAAGGAAAAAGTAAATTCCTACACTTACAAGTGACATGCATGGATGTCTTCAGAGTACTGTCACCAACCATAAATAGAAGCAAGGGAAAAATAAATTCCCATACTTATAGGAGACAGACATGAATGTTTAGACATCTGACTCAACATCTTATCAACCAGCTTGGACTAGCACAAGCACACATAGAAGTATCACTCCCCCTGAATATATGAACTTAAGAGTGACTACTTACAGGAATATTCCATTACTCCCCCTGAATACATGCATATTAAAAGGCACAAACTTCTAACGCATAGACAAAAGAATACTTCAGGTTTTGGGCATAAAGTCTTTCAGGGAACATTCACCAACTAGCAGACCTATCAGTAGTCCTAAGCTAGAAGACCTATCAAGGTCACACAAATAGACATGTTCCAGTTTCTTATAGCAGCAGCAGGGAACATGTACATCAGAGTACTGAGAAAAGAAAATTCTCATATCAGCATCAAGATGTTGCAGTATTTATGCCAACATCTGCACAAGTCTTCTCATACATGTTCCAACATTCGAGAGAACATCAACAAGGAACATGTATACAATAAAGGTTGAGAAAAATAAATTCTCAGACAACATAGAGATGTTGTAACATTAGTAACAACATCTACACATCCTGAAATATTTGCAAAATAAATGCAACACATGAATACAGGCATATATGCATACACATAAGTAGGTGCAGTACAACACACATCCAAACAGCTGCAAAATAAATGCAAACAAAACAGGCATACAGAGAGTATATAGATATACATTTTTCTCCCCCTTTTTAGCCACAAAATATGCCAAACAGATAATAGCCAAATAAGACAGTATCAAAAATCAGAAGATACTAGAAAATGTCAAAAGTATCCATGCATAAAACAGGAGTACCAAGAAACTTTAAAGTGCAGAGTTATGGGATTAAAAACCATAGGCACACACATGTACACAAAATGATCAGGGCTAAGCCCACACAAAATAAGTTCTGAAATTAAAAAAAAATCATACAGCGGCCTCAGCACTTCTATCAGAATCTTCCTTGCTACTTTCATTTTCATTGCCATTGTCAACTTCATCTGTATTATCATCCTCAGCATCATTTGCTTCTTCCTCCTTACTTTTCTCCAAATCATTCTCAGTTGCAACATTTTCTCTTTCTAAGGAATGGAGCATAAGTACAAACTGGGTTTTTCTTTCATCCAGTATAACACAAGTGTCCTTGAGTGCAGCCACTATCTCCTGCTTTGTCCTCATCCCTACAACAGGTAAAATTCCAGATGTTCCAACAATGTCTGGAACATGACTGGACCCAAACAATTTTTAGTGAAGAGTAAGAGGAGATTCCCTCTTCATTGGAGTGTCAACAATAGTTACTAGACTGGGACGTTGTTCTATCATAATATTGCATAACAAGGTGGGAAAAGCTATAGGAAATTTTACAGCATCTGTCTTAGCATGCTTGACAGTTTGTTCAAAGACATATTTTCCAAGGTTCATTCTAGTTCTAGTGCCTACAGAGTAAATAAACTTTCCCAAACGTGTAGCAATGTTAGAGGAATGTGTTGTTGGAACCCAGTTGGATGCATCTATTCGGTTGAGAATGGCATATTTCACTAACAACTTTCCAGAAGAAATCTTTCCCTTCTTAGGCCAAACTCTTACTTTATTTGCAGTGATTTCTCTGCAAATCTGGTCGTCAGTCACTTTCAGCTCAGCAGCACCAGCCTCCTCAATCCCCAAGTATCTGTTGATAATGTTAGGAGAGAAGTTGACACATTCACCTCTAACATACACTTTATGATACTCCTGACTCAGAGGGTTGTCGCAGTCTCCAGACACATTTACCAAAAATTCTCTCACTAATTTTTCATAGCATTTACCAATATTGCACACTGTCTTCAGTATCCCTGCTTCTTTGATCATATTCATCACCTCTTTCATCTTCACAGTTTCCTTGCCTAGTTCTCTTTCCAACGCCAACCTTTTGTGAAAGATGTACTTCCATCTTTGCGCATTCTCTTTATCATCCTCAGAAGAGGCAACATCAGAAGCAGTTTTGACGGTTGCTTCAGCATCCATACTTTTGGAGTCCTTATCAGAGGCCCCAACATTGGGTTCAACAACAGTAGATATGAAGGGGTTTTCCTTCTCATACAAGTCAGTCATACTCAGAGCAGTTTTAGTTGTTCCCCTTTTTTATTTAGCAGCTTTCTTTTTCTTTGAAACAGACTTAGTGAGGGTTGTTCCTTTAGATTTGATGGGAGGAACTGTAGTGATTGGTTTGATCATTTTAGGAACTAAAGTGCTGGTTTCTTGAAATTCATAATCCATGGTTTGTTTAAGAGATGGAGAGGAGGTTTTGCTAGACATGATCGTTTGATGATGTTGGTGGTGATTGATGAAGATGAATGAATGAGACGATTGAGATGAGTGAGAACCAAGAAGCTGAACGTTTTTGAACTTGGAAGGCGTGAAAGAATCAACACCATAATCATCATCTAACATCTATACAATCAACAAGTCATCATCATTTCATTTATTCATAATCTTCAAAAGAATCAACACCATAATCATCATCTAACACATCAAAGAAACAATATAGTTTCAAATTAACCTTTCACATAAAGACGGGCATTTAGCTACATCTTAACATCAATCAAAATAAACACCCAATCCTTAACAATTCTTTCACATTAGATCAAAGAAACAATATGATTTCAAAGTCTCCTAAGAGTTATCCGACCATAAGACATTAGTTCGGTAAAGTTCGGCTAAGTTTATGAAAATTTGCATTTTCAGACAACCTCTCAAAAAACCAAAGTAAACGAATTCAAATGTCTCAATTGAGTATACACTATAAGTGTAGAGTGTTCAAATACATTTATTGACATCAAAAGAATCAGTTTGGAACCACTGGGATCGACCCCCATAGCTCGGAACTCCCAAAACAGGGTGTTCTGTTACTGGGCAACTCGCCCTAGCGAGATATTCTTGCCAGGCGAGTTACACCAGAACAAGTCACCCTGTTCTTGGTTTTTCCTCTCGGGAATTCACAATTTTGAACCCCAAAACCCCTATTTTGATCCCCTTGACCCCAACACTTATACACTTGATTACAATCGTGAAAAGGCATTCAAAACCACAACAAACATCGGATTAAAACATCAATTCATCTCAAAATCATCATCTAGATCATTTTCACCAAAAACCACTATTTTTCTCATTTCTCATTCAAACTTCAAAACAACCACAACTTTTCAAAACCCATCAACACATAAACATAAATAAACATTAATGAAGTGACTTCAAACATGTTTCATGAACAATCATACACCAATTCATGAATTTCACTCAAATAGTCAAAAATCATGAAAACAACTCAACAATAACAACAACTATGAAGTTTAAGATAATAACACCACAAATTCATGAACTTTATCATTCCCACAATTTCACATGAAAAAGGAGCACGAATTTTATCATTTAATTCTACAAAAAGTCACAATTATAACAAAAGCACTTAAACCCACAAGTAGAAAAAGTCATTATGGCTTAAATTGAGAAAAAGAGACTATCCCCCTTACCTCTACTCTTCAACAATAAAATCCCTAGCTTCAATTTTTCTCCTATCCACCAACCTAAAGCTTTCTCTCTCTAGTTCTTTCTTGTTCTTCAAGATCTCCTTTCTCTCTCTAACTCTATCTTAAAATATTTGTGAAAATGAGTGAAATGAAGGTTATGACCTAATTTCTCTTAAGACTAGTGTTTATATAGTCACCACACTAATGGACTCAAACCCTAGTTGTCTTAATGGGCTCAATGTTCTTAGTAACTAATTCACCGAGTTACTACTCACTTAACCGTCAGATAACGAATAATCACCGTATCTAATTAATTACCACAACCCACTAGTAACTTAGTAAAAATAATTACTCCTACTTAAAACACTAAAAGTAATTCTCGTACCCAAAAGACTATTTTACTCTTGCTCGCCAAAGGACCAAAATACCCCTTAGTCCAAAATCCACTAATGCCAAATAAAACATACATAGAGAAAATTAATCACATACAAACAGATATAAACACACATAATAATTAATTAAAATCATTCTAGCGAAAATCGGGCTTTTACATCAACGACACTTGAGTATGCCATATCAGGTTATCTGAAACATCCACGAGAGGGGGTTCCTGAGAAGTGAGCAACTGATAACATGTACGCACGGAGTAACCCCTCGCAATGTCGGGTTGCCACTACTAGTTATCTGAAACTGTTCCGGATCGGTCGATCATACTTTAAGCCCATTTACTTGGGCCCAATACTGTTCAAGCCCAAACATCGCGTTTGGCAATATTTACTCGCAACACACCCCTTCCCTGCGAGGGGGTGCACGGAGCAAATGACTCTTTCCACGTTCCCGCAGATCTCTCTCCGGCGGTTATACTTCCCACAATTTCGTAACCTCCGGACACACGTGTGTCGTAACAACAGCTTTGTAGCCACCTACCTCTATATATAGGGGACCCGTAATAGTCCCCAGGGTAGAATCAATCCTCTGTCTAAATCCTCATTCTCTGATCTATACTGACTTGAGCGTCGGGTGCCTGCAGGGACACACACCCTCGTCGTTCCAAGAAGCACTATTGAAGCTTTCAGTTACCACTTAATCACCGCATTCAAAGCATCGGCAGTCACCTTATGATTAATTACGATCATTGGGACCGTCTGTGGGAAAATATAAGCTCTCCCCATTTTTAAACCTCTAAAAACCAAAGCTTTCCAATAAATTACCATGACTGCCAACAGTGCTAGCTCACAGATACGAAGTCAAGTTCATGTCCTCCAACGGGACCGAATGATATCTTCACCTTCTCCTGTGGGTACACCTCGAGGAGATGCCATACAAATAATCCCTCATCAAGACATCCCTCTTGAAGAAAGGCCTCTTCAGGGTCCTCCACGACCTACAGAAACGCCAGAAGACGCCACGCCAACAGGTGCCCTCGTCAATAACGCTCGTTAATCGAGGAACAGAACCGTCGTCTGATGGATCTTGAGCAAGTACGTCAGTTGGTTCAAACCAAACGGACTCCTTCCCCAGCACGTAGCAAAGGAGGAAGGAGACCTCGTCGCTCACACCAGGAGGACAACCAGAAGGAGATCCTCCAAACGATCTCCTCCAAGACTATCTCCTCCAAGGAGATCCCCGCCAAGACACAACAGACACTCTTGGTCCCCCTCTAGTTCCGAGGACAACCGCGATGCCCGAAATGACCGTAATGCTTACGGTCCATTCACACGGCGCATCTGAGAAGCTCATATCCCCCGCAGACTAGATAAGCCTCCTCAGATGGATTCGTACGATGGAACAACGAATCCATATGAGAATATTGAGAACATTGAGGCGGTTCTTACCTACCGATCGGTGCAGGGTGCCGTGAAATGCAAGCTCTTCGTCACCACTTTAAGACGAGGTTTAAGAACTTACGGAGAAACTCCATTGACTCATGGAGCGACCTCTACGATGAGTTCACCGCCCACTTCACTACTTCAAGGACACAACCAAAGACGGTGGCGTCCCTTTAAGCTATTGTTCAAGGAAAGAGCGAACCTCTTCGGGACTACACCAAAAGGTTCAACAAAGAAGTTGTGCAAGTACGGGGTGCCAACGACACAATGAAGCGGTACGTCATTACCAAAGGTGTGCGCGAAGGTACGGACGTGAAGAAGGTTGTCCGCCTAGATCGCCCAAGGACTTTCAATGAGTTCCTAGCGATCGCCAAGATCTACATAAGATATGAAGAGGAGCTGTACGTGGACAACCTCAACAAATCCAGGAAGGAGGAGCCTGCTGGTGAATCCTCTAAGAAGCCCTTCCATGAGAAAAAGAAGGAAGGCAAGACGACTCGCGAAAGCAAGGGACCCACCGGTCGCTTCACCGAGTACACACCCTTGGCCATGTCTAGGGAAAAGATCTTTGCCAAGATCGTTGTAGCCATCTGAAGGAAGTTGGCGTCAAACCACCAAAGGCTCGCTCACAAGAGAAGAAAGGGGTCGACAAAACCAAGTACTGTTGATTCCACAAGTGCCACAAGCACTTCACCGACGACTGCATCCATCTGAAGGATGCTATCAAACTCCTCATTCAACGAGGAAGACTCAAGTAGTTCGTCGAGAATCCAAAGTCGTAGAAAAAGACTATCGAACACATAACCGATAGCAATGAAGTGGACAAGGTAGTCACCATGTCCGTGGAACATCTGGGTAATTTTCCTGATAATGTGGAAGTCATCCCCTACTCATGCACATGGGAACAGTTCCTGTCGCCAACGTTATCACTGGAGGAACAATGAACATCTCCATGGGAAGCATGAATACAAAGATCGAAGAACTCATGAGCGTCAACTTGCTGGTCCCCTCCCATGCAAACTTAGGAGGAAGACCACCGTTGGCATTTTATGATTCCGAATTACCAGGTGGAGCTCCAAATTTAACCATTCCTTTGCTCGTTTGAGCATTGATGGCTAACACCGACGTCCGCCGAGTCTTAATAGACACAGGGGCATCGTGCAACATCATGTACACCGGTTTATTCAAAACCCTCCAACTAACAGAGAAAAACCTTTCTCCATATGTTGAAAATGAACTCTACGACTTCAATGACTCCTCCACTCAACCTTGGGGCTACGTGGAGCTTATGGTCACGTTCGGCGAAAAGGAGGCAAAGAAGACAGTAAAGATCCCTTTCCTGGTGATCGACTGCCCATCTCTTTATAACTGCATTATAGGGAGAACCGGACTTGCCCAGTTGGGTGCTAAATGTTCAACCTCTCATCTGAAGTTGAAATACCTTGCAAAGGATGGCATCATCGCCTCCCTGAACGGAGACATCGAGGCTGCTCGAAGATGTTTCCTTCAGGCCAATAAAACCCAGAACTCGGTTTCCCAATCCAACAAACTTGCTGAAGACAAAGGGAAAGCTGCTGCGAGCACTATGGATGCAAATTTGGTCGAACTTGATCCCAGGTTCACCAAAGAAGACCTCAAGGAGCAGAAGATGGAAAAGAAGGATCCGCTCAACGCGAAACTTCTTAGACCTATTCCCGACGGGGAGTTCGAGTTGGTCCCCTTTGGAGACGACTCTTCAAAGTGCTTCAAGATCGACAAGGATCTTCCTAAACTCGCCAGAGCACAGCTAGTCGCTTGCTTGAGGGAAAACACTGATCTGTTTGCCTGGAGCGCAACTAACATGCCCGAAATCGACCCTAGCGTCGCCTGTCACCTGCTGACAGTCAATCCTAGTGTTAGCGCTGTAGCCCAACGACATAGAAATCAGTCTCCTGGAAAATCAGAGGCTGCAGAGAAAGTTGTAAAAGACCTCCTAGAGGCAAATTTTATTTCCGAGGCCAAATACACTACATAGCTCTCAAACGTTGTACTTGTCAAGAAATCTAATGGAAAATGGCGTATGTGTGTTGATTATACCAATCTTAATAGGGCTTTCCCTAAAGACGCATATCCTCTTCCTAACATAGATAATCTCATGGATAATTCCTTCGGCTACAAACTCTTATCCTTCATGGATGCCTATTTTGGTTACAGCCAGATACCCATGGCTGACGAAGATAAAGAGAAAACAACCTTCATGACCGAATCGGGGAACTATTAGTACAACGTAATGCCCTTTGGTCTACGAAATGCAGGGGCTACTTTTCAACGAATGATGCACAAAGTATATGACAAAGATCTTTTGGGCGACGTCCTCGAGGTCTACATGGAGGACATGATTGTCAAATCTCACCAAGAGATTGATCATGCCGCCCATCTCGAAAGAGTGTTCGAAAAAACCTGAAAATACAACATGCGACTCAACCTTGAAAAATGCACCTTCGGAGTCCAGGCGGGCAAATTCCTCAGTTTTTACCTAACAGAAAGAGGAATTGAGGCGAAATGCATCCAAACTTCAACGGGATGTTAACTTCTCTCTCTCAATTCGTCGCTAAATCTGCTCAGCACACTCTCCCTTTCTTCAAACTCTTGAGGAAAGAGACAAAGTTTGAGTGGACGGACGAATGCGAAGCCGCATTGACACACCCAAAGGGCACTCTCTCCCAACCTTCATTTCTCTCGCGGCCTGATCCAGGTGAAATATTGTATATCTACCTTTTAGTCTCTTCTGATGCAGTTAGCGCCATTCTAATCAGAGAAACACCACAAGGGTAGAAACCGATGTACTTCACCAGCAAAGCGTTGCAGGGGCTAGAGATGAGGTAACAAAAGATAGAAAAGGTAGCCCTCGCTCTCGTAACGCCAGCACGAAGGTTAAGGCAATATTTCTTGGCGCATACAATTGTAGTCCGAACCGATCAATCCATTAGACAAATTTTGGGTCGCCCTGACGTCGCCGGAAGGATGAGGAAGTGGTCGCTCGAATTATCAGAATTCGACATACACTACGAGTCCAAAAAGGCACTGAAGGCACATGTATTCGTAGATGTCATTGCCGAAATGACCTTTCCTTCGAAAGAGAACAAGGAGGGAGAATGAACTGTCTTCGTAGACGGATCATCCAATTCAAAGGGAAGCGGGGCAAGAGTGATCATTGAAAACGACGAAGGCATAATTGTAGAACTATCTCTGGGATTATCCTTTCCCGTGACGACCAACACTGTAGAATACAAATCTATCTTAGTTGGCCTACGGATTGCCCAAGACCTCAAAGCCAAAAAGGTAAAAATCTTTATTGACTCTCAATTAGTAGCTTCTCCGGTTACTGGCGAATACCAGGTCAAAGAGGAGCACTTGCAAGAATATGTCCAGCTAGTATTGGCAAAAATGAAAGAATTCGAGTCTGTAGAGGTAACTCATGTTCCCCGCGAACAGAACGCCTGAGCAGACATTCTTTCAAAACTTGCCAATACATGGACCGCTAATGGGAACAAAAGCGTTATCCAAGAATTCCTCAACGAACCTAATGTTCAAAGGAAAAAAGCTCAAATCCACGAAGTTAATGCAATCATCGGTGTAGAAGACTGGAGAGGACCCATAACACGCTACATAACTAGCGGGGAACTCCCTACAGATCCTCATGAAAGAACGAGGCTGAAGCGAAGGGCCTCTTCATTCACTTTAGTGGAAGGAACCATCTACAAAGGGGTTTCATCACACCACTTATCAAGTGTCTGGGACCAAATGAGACCCAAGAAGTCCTCGCTGAAATACACAACGGTATATGTGGGCAACATCTTGGAGCAAAAGCTCTCGCCAAAAAAGTCTTACGAGCAGGATAATTTTGGCCCACCATGCTGAAGGACGCCAAAGATTACGTCAACCTGTGTGACAAATGTCAACGACATGGAGATATGCACATCACACCTCCTGCCGAGCTAACATCTTTAGTCTCTCCTTGGTTGTTCGCTTGGTGGGGCATTGACCTTCTGTGACCATTCCCTAAAGCTGTCGAACAACTCAAATACCTAGTCATAGCAATTGACTATTCGACTAAGTGAATCAAAGCAGAACCTTCTAAATAAAATGACTATTTTGCCCTTGCTTACCAAATGACCAAAATACCTCTGAGTCTAAAATGACTAAAATACTCTTCTTAAGCCAAAACTCACTAACCCCAAATAAGATACACACAGAGACAATTAATCACATACAACCACACATAATAAATAAATAAAATAATTTTAGCGAAAAGGGGTTAATACATCGAGTCTTTCAATCATCTGGAATGTAATCAAGTGTCAATCCCAACTTCGACACAAAATTCTTTCTTGACGAATTGAGTATATTGAAAATACAGACTAACGAGTGAAATTTTGGTTTTAATTAAAAATAAATATTTATGCTTTCCCGGTTGAGGTGGAGTATGAATGGTTGCTGGAGTCATGCACACTTTGACAAATTCTTGGTCACTCGGTCAATAATTGTCGTTGGTTGCATCCGAATCCTAAGGACAACATGAAAACACACAAGGTGAAGGTCAAAGGAAAACAAGCAGTTATTAAACAGAAGCAACAAAAACAGAAGTGGCAGCCACATGATAACCCTTCCGGTATGGGGTCTTCATTAGCTTTTGCTAAACCAGTTGCAAATGCTTCGGAATCTGAACCAGTTGCGACAATTGAGCAGACAGCCAAAAAACATCCTACATAAAGTGTTCCTGTTGATACTATGATGTAGTAAATCCGCAAGTGCACGGTTTACCGATGTAGTAATAAAGAGTATCGTTCCGACAGGGAGTTATGAATTTGATTGACTTTCAACAATGGTTAGATGAGAGTTTAAGTTAAAAAGTTTGGATTTTTATTTGAATTAAAATAACAATAATAGAAAGCGACTTGGGATTATTGGTTAGTCATGGTGACAAATCCTTCGCAAACCAAACCCTAAACCTAGAACTTTATGTTGGACCTGTTTTCTAAAGACAAGTTTCTCTTTGGCCTATCACATCTCCTTCCAGTTTCAGTGAGTGTGTTTCTATAGCAACCACGCCTATTCTCATGATTGATTGCTATTGAAATCATTGAAGAACGAAACTTTATTGTCTCAAGGTTTGCTAGACTATTCTCATGTTTCGAAATCCTTGTCTAATTTCACTTGTTCCAATATCAAAACTTCGTCTTTCGATGCTTCGCTTTGATATTTGTGATTATGAATTAACAAGTACTAAGCCTCCGCTGTCGCTTTATCAATTTGATACTTGTTAATTCATTATAAAAACAGTGAAATTAGATTAGAAAATAGATTTACATAAAATTAGGGTTTGAGGGTTGGTTTGATAGGGATTAGGTCATTAGACTCATCCAACAATCCCAAGACAAAGAAGTCTACTCACTCACGTTCATTGTAGACATATAGAAGAAGAAGAAGAAGAAGAACATAAAATAAAATAAAGAAAATAAAGATGAAATTTTATTTAAAGAAACAATTGTCACTTATTATTTCCAAGAACAAAAGATGATGAATATGTTTTCTAGCTGCTCTATTTATAGTCTAGAACTACTTAAGCCCCAAGAAATACAACAATAGAGTGTTCCACAAGAAACCATGGGCTTTAGGTCAGAAATAAACTAAATAGGCAGCTTGTCGAAGAAGCAAAAGCAGCAAAAGGAAGTTTGTTGCCGTGCCAAGCCTTCTGATTGGTTGACTTCATATTTTTATAGCAAATCTTCGTATTTTTTGCCAGAATCAGCTCCAAATCTCCTTTCTGTTGCTCCAAGACTCAATCTTTCAAATATTTGTTCCTGAAATAAAATGACTTGCAATTGAAGTAAAATAGTTCTAAAAAGGAAATAAAAACATATAAAATCTAAATAAAATAGACTCAAATAATATATAAAAAAACACTAATTATTGACTCATCAATTACACGAACTATCTATTTTAGGGACTTTATTAACATTACAACAAATATAATAAAGAGTGTCATATATTATTTAACAATAAAAGTCATGATACATAATATAAGTTTAACATAAATTATTGGCCTTTAGGGCTTACACCAACACCCCACACCTCATGTGAGATTATCCACTATAGTATACTACTATCAGAAACTTATGTCTACCACTATAAGGTCTTGATCACACTAGATCAGTCTGTTACAAACTGCATTATCAACCTCAACAGGCTTATACAATTATTTGCTTTCGCACAAGAAATGTTGGAACTTTCTTTCTCAAACTATTAAAACCAAACAGACTTGAGAACTAAGATTATACTTTTGTATGATGATGTTTTTTTTTGGATCATGGTTACTCAACTCATGATTGAGATTTGTACAAACAATCTCAAAAGATTATGATCAAATGATATAGTGAGAGATTTGGAGTTTTTGAAGAGTTTATGTTGTAGTGAAGATTTCACTTATGTAATGATGTTTTTTGTGTTCAACCTCTTGTTCTTAACCTTCAATGAATTCCTCTATTTATAGAACTTGATGAGCCTTGGAGGACAAGCAAAAAAAGAGCTGTTGGAACTCATTTCAAACTGAAAAAATAAGCTCCACTTGATGCTTGGATCGAAAGCATGAAAATTGTTCACTGATAACGTTCTCTAGAGTGTTTTTACTGTTTCAACCTTAACTTGGGCATAGAGCAACATGTTTTGCAAAATGTCATTAGTTGTACTCTTGATGTAGAAGCTTGTTGGTCACTTGTTAAAACATGTTGATATCATCTTGATGTCATATGATAATGCCATATGCTTTTATCACAAGTAACAACTTTTGAGATATTTCTTTGGTGGTTTTTCTTATGCAGAACGTTCTCTATGTGTTGATGTCATATGATGATTTCATATGCTTTTATCACAAGGAACAACTTTGAGATCTTTCTTTGATGGTTATGCTTGCCCAAAACGTTTTCCAGAATTTCTCTTCATTTGCTTAGAACATTCTCTATGAAACATTTCTCACAAAACACATTAGTAGATAACAAAATAATAATTGTAATATGTTAGTTTATTCTTGAAACATCAAGTGAAAATGTTCTCTTCACTTTGTATGAACAAAATATTCTTTGTAATAACATGAGAAACCTTTCTCAAAGTCAAAATTCCTTTGATTGATTTCTATTCTCCCAAATCATATCTTGAATAATGATGGAAGATTCTCGGATCATCCTAAGTCTTTTATGATAGAATCTCCGTGCATATGATCATGAATTGTCTTCCATATGATCATGAATTTTCTACCTTGATAATTCTCCAATTAACGAATGACTTAATGAATAACTCATTTATGGATTGGTTTCTCTTCAAAGTTGATTCTAATCATTTCGATGAAGTAATGACAATAATTTTGAGTGTAGTAATCATCTTCATCATGAGAACATTATTTTCATCAAAGTCGATAATGTTCTTTTCCATATGAGAAGACAATATCTTCTTGGTCAATTAACCTTGAATTATTTTGTTTGATGATGTGATTCTTCTCATAATTCCTCTTAGTGATTCAACATAATGTTTCTTGTCAATTAAGTATCTTTGAGATTTTTTAGTTTAGGCATGCATGTAATCATGAAGGTACAATCAATCATTCTCTTGAATGAAACTTTTGTTCCTTTTCCTTAAACTCTTTTTAGAAACTATTTGAATATCATTCTTGAATTTTCATATCTTGTAGATACTCAAGGTATGTAACAAAACTCGATATGTATCTGTCACCTGACTTTTAAAAGTGATCTTGTGTACCTTTCAAATATTAACCCTTTATCCCTCGAATCTTTAAGGCTTTGTTGAAAACCATGTGGTGACAAGGATGAGTCAATTAATAATAAAATTCATCTTCTTGTTGAATCTACGATCAACACTCTTTTGATTCAAACAATATTCTTTCTATATCTTCTTTGAACTTGTGATATTAATATTTTGGTATTCTTCCAATTAGTATATGTATGCACTTATAAGAGACTTCATTCTTGTCAACTTCTATGAAAAGAATTAAGTGCAAACATCAGTAGATCACTATTCATAAAACTTAGTGTTTATTCCATAAGCTTGTTACCATTAAAACATTCATAAAAAAAGTTTTGTTTCAACAATTTCTAGGGACCATTTCCTTAATGTCAAATCACCCAAAAAAGACACCTATGTGGTTGTGCTTAGAGCTGTCAGTTTATGGGGCCATGACAATTTGGGCCCCAATTCTGCTCTTCTCCCAACAAAATTCACTCGAGCCCAGCTGAACATCTGAAAATACCCCTGCGTTAGTTAAGTCACGCCGCGTAACTTAACTCACGCACCTTATAGCTCTACGTGACTTAAGTCACGCATCACTAGCCAAGGCGCGAGTTAATTCACACATGTTAGCTGGTTGGTCAGAGCTCAAAAACACACGTTTTTTGGACTTTGGTCAGCTTTTCAACCTTCAATCTACACGTTTTTTTACCAAGTTTACACGTTTTTTTGACCAAATATATGGTTACTATAATCTATACTACCATTCCCACCTATAAATATCCCTCCATACTTCCCTATTTCCTCACACCATATCACTTTCTCTCCCTCCTCACTCTCTCCCTCTATTTCTCTTCTTCTTTTTTCTTTCCAATAATCTTTAGTCACTTGCGGTAAATGGTGGTCAGTTTTGAGGTAATTGTTGAGTAGCCAACTTGGGGGAAGTGATCAACCCTTGGGATAAAATTAAATTTGCTTCTTTTTACCCCAAAAACTTTTTACTGTGGATAAAAAGAATCTTCTTGGGGTATAAAAAGAACCAGATTTAGATTTAACCCAAGGGTTGATGATGTATTTTCGCCAAGAAGGCTGCTCACTAATTACCCCAAGGCTGATCACTTTTTACCCCAAGAGGGTAAAAAGAAAATAAGTAGATTTAGTGAATTCGAATAAATGTATTAATTATTGTATAAATTCTATTAATAAAATAAGATGTTGTTAGATGTATTAAATTTGTTCAATTCATTTTATTTATATTTGCTTTTATTTTCTGATTTTGTATTTAATGAATAAATTCGAATAAATATTCACTTAGTTCATTTTATTTATTTATTTATTTTATATTTGCATTTATTAAATATTAATTTGAATAAATATTTATTTTAGGTAAATAAATAAATTAGAATAAAAGAAACAAATAAATTAGAATGAACTGAACAAATAAATTAAAATAAAGTAAATAAATTAATTAGAATAAATTACAAGAAAAAAATCTGAATTTTTTCTAGTTTAAAATTTTTGGAAAAAAAATCTGAATATTTTTCTAATTTTTTCAGTTGTTCGTAGGGCTGCCTCTTTTAAATTCTTTAAAACTTGGACATCTCATGATGAATGTCGTCCCTTGGTTTTGTCATCATGGCAAAAGCCGGTCATTGGATTAGGTATGCACAAGCTTCAATCCAAGCTTCTGAATGTTAAGAATGCCTTCAGGGTTTGGAATAAATCGGTTTTTGGTAATGTTCAGAGACAAGTAAAGTTGGCGGCTGCAGAGGTCACTAGAATTCAAAACTTGATTGATGTTTCTGGCTTGGATTTAGACCTTCACACCTTGGAGTTGCAAGCACAATTAACTTTGACAAGAGCATTGAACTTTGAGGATCAATTTTGGAGAGAAAAAGCGAGAAATCAGAGTTTTATTTATGGCGACAGGAATACAGCTTATTTCCATCGAATTGCTCGCATTAAGTCTGCCTCTAAGCCGATCTCTATGCTTCATGATGGAAATGTCCGTATTACGGAACCTACGGCGATTGAGGAACATGTGCTTACATACTTTCAGAATATTTTTGGTGGTGTGAACAATTGTGTTGACAATGGCCTGGTTGCAAAGGTTATCCCGTCATTGGTCTCGACGGAGGAAAATGCCGCGTTAATTGCTATGTCGCTGTTTGAGGATATTAAAAATGCGGTGTTTGATATGAATGCCAATGGCACACGGGGTCCTGACGGCTTTGGGGGTCACTTCTTTCAACAATTCTGGGACATTGTCGGTGTGGACGTTGTCAATTCGGTGCAAGAGATTTTTTACGCGGGGACGCTGATTCCAAATATTAATGCTAACATATTGGTGCTAATTCCGAAAGTCTCGGGTGCTACCTCTATGGGGGACTTTAGACCTATTGCCTTGGCCAATTTTCAATTCAAAATCATTACAAAAATTTTGGCTGACAGACTCGCACTGATTTGTATGCGCATCATTTCTCCTAAGCAAAGGGGTTTCGTTCGAGACCGTAATATTTCAGATTGTGTTATTATTGCTTCGGAGGTGATTAATTTGTTAACAAAGAAGCAATTTGGTGGCAATCTAGCGATCAAAGTGGATATTTGCAAAGCTTTCGACACTCTTGATTGGAACTATTTATTGGCGGTATTAAAACAGTTCGGTTTCAACAACATTTTCTGTGACTGGATTTTATCTATTTTGCGATCTGCACATCTCTCTATTTTGGTTAATGGTAAATCCGTGGGATACTTCTCTTGTACTAGAGGGGTGCGTCAAGGGGACCCTCTCTCCTCGTTATTATTTTGTCTTGCAGAAGAATGTTTAAGCCGCTTTCTGGAATTCGAGCGGATTAACAATGGTTTGCAGCCCATGTCCTACTGTCGAGGTATCTCTCTCCCGACTCAAATTCTTTATGCCGATGACGTGTTCATTTGTTGTGTTGGCTCCAGGAGAAATGTTAAATGTTTACTTAATATTTTTAAAATTTATTCGGACACCTCCGGCCAAATGGTAAATTTTGAGAAAAGTAAATTGTTTACCGGGGTTATGACTGCCACTAGGAGGAACATGCTCTCGCATCTCTCCAGGTTCGCGGTAGGCACTATTCCCTTCCATTATTTAGGCTGCCCTATCTTTCAAGGTAAACCTAAATGTATCCACTTTCAACCTATCGTCGATCGCATTAAAGTGAAGCTCGCCACCTGGAAAGGAATTCTTTTATCTATCATGGGCAGGGTCCAATTGGTGAAATCCGTAGTTCATAGTATGCTGGTCTATTCATTTCATATTTACCGTTGGCCTATCCGACTATTGAAGATGCTAGATCGTTGGATCAAGAACTTTGTTTGGAACGGAGATATATTTACTCGGAAAATTTGCACGGTTTCATGGAATCAAGTTTGTCTCCCATGGGAGTATGGAGGCCTCGACCTTAAGTCCACTCGTACCATAAACTCTTCTTTGCTTTTACATCTTAGTTGGAATTTGTTTACGCAAGACTCGCAATGCTCCAGGCTCTTTCAGCAAAGGTTCCTCTCATTTGGTATCTCTCGCACCCACTATTTCAAGTCCTCTATTTGGCCAGGTGTGAGAGAATACTTGAACACGGTGAATGAAAACTCTATCTGGATTGTTGGGAATGGAAATGATATTAATCTGTGGCTGGACAATTGGATGGGAACTCCGTTAGTCTCTTTGCTAAATACTCTGGTGCACATGTACTTTTCTCTCACGGCTAAGCTCTCTTCCGTGATGGTTAATGGAAAATGGCAGATTCCTCGACCTCTTATTGACTTCCCAACCGTCGCCGAGCAGACTTTGAATATTACGGTTCTGATCACTCCTTTGCCGGATAAGCGAGTTTGGAAGCATGCAGCAGATGACATTCTCACTGCTAAGATGGCGCATATGTTCTTGCGGCCTCCCCTTGTCAGACTTGATTGGCCGGCTATTATTTGGCGCACTTGCATCCCACCGTCACATTCCTTTGTTTTTTGGCGCTTAATGCTTTCCAAGCTTCCCACGGATGAAAACCTAAGGACGCGTGGCTGCCATATAGTTTCCGTATGTGTTCTCTGTTACAAACATGCTGAAACAACCTCTCATCTTTTCCTTGATTGTACCTTTGCGGCTTCAGTTTGGAGATGGTTGGGTGGGAAATTAAATTGCTCCTTCTCACTGTTGTCCTTCTCTTCGCTTCTTACTTGCATCCCGCATAGATGCAGTTCGCAAGTGACGGATGTTTTCGCAGCTGCTATGGTCCACACGGTACACACTATTTGGTTGGCTAGAAATGCAATCCGGTTCAACTCCTCTCCAATTAGCTTGCATCACACTTTCGAGAAAATTTCCACTTTGGTGACTATGTCTGGTCTACATTCTATGGGCAACTGTGTTGTCGATGATGTTGCTCTTCTCAACAGTCTTTGGATTCCCCCATCCTACCGGCGTGTCAGAGATATTGTTCCAGTTATTTGGCAGCCCCCTTCCATCACCTAGGTGAAGGCGAACACTGATGGTTCTGTTATTGGTTCTAATTCTTCTTGTGGCGGCCTTTTTAGAGATCACACTGGTGCCTTCCTCGGCGGTTTTTCTAGCAACATCGGTGTAGGGACTGTTTTTGAGGCGGAGCTCACAGGTCTTATGCTTGCTATAGAATATGCCGCTAGCCACAATTGGTCCAGGTTGTGGTTAGAAAGCGACTCCTCTAGTGCAGTTCTTGCTTTCAAAAATCAAGAGACCATTCCAATTCGCTTCCGAAATCGTTGGCATAATTGCGTGCAGCTTGGATTAACTATTATTTGTACTCACATCTACAGAGAGGGAAATTGTTATGCGGACGCTTTAGCATCTATGGGGCATGACCTATCCGAGACTACTTGGTTCCACATTATGCCGTCTTCTCTGTCGGTTGACTTTACTAGAGATAGGAATGGGATGCCTAATTTCCGATTTCCGTAACTTTTACTGTCTTCTCCTGCTTTGTTTTTCTTTTTGGTTTTGAGGGTATTGGCCTAGTCCCCCCTCCTTTGTACATACTTTCTCCTTGTTATTAATATTATTACGTATTAGGAAGGCGGTATAGGATGGGAGTTGTTGTTGGGTGCCAACCTAGTTGGGATGTAACAACCTCTCCCTGATGCCTAACCTTTCTGTTTGCCTATCAAAAAAAAAAGATAAGATATAACAACAACAAAACAAAACAAAAATATATAATATACTTAGTTTGTTTAGATATTTATTCTACATAAAAAATAATGAATAAATTATTTAGAAAATTCAAAAAATAATAAATTTATTTAAATAAAAAACATAATATTATAAAAACATTAAAAAAATGTACATTGGTATATTTATATCAAATTAAAATAAATATTATTCAAAAATAAAAAATAGTCAAAAGAAATTTGAAAGCGACAAAAATATTGAATATGAAATAGAAATAAACTATTGAAATAAATTATGATAAAATTAAAATATACTTTTAATAATTGTACGAAAAAATTATTATTTTTAATCAGATAATGAACTGCATATTTATTGAAAAATATTAATGTAATGTATATAGTTTGTTGAGAGAGACAGATATATGCTAAATAGAAAGAAGAAGAAAATCTTTTTTATGAAAAGAAAGAATTTGTTGAGATATCAATGCAAAATTAAATCTTCACATAAAAATAGAAGATTAATAAATTTTTTGAAAATAAACGTGGAGTCGAAACGTGACATAAAATATCTTTTGATTGATTGACGTCATCAATGGGGAGATAAATTTTGTAGCCATAGTTTTTGAAAAAGACAAATAAAAAAACAGAATGATGAAATTCACGATTTGGTTAGTTGGGAATCAAAATTGTATTAAGGTATTGGAAGTGTGTGTGTGTAAACTTTAGTGGAAGTGTTTAAGAAGTTGATTATATTGATTGATATTGATTAAATTGATTGATATTGATTAAATAAAAACTTCTTTTAATGGGGTCCTGTCTGTGATTTAAGCCGTCCAGCCCTAAACTATTTGGTTTTATCCACTTTCACAAATTTCCAAATAAGACGATTGGTCATTTTCGAAGCCAATTTAGGGTTTTTCTTCCTTTTGCGTGATTAACTCTCATTCAACTCCAGGGCTTCTCAACTTTCTCTGCCTCCGATCTGATTTTTCCTGCAAAATTTTGAACCTCATTTCTGGATCCGGGTACCATATATATCTTCAATGCCCTTGTTTCTGGATTTTCTGTTTGGGAATTTATTGCTTATTACCTCATTCCTTTGAATAAAGTACTTAAGGTTTTGGAAATTTTCTATTTTACTCTGTCAAACAGAAAATTTAAATAATTTTTTATTCAAAAAATTACTAAAACAATATATTTGAAACATTTCTGATCCTTTTTTAGTGTTACGTACAGTACGGACTACCAAACCTCTGTGTTTGCTTATTATGGATTGTTCCATGTTTTGTAGGTATAGGTTATGGATCTACACATCTAGTTTCTTCTACTAAATAATATTCATATGAATCTTCCCATCCCTCCAATGGAAGCATAAAAGAAAGTTGAAACCACCGTTTCATTGTTTGAGTGTTATGAATTGGAGAATTATTTTATTTATTTATTTAAATATTTTTTGACAATAAAATGGATAAGTTTTTACATGCTTTCAAGTATATTATACCTTTAGAAAGAAAATAAAAACTTTGTACTATATTTGTATATATTGTTGGTGAATAGGTGATTAAATGCCAGTTAGAGGTAACAATTCAGTTAATTACCAAATGTAAGTTAGTTGTTGAGCTGTTAGAGATCACTTAGGCTTGTGTTAGCCAATCTCCAATATTAATTTCCCAAGTTTTCTGTTGTTTTCTTTCATTTTTCTTGAGAGTTCTTTCTTTGTCATGGTATCAGAGTCTGATTCAGTGTCGTTTAAGGATGATTCTAAGATAGGTTGAACCAAGTATTCGCAGAGGTTTTAAATAAAGGTCAAGGTCGCGGTCGCGTATAGGATTTCGCAATTTCGGCTGTTACTGGTGTTGTGATACGGATTGCAGTTGTCGCGGTATGAATTAATCACAACATTGCACAACTCTTGATTATTGATAGTAAACTTAAACTAGAGATAGATTTGAAGTTCTAAACTAGATAAAGAGATAACATTATATAATTTATGATCGGATATGTACTAATAATATGATTTTCATCTATCTCAATTGAAAAAGTATCCGAATACTATGTCTATTGTCAAGAACGACATCTTTTGCGGCCGTAATGGTGTTTCGTCGCGGCTGTAACAGCGTTTCATCGTGATTTTTGTTCACCTTGTTAAAATGATGAAAAACGGTAACGTCGGCTACCTATATCTTTTTATCTCAGCCTTTTTCTCGGTAACGGACCGTTTTTTAAAACCTTCCCACTTGAGTTTTATGGCAAATCTGGTGCTGCTGATGTGTGGGATAGTGTGACATCTACCGTGCGTGTTACACTCCTAGTTTGTTTAGTTAATGTAAGAGGGTTGTTAATTCTATGTTCCAAAAGTACCAAAAGGTAACATTGTTGCTACGAATATTGTTGGTGAAGTGCTTGTCAATGAATTGATTAGTTCAACTGATGTTTTATATGCCACAATTCAGTATTTAACTTGATTTCCATATCAAGAGTGGCTAAGGACAAACCCCAGGGGTTAGCCTGGCAGCAAAGACTAAGGAATTATGACTGTGCTTCTCTCTAGATCTTATGTTCAAACAAATCCATTATGTGCCATCCGTTTATGTGTTGGGACAGTTCATACAAAACTTTGTTTTTGCTTCAATTGGTCTCTAGGATTAATCGATCCTTAGGTCAGATTCCGTGTTCAAAAAATAAAAATAATGATTAAGGAATTGGATTGTGTTTGTGTTAACTAAAATTCTATGCTTAATACAAAATTTGTTGCAGAAGGTGATTGGTTTGGATAGATCGCTGACTGAGCTCTTTTAATTAGAGTGTAACATAATAACGTCTCTGAGTAAATGAAAGCATATCGAGAAGTTAATATTTGTAATTCCATTATCATTGACACATGTTAATAACATTTCAAAGTTTTTTAGATTTATAGAGATTAGAGATTAATTATTACAGTGAACATTCAATGTATAACATGAATTCAACAAAACGTTATTAAGCAATGTAATATTTTTTGAGTGTTTCTCTTGGCAGCTGGCTTTGCATAGATTTACAAAAATAATATGCATGATAGAAGGATCTTCATTGAGGCCCCATGAGGCCATGACAATGATTGTTCTTTTTTTGTCGTCGGTTCATGAAGGATGCTGCTCTCTTATTTTTTTCCTTGGTTGTCCTACATATCTACAATACTTTTATATATATGTCAAGACTTTACATCATCTCTATTCTTAAAAAGAAAGAGTACCTTATTTATAATTGAGATAGACACAAATTAGAGATTTGTGAAACTCGATTCTTTTGAAAAATGAATAAGATCTCAACTCTCACAATATGTTTCTTAATTAGTTGTCGTTTCAATTGTGGATGTTGTTGGACTCCGTAAGAAAGGGTTTTCTAGCTTAGTTTATAATCTTGGTTTTCCAGCACTCAGTACTTTTTTTTTTTTTAAAATTAAAAATCTATTTGAAATCTTCAGTGTCCAATCTTTTTTCTTTAGTTACCAACGTAGTGACCGCGTGAATGGTGAATTTTGTCCAACGGAAGGCAATCTATGTTCTGGTCTATATTGAGGCATGTCGGTTTTGGGAGTATTTTAATGTGAATTTTGTTTGATTTTCATTTTCCATTCTAATATAGTAATGGTGATGATTGACTTGTTTACTATCTGGTTTTGTTTCTTTGATTTTTATTACAATCAAATGATGCATCGAAAATTATAGTCCATAAATATAATTAACACCGAGTTATATCTCAAATATTTGTGGCCATTGCGTTTCTTTCTTTTGCTTGTGTGAGAAAGATTTGCTTGGTTATAACTTATAAGCCAATGAATTCTGGATAGACATAAAAAGGGGTAACTGCCTGTTCTAATTAGGCTTAGTTAATGATTTAGTCCCTTAAGTTATTTGTTGGTTATATTTTGGTCTATAAGTTATTAACGTTAAAATTTGGTCCCTTAAGTTAGCATTTGTTAGCCAAATAAATCCTCACCGTCAGTCTTTTGCCAAAACGTTGAATAGGCACATGTGAACGTTGACGTGACAACTTGCAATGTATATCCACCGTAGACATTGGGTTAACGGTTTTGACGGTGGAGATTTATTTGGTTGACGGAAGATGACTTAAAGGGACCAAATTCTAATGTTAATAACTTATGAGACTAAAATATAACCAACAAATAACTTAAGAGACCACATCGGTAATTAAGCCTTCTAATTAACATGCATGAAATAATGATAATGGCAGTACGATAACTGTATTGTGCTTTTAATCTAAAATCAAGAAGCTTAACATCTCAACATAGTGGTTTCATGAAAAGTTATAATTATTTGAGACTAGTTGTGCAAACTTCCCACACAAACTTACTTTTATTAGGTCTACATATATATAGAAAAAGGAGAACATGATCACAAAGTCATACAAGAACATAAAGCTGAGAGAACATAATAAAAAGACTAGATATTGAAAAAGAAAGAACCAATAACTAAGGAGAAGAGTGAAACCACCAGAAACGGCACGAGCCAAGTAAGACACGAACGAGGTCTACCGAGACCCAACTCCACCACCCCCATCGAAACCTACTGAATTGCACAAGTGGTATCTCCCACTTATAGAAGGAGCATGAGCTGCCCAACTTGGTAATTAAGCAAAGGTATCCTGATACAATACTTGATGTGAACACCAACTTAGCAAAAAAAAAAACATAAGGACCATGTATGTCAGTTTTTTTTTTAGTTGGAAATTTATAATTCTTA
>Ga0228710_1002127_pt1 | contig 30907 bp, 9 predicted proteins | sample MedpolnodulmetaG_FD_177995 | JGI IMG/M metagenome (GOLD analysis project Ga0228710, IMG submission 177995) | Root nodule microbial communities from Medicago polymorpha collected in Santa Monica, California, United States - pink nodules | ecosystem: Host-associated > Plants > Roots > Nodule...
TAAGGTCAAACGAAGGCATATCATGTTCATATATGTTGGTTTGTGGTGATTTCATGGAGGTATGCTTATTTTCTTTTCATTCATGAGAGGAATGAAAGAAAATTAGAAAGGAAAAAAACGGATATGAGAAAGGAATTCGAACATGAAAGAAGATAAAGGAAGCAAAATAAGTATTGTATGTTTTGTTGGCAAGAGTATATGGAACAATGTGAGTTACAGGTAATTTTATGGGTTTATTGAATGAGTTTTCGATTTTTGGGTAATTATTTTACCAAAAATTTATATTTAATTATGAAAATGCAACTTTCCATTGTCACTTGCCACCAAAGTCCAAAAGGGAACGAGTTTCAAATAATAGATGTTGAATGAAAAAAAAAATTCACATAAAAGATATTGATATCCAAAATTCACAAATGAGTTTGACCATACTTCTTCTTCACAAACCTTAACATTAGGTATATGTGTCGTATCAGCTATATATTTTTCAACATCTACTCATGCAATCAATGTGGAACTTTTACTCACACTTTATACATTAACATCTCTACCTTAAGTATGAGACTCTCCACATCCATGGTCTACCACTAGGAACCACTCCTGATTCCCCATAAAATCGAACCAGAATATGAGATCATCGTTGGACCTTATGGGAAAGACAACATTGGTGTTGATCAACCCATTGGACATAAAACAATCACACAAAGAAGAATGACACCCGATCTTCATCGAATATTTCATGTATGATGGAATTCTAGCCCGTGTTTGGCACGGGTATCCATACTAGTTTATTATATTTCAAAAGTTATAATTTTTATTTCATACTGATACCATAAAAAATTAATTATGTTTACTTGGTCAATCAATGAGTGAGTTAATTGCTAATGTATATATGCCTACAATATTCATTTCCATCAAAAAAAATTTGACAAAAATAAACGATATTCATTCATTCAAATTGATAAAGTACATCGATACAATAGAAATCCAAATTCGCTAAAAACAAAAAGGATGAATTTGTGAACAAACTCACATCATCCATGTTAATAGCATAAAACGACAAAGTACCTATGCTTACAAATATGACTAATATGACTATATTCAAGTCTCTAGAATACTCATGTCTCCGGATCTGCAACGTTGACGACGACAAAGTCATTGTCATTGATCGGATCCGCACTTGCTCAAAGCTAATCTTTCAACCTGAATCAAATAATTAAACACCGCACTAAGACGGGAAATCAAAAACACACCGCACAAAGACGGGAAATCAAAACAAACAGAGTCACTCAGAGACGACGAAATCACAAAAACAAACGAAAGAAAACATAAAATATGTGAAATCACTTATTCAATTAAGATAGAAGGAAAAACAACTTGGAGGGGTGATTTTTAGGTCAAAATTGACCCTAAATCACCCCTCTGTCAAGAAAAAGAAGAAATGGGTGAAAGCTAGAGTTTGAGAAGGAAAAAAGAGACAAAGAAAGAAAGGGTACAAGAAAATTGTTTACTTAAAAACTCGCTGTATTTCCATCACTTTTGTAAAGTGGTTTTAATTTGTAACTTATTGCTATTAATTTGCAAAGGATTGGTATTGATGGGCAACATATCAATTGCCATATATAGAAGGCATATATAGAAAAGCTATTTTCGACTCCTTTGCTGATCAGTATTAAAAAAAAAAAAACAGTTAGTATCCTCACGTGTTTTCCATAGAAAAAAATATCCTGACATACATGCTTTTAGACATATACATAACCAATACAAAATCAATTTTGATCAAGCTAATACACATTTTTGGTTTCATCTTCATCTCCTTGTTAAATTATTTTCTTGCTAATTATGTATCCTTGATTACTATTCAAGAAGACTCTGTTAAGACTATCCACAGCAGAGCATCCTAAATTGAGTGTTTAAATTGAATTCATATGTCCACATCACTCATTTTACCGTAATACTTAATAAGCAAGTTATATGTGGAAAATTCTTAAGGACAACGCGTTCAGCGCGTCTCAGACTTTCTCACCAATTTTGTTTTGCAGATATTTGTGGCCACTTTTACAACAAAAGATAGTGCGGTGTTATCTTGGTTTGTATAGGAAGATTGTTAAGGGGCATTGGAGTAAGGTTGCTTGTAACAAAAATTTTAACGTAGTGAAATTTCATCATGGAGTGTGGAGGGAGTGGATGTACCTTTATATTAGAAGAGGAACTACTGTAATTTCTTGGGTCTCTTTTTCTCTTTCCTACTCTCTTTATTTTTCCCGCATTTGTTCCTACCTTTATCATAATTTCTAGGAAAAATAAAAAAACTCTAATATCTCTAAAATAACCAAAATTTTGCAAAATCTAATTCACCTTCTCTTATGTTGCACTTTGAACTTACACCATATGGCCATGAGTTCGATTCACACGAAAACAACATTTTTGTAACAAAAAAAAAACCGATACATTAACGATTTTAATACAAAATCATCTCCAATCAAATTTCAATAATTATTTTACTTTCATCTATCTATAAAAAATAAAAAAAAGATCAGACATCACCGTATCCGACCTAAGACTATCTCTTTATACGAGAAGAATTAACTGTTTGAATTGACCCAAATGATTATTATAGTAGTATTAATACACTCATTCTGTTTCAAAATGAGTGTCGTTTTAACCAAAAAAAAATTATTTTAAATTGAATATCACTTTCAGTTTTCAATGCAATAATAACTATCAATTTTTTTTTGTGGTGGTCGAGGTTTGAACCCTGGACCTAACATATATTATGTATTGTCCCTATCAACTGAACTAAGCTTACGAGGACAGTGTACCATTCAATTAATACTATTTCCAAAAAAAAATTCTTTACTGAAAAACAAACGAATTAGGGGTGTTCGCGGTTCGGTTTGGTTCGGTTCGGTTTTGAGACTAAAAGTCATCCGAACCGCAAGGTAAATAAGTATGCGGTTTGGTTTGGTTCGGTTGACTTTTAAAATAAAATCCAAACCAAACCAAACAAATGCGGTTTGGATTGGATCAGTTGGTGCGGTTGTTTTAGACAATAATTTTTTTTCCAACATTAAAATCAAATTAAAAAGCTAAAACACAACATATTTTCACAACGTTACAATTTTATTTTCATCCAACATTGTTCCCAACTATGTAGACCAAATTTAAACCCGGACAAATAGTAATCATATTTTGAAAGAAATACAAAAGACTAAATTTTTTATCATTCTCTAAGAGTTCAAGTAGTACATAAATACATTTTTGAAAGAAAAAGCAAAGAAGAAACTTAACAAAGAGAAAAAATATGTCATTATATTAAAGTTTTCATTGAGTTTCTATGAATATTGATCAAAGTGATATATATTTAATTAGTGTTTTTCTTATATTGCAGTTTGGTTTGGTTCGGTTCGGTTGGTAAAATCAAAACCGCAAACCGAACCAAACCATGCGGTTGAGTAAAAAATTGATCTGAATACATCCGAACCAAATGCGGTTTTTGCGGTTTTTCTATTGGATTGGTTCGATTTTGAACACCTCTAAAACGAATAATTGATTAATATAATTTGGTAAAATGACATTTCTCTTTCTTTTAATTAATGCATTTTTTAATACGTGTATAAAATTTTTAAACGACATTGATTTTGAAACGGATGAAGTAGTCAATTGAATTAAAAGCACACAGTTAACTTTTGACCCTTGTTTTATCTTTTTTTCTTATTTCTACATTATTATTAATACAGTATTAATGGTTTCCTTTTTTTATTGAGGGGTGAAATGATTTCCTTTTTATTTTTGTTAAATCTATTTTACTTAATATTATACTATTATTATTATTGAATAACTTATTGTGATTGTGATTGTGATTCTTTAGAAGAAGCTTCATTTCACTTTTTCCCTCTTGTTTTTCTTCACTCTCTTCTGTGTCTTTTTGGTTCTCTCTCTCTCTCTCTCTCCAAGATGGCTGGTGTTCCCGAAGGAGACTCTGTATCCCTTGGAAAGCTGAAGCAGATGATGGCTCAGTTCGCTAAAGAAAGAGATTGGGATCAATATCACTCTCCAAGGAACCTTCTCTTAGCTATGGTATATTTCTTCTTCAAAATTTCATATAATTATTTTTTTATTATCTTATTGTTCTTGTTTTTTTAGGTATACCCATTTGATTTTTATTTTTTGGGTATTCTTTTGATCAGGGTTTTGTAATGTTCTCTTATAATGGGTTAGTAGCAGAAGAATCATTTTATCATTATTATTATTATTTTAGTTTAATCAATTTTTTTATAATAGGTTTTTGATGATTTATCTGACCCATCACTGATTTCTTCAGATTCTGTTTGGTGTTTTTATAAAGCTTATTCTTTTACAAGTTGTGTCTTTTTTTTAATGTTTAAGAGAAAGGGTTAAACAATTTTAATGTGTTATTTTTTAAGGTTTTGTTTTTGTTAATCCCAAGTCAAATTCAACTTGTTGCAATACAAACATATTCAATTTTATTGTTACGACAAAACATGCTTTTTTATGCGTTTTTATCGATAAATGTTAGTGGTTAGTTTGTCAGGGAGATGTGGAATTGGTTAGATGCGGTGTATGTTTGGTTTAACTTTTGGAAATGTCGAATTTTTTCTATAGGTGTAAACTTGATTTTAACATGTTTTGATGCTTTTCCGTATAATTGGATTTTGACTCCAGAATTGATTCTAATTTGAAGTTAGGATTTGTAGCTTTTGACTTCAAACGTGATGTCTACACTCAAATTTATTGTTGAACTTAATTTTGCATATCATGTTACTTCAAACATAAACCATTTTTCATTTAAGTTACTTTTAACTAAAATCAATTCATTCAAAATTAATTTTTGTCAGGACTGAACCAAACATACCCTTCTGAGGACACGTATGCAATTAGTTTCATTGCCTTATGTTCTTTAACATAGCTCAAAATGAATAATTGGGTCAATTTCTTTGTAAAGTTGTTTTGGTAAAAAAATGAGTTGAATGTAATATGATATGTGTTTAGATACATTTACGAAAAAGGTGATGTTTAATCTATTCATGTGTGGATCAAAATTCTTTTGAGTGTGCACATGCATCTACTACTTCTAATAAACTTGTGAATTGATCATATGTCACTGTGAAAGCTAATTATCTAAGCTTTTGAACGGAATTGAGTTTGGTGCTGGAATCAATTTTTGACAGAAGCCAAATATAACAAATTTGTGGTCAAACCATGATTGACCAACCCAGATCTGACTGGTCTGTGGAGTGTCTTGCCATGGAACCAAACATAGGCTAAAACTATTTGATGACTTATATTACATGTTTTGTCCTTGTTAATCCAGATCCAATTTAACATGTTGTGATGCAAACATATCCCATTTTATTGTTACAGTTACTACACATCATATGCAATAAGTTTAACATGCATTATGTTCTTTAACTTTACTTATAGAATGCATAACTGGGTCAAAATAGTTTCAAATGTATGCTTGTCCTGTTATATTGGGGCATGTTTGAGCTTATTTACTAGCATAAGCACTTATGAAGTTATGAAACTGTTTGGAAGAACTTATGAAAATAGCTCATGACATGTTCATAAGCCCTTCAAGATAGCTTATGAATACAACTTATAAACGGAAACAATTTAACTTTATATAATCTTTTGCTCTAAGCTGTAAATTAAGTTGTTTATCCAAACAGGGCCTATATAAGATTTGGGGCTATTATCTTAATATATTTTTTGATGTGATTTTTGAAGATTGGTGAAGTGGGAGAATTATCCGAGATATTTCAGTGGAAAGGTGAAGTTCAAAGGGGACTACCAGATTTCAAAGAGGAAGAAAAAGTTCATCTTGGGGAAGAGCTTTCTGATGTGTTGCTTTACCTTGTGAGGCTCTCTGACATCTGTGGTGTGGATCTTGGCAAAGCTGCTTTGAGAAAAGTTGAACTCAATGCTATCAAATATCCAGCAAAAGCAAGCAAAGAGGTCACAAATAAGGAAGATGGAATTGAAAACTCTACCTCTGCCAATAATGGTACTGATTGAAAGGGTTTGATAATATTAGTTAAACTTAAAGGGTGTAGCTGAATTAAATGTTGGTATAATGGTTTGTATGCCATTGCATTGAAACTGGTATTAGGTACTTTTGTTTTTGCCACAAATTTTGGTACTGTTACCCCTTTACTAATTTGAGATATGGTGAACTCTCTTTTATCCATTTTAATGATATTTAAATTTTGGGGAAATAGTAGACGAATAATTAGGAATGAGGATTTTCTTTCGTTCATATATATGTTACAGGTGGACATGGGTCTCAGTTGGCCTGTGAAACCGATCAACTCAAACCTGATCAAAATGTTTAGATTGGTTTGGGCAGTCGGTTTAGTTCTAGTCAAATAGATTCACATGTATTGAGTTGTAGAAGTTAGAACTCGATCAACTTGAGTGAATTTTATAAGAAACAGTTGCAGAAGACGATGAATAGCAACCGTGATTGTCGAGAAGGAGAAGGGGGAGAAGAAGTATGTCCCAATGGGATTAACAGCAGAGCATGGTTCAATGCTACAATCTTCAATAGCTTTGTCCACTTGCTTTTGATGTCGATTTTCCTGGTCATGAAACTCAATTTCAACTCCAACCTTTCTCTTTGCCTTATTTGTTGATTTGAGAGTTCTTTAGATTTATGGCTAATGGATTTGCCACAAGAAGCTGCAACTAACTAATCTATCGTTTTTAGTCTCACCATTGGAGGACTAGGACAGCATGCTCGGCATTGATAAAGATTACATGAGGAGGAATTCAAGTTGGTCATTTTCTAAAACGTATTGAATTTACAATTCATTAAATCTGACTACCTCAATCAACCCAAATGTGATAAGTTGTTGGTTTACTCAAAATTATACACTATACCCTTAGTCCTTCACCCCCCTATAAACCATAATAACTGCCAATTATTATTATTTTTTGTTTATGTTCAATTAGTGAGCCAAATAGGTTTTTTTTGGTTTATGTAAAATGAAAACTTTGTTAGGAACGTGTCTTTTGGAAGAGTTGGCAATATGACTCTTCTAAAAAGAAAAAAATAAATATGGTTTGATTTCAGAAGTCCTTTATTTGAGAGATAGTCAAACTCTCATGAAGGAAAAATAACCGTGTGATTCTTGAGTAGAGGTTAGCCTAATAATTGACCAACATAGATATCTTAGGGCGTGTACTACTGAAGATTTTTTCTTCTTCATAATAATATTTTGGAAAATAAACCTTATGTATTAGCCTAAAAATATCTTACGAGTAATGCTAGGTAACACACTCATTTTATTATGATCTTTCGATCACTTACTTTTTTATTAGTTGAAATACAAGAGTGTGATAGAAAAGAATGTTGCTAACATCAGTCCTATCTTTATTGTAATTTGCGTGTCTCGCCAAACATCAAGCATGTGTAAGTTTTGAGCTTTAAAGCATTTGTTTTACGAGGTGACATCTAAGTAGTAGATCAGTATATAATGGATCACCTGTTTTATCATTTAGATTCATTTGATGCTCATGATCATGACGACCTTATGCATAATATCTTCTGAAAGTCAAACAAAACGTACAAGATGAAAGTTAAATTGTGTTCACAAACTTTTTTCGTTTTCATACAGTATTACATTATCAATATGTAATCGAATAATATCAGATACTTAACCGATTAGTGTCTAATTTGTGAGAGCATTGATTCAGAATGACTTGATTTTAGAAACTTTGATTGGATGTTCCAATGTACACTTCGGATTTCCTCACAAATTATGGTGTTACATGGATTATGTTGTTAACTTGGAGATGTTTTTGTTGAGGAACCCTTGAGTGACTTAAAAAGGGATATTGTGGAGAAACATGTACAAGTTTAAAAATATATAATATTCTACTATTTTGAGCAATAGTGAAATCTCACTAAGGGTGGATGTTGAACTAGTCTAAAGGTATGTTTTAGTAATCACAATATCAAAGACAGAAGAAGATTCATATCTTAAGAGAAATTTGTACATAGAGAGTTTGATACAAAGGAAAAATCCTTAAATTAATATTGAATGATTTGATAAAATAAAAATGGTAATTAAGATGATTTGTAGCTTGTTAGAAATCAACAAATTAACGTAACAAACTCTAACTAACTAACTCTATATATTCTTTTAAAATAAAAAAAAAACTAACTCTATATTAACTTCTATATTCTAATAGAATGCGTAAATGAGGAAAAAGTCATATTAATTTGTGTAACTTTTATCCCTTACTCTCTACATTTCTCTTGTTTACTTAATTCTCACAATTCACATGAAGCTTCTCAACTCGACCTTCATAAACACAATTTTTAAACAAACATTATTTAAAAAAAAACTAATATATGAAACTTTTTTTACTTCAAAATTCACTTTAAAAGTCGTTTTTAAAGTTCACAAGTTGATCTGGACCTTCTACATTGAAAGAGATGGAATGAGCTCAAATATGATAACAAACAAAAAAGATTTATAAGATTGAGATCCCAAGAAGAGAAATACTATATATATAATAATAATAATAATAATAATAATAATAATAATAATAATAATAATAATAATAATAATAATAATAATAAGAACGGGCTTTGAAGGCCTAAGAATAAAATTAGGATCAATTTTTTTAATTAAATGTTTTTCTTTAAATGAAATGAGGTCAAAAGACCCAAGAATGAACAAGTTCAAATTTGTCTATCGACAAAGTAAATTCATTAAAACAAACTAAAAGGATACAAGGACAAATTCTACGAAGATTTATAAAAAGGACATATTAAATGAACTTTTATTTTAATAGTTAATGTTAGGTATTGGGTCCAAACACAAAAATAAGAAACTAACATAACTAAAGTCTTGGGTTCAAACACAAAAAGAAAAATAAATATAATAACTAATTACTAACGTTAACTATTAAAATAACAACTACTAGTTCTACTAAAAAACAATTACTACCTCCATCCCTAATTATATGCCCCTTTTAAAAAAAATACGGGAATTAAGAAAGTTAATAATAATATTAAATTTGTTTGTAATTACTATTGTTTGTACAATTTTATCATTTAAGAAAGAAGATTAGTTTGTGTTTTCAACATAACATTTATTGTTGATTGAAAAAAAGATATAAAATAAACAAGGGTATGTTGAAAAAAATAATTAATGTACTTGGAAATACCAAATGAACCTTATAAAATGGAACAAATTTTTTAGGTTAATAGGGTTTTACCCCTCTGTAATATAGAGCACTTTTGGTTTTCCCCCTGTAAATTTTTTTTTTAGATTTCATCCTTGCAAAATAAATATTCTTCAGCATTCAGCCCTGTGACTCAGCAGAATCTATGATGTGGCATTGACGTGACATTTTTTTTATTTTTCAATATTTTTTAGATGTCACTTGTAAAAAAGAGTTTACATAGCATTTATAATCAAAAAAAATAAAAAAAAACATTTTTTTTACAAACAAAAATCTTTTTTAATTGTTCTTAATTAATTTTTAAAAAAGCTAAAATTATTTTAAAAATCAAAAGAAAAAAATTCCATTTTTTTTCAAAAATTTTAAAATAAAAAACAATTAGATTTTTTTTCAAAAAGTAAAAAAATTCAGATTTTTATTTTGAAAATCAAGTTCCAGAATTTTTTAAAAAATAATACTAATTTCGGAAAAAAATATGAATTTTTTTATTTTTTATTAAGTTCCAGATTTTATTTTTAAATTCTTCCTAATTTCGGAAAAAAATACGAATTTTTTTATTTTTTAATTTCGAAAAAGAATTCATAAAAAATTCAGGAATAAAATTTTCGAATACTCTTCTAAATTCTAACTTAATATATTTCTCATCAATGATAGGAAAACTCATATGGTATTACGATTTCTATTCTCGAACTTAATATATTTCCAAATTTTTGAAAAAAATTATACAAAAATTTCAAAAAAAATCCGAATTAAATTAAAATTATAAAATTCAAAAAAATTAATATTATCTTTTTTTTTTGAATTTGTAAAAAATATTTGAATTTTTTTCTAATTCTTTAATTTCGAAAAAGAATTTATTTTATTTTTTAATTTCAAAAAAGAATTCATAAAAATTCAGGAATAAAATTTTCGAATTCTCTTCTAAATTCTAACTTAATATATTTCCCATCAATGATAGAAAAACCCATATGGTATTACCATTTCTATTCTCGAACTTAATATATTTCCAAATTTTCGAAAAAAATTATACAAAAATTTCAAAAAAAATCCGAATTAAATTAAAATTATAAAATTTAAAAAAATAATATTATCTATTTTTTTTGAATTTGTAAAAAATATTTGAATTTTTTTCTTATTATTTAATTTTGAAAAAAAATCTGAAATTAAGATTTTAAAATTTAAAATCAAATCAAATCTTTTATTTTTTATTTTGAAAATTAAATTTCAAAAATCTGAATGTTTTTTCGGATTTTAAAATAAAATCTGGAACTTAATTTTTCTAAAAAATCTGAATTTTTTCTGATTTTTTTAAAAAAATCTGACTTTTTTTCTTTTGTTTTTTATTATTTTTTAGTTATAAATGACGTGTAAAATGTATTTTACACGTGGCATCCAAAAAAAATTTGAAAAAAAAATGCCATGTCGGTGACAGATCATAGATTCTGCTGAGTCACAGGGCATAGAGAGCAATTGTGAAGAATCTTTATTTTAGAAAGACGGAATCTAAAAAAAAATATTTCAAGGTGGAAAATCAAAAGTGTCTTATATTACAGGCGGTAAAACCTTATTAATCTAAATTTTTTTCTAAAAAAAGTCTTAGACTCGAAAACGAAGGTGGTATCTCAAACTCTTTATCCCGAGCCGGTTAAGTTATCCAACACCCTATCATATTAAATGAAGTACTTTAAAGTTAAATGTAATTTTTTGTTTGCGTTCTTAAAAATTAGCAATGCTCTTGGTTTAAGGGAGGTGTATGACGTCAAAGAGAAACAGTAACACTAAGTCACATGGGATATCAACGTTCCCAAGGTGCAGCTCAAGTCGTTGAATTGAAACATCGAAAATAACATGAGATTAACATAACATAATGGTTACCAAAAACTAACATTTATCTATTAAAAAATATTCCCTCAAAAAAAAAATCTATTAAAAAAATATCAACTCCCATAATCAAAGAGCAACAAAGAGGAGGAGCCTACAAAAAAAAATTAACTCAACTCTAAAGCTCATTTATATGATATACTAACTAGCAAGCCTACTTCCCTTAATGATGACAGCCACAACCCTAAACTAATAAAAAAATTACAAAGGAATTTCTTTCGGCCATTATATATTTGCACACTAGGATTATTCCTAAAGCATTAAGATTGTGATAATTGTTGCCATGATGATCACTATGATGATGATGAATAACATACCTTTTTCACATGCTATTTAAGAGTTTAGTATTATGTTATGTTACACAACATTTTAGGAGCCTTCTAAAATGCTCAAGAGAGGTTCTATACACATATCAATGTTCTCAAATTCTAACCTATTGGTTGGATTGTACCGTCCGAGAAAGCGGCTTCGAAGGCGGAGAGGAAGCAGCGTTCGGCTAGGGAATAAGCGGCGAGGTTTCTGCCTTGGATCACGTCGTGTTATACAATGGGGTGTTATGGTTCCTTTTAGGATGTTGAAGAAAATCATCATGGAAATTGCACCAAAGGGAAAATGGATTGAGGCTTATTGTTGGTCTCTACCACTTCTACGTCCTCAACTGTTCCCTCTTTGTTAATCACAAATAATGGATTTCATTCCCCATGCACTATCCATCAAAATTGTGAAACCATTAAAAATATAGAACCACATGAATGAGTGTGTAAGTTCATAAGTTGTAATTCAGAACTTATGTTTTATCGATCTGCTTGGAGAAATAACTCTTTATACATTTTCTTTTGTAATCCATCATGTATAATGTACAAGAAAATGAAATTTCTCTATACATTTGTGTGATTTTTTTTTTTTTATTTCTTTCGTTTTCCTAAGTTATATATCCTGCTTTGTATAATTAACACTTATAGTGTGTTCGGATGCACCTCAGACTTACGTAGTAATATCACCAATTTTCATATCTTGCATCTCCATTAAACACAAAAAGTAAAAACCTCTTCTTAAAAACATTTACATTGATCTTATAAGGTTTTACCTTCTTTTTTCGGTAGATAGAAGAAATGACAATAGCCATTAGAAACTCACGTATACAAGTGGAGGACCTTGGTCACGACGTCCAGTCTAACAATTTCGGCATTTTTTGCCAGTTGAGAAAATTGAATTACTATATTTTGATGATTACATGAATTTGACATCAGTAAATTGAGATGACAATGTGAAACAAGAAAAACCATACAATACCGCTAACAAAAAACATTGCCATTAAGTTTTTCTTGAACATAAACCATTGGATACATGAGAGACCTTCCTAGCTACAAGACTAGACAATGTAACTGCAGGATATGATGTTAAACCTGGTCTATATGGGACATGCAAGAGCTAGAACAAAATGGTTCTACATAATATACACAAAATACTGAAATACAGAACGTTTTAAATTAGCAACTCTAAGTTCATGCAGACCAAAATCTAGTTAGTGGTTACCTTTTTCCAAAGTAGGAAAATATGGTTGGTTGTTTATCATCAGCAGTCTTGGCCTTTTCCTTTTTCTTTGCCGGGTTTGCACTCATCTGATTGTTATTTGCTGAAGATGGCTTTGAATCAGATGAAATGGCATCGTATTCGCGCTTGATTGCGAAATTGGTAACCTTTTTAGAAGGGGATATGCCACTGGATTTGAAGTCGGTGTTGCCCTCTTCTGTCTTAGCTTCTTCACTGAGGTCTTCCGTTTGTTCAGTCTTGAAAGGTTCGTGACTTAGTATTTTATGCTCTGGCTCTGTGTCTTCAACTTCAGCTCCCTTTTTTGAAAAGAACTTAGAGATTGAGATGTTCCTTTCTGCCTTTATTTGAATCTGTCAAACATGGGATGATGCCAAGTAAAGGTTTTCAATATTAAGGGTAAAGTACGGCGTGATTCTTTTATAATCATTTATACATATTGAGCAACTGCAAACATAGATTTGATCTTCTCAATAACATTTGATTTAATGGCTATAATGGTGAATTTAGTGTATACAGTGAGTTATTGAACAGAGTAAATCTGTGAAGAGTTATTCATAGAGTAACTTGATCCCTCCAGACCATAAAATGTGACATTATCCCGTCCATATTTTTATAGCATGGGGATCAAATCCAACCCAAAATAGCTTGGACTTGGTTGGACTGGGTCTTAGACTTCCCTAGTGAAAGAACATGGCACATGCTATCTTAATATGAATTGTAAGATCCTACCAAAACAGTAAAATTATGTTTAAAAATAAACACGCATGCAAATACACACGTGCACATACAACCAGGAACTAGGTTGTCAGTCAAAATAATAACCTGTATAAGATAAGGGGAGGTGAAAAATCATGACACGTAGAAACGTAACACGGATCAGAAGATCATACAAAAACGCAAAATTATCATTAAACAGAGAGACACCATACATAGCTACACGCACACAAAAGTAACCTATAAATCACATCAAACTATTGATTAAACTTTAATCAAAAATTCCCCCTGGTCTTCAGACCAAGGGGCAGTTGTTTTGATCAGGATGCATCAATGAACAATAAATCCTCCTTTCCTTTAAGCTCAATAAATTGTTTGCATAAATTTTTCCTCATTGAAAGTTTATGCATCAATGACCAAACTAGAACAAAGATCTAAGCAGATTGCATTCCAGAGGTTCTGATAAAAAATGTGATATGTTCATCGGAGACAGAGTAAAAGGTCGTACTCCAAAAAACTAAGAAAAAGCTAAAGGATGAACAGCAACATGACGAGAAAATCAATTATCATACCTCCTTTGTACACTCAGGTCCATCAAATGACGGCTTGCCCATAGCAGGTGTTACAGGGTACCACGCCTGAGATTAAAATATTGGGGAAAATCATGAACACAGAATCATACTAGTAAAGCTTTAATATCAAAATATTTAAAAAAACAAGGAAGTTCCACGCTAATGAAGAAAATAGAAATTCAGTCTTAAGTTATTATTACTACAAAGCTCATACCAAATCTGATTCTTCGTATGGCTTCATCACACTCTTAAAACTGGAAGCACTGCTTAGCCAGGTATCAGTTGAATCCTTGTCTCCCAAAATAACAGGCATCCTGTCTAAAGACACATTTGAAGTACAGACTTAGATACTTTTATCTATATAACACATGCTCATTCTTAATTGGTAAAAGCCAAAGAGGGTGGCTACACTATTCCCCTTGGTAGGTAGGTTTATAAGCTAACAGATCACAAGAATCTCGTGCATGTAAACACCAAACTCATTAAGCAAAGAGAAAAAAACTTGATTGCACTTTCCAGAGGTCATTATTTAGTTATATATCAATGTACATATTCAGGACAGTTTAATGGTAAAATTCAAACAAGTAAACTTCAATATTGTTTTCAGAGTTAATAATATCAACCTGAAAGTTAGTTGGCATGTCAACATATAGGAATGCATGACTCACCATGAAGCCACTGAAATGCTGAAGAGGACGAGGTTGTAACAATAGTAAACGTGTAGAGTATTTCACCTGCAGTTAAGAATATTTTACATTAAAACTAAGAATTGTATGAATAAAGATTAGCATGATCTTTCATTCTGAATAAAATCCATTCTCAAAATCTTTCTGTAGAAATTCTTACCTTCAGAATTTTGCCATGAGTCATAAAGAGCAGCAAAGACAAGAGGTCTTCCATCTTTGAAGTGAATATAGTAAGGCTGTTTCTTTGAACCATCTTTTTTCCACTCATAAAATCTTAAACAAATACTTAAAATAATTAATTCAAAAAACCGAACTTAAAGCCACTAATAAGAACACAACGGACGTAAATAGGCAAAACATTAGGAAGCTTAGACACCCTAGGAAAGGAAAAAATCTTGCTAAAAGGAATATGTTAAACCATAATTGACAGAAATATTGTCATAATATTGATAAGAATAACAAACTGAATACGAAAAGGTTTACTCCCAGAATAATGGTTGTCATGTTAGCATGGAACTTTCCTGTTCTCAATGAAGAATCCACCCTAACTCAGACAAACGACTATGTACATAACAGAAAAATGACACAAATTGCATTGTTCACAAAGCAATCAGAACTAATTTTGAAGATGAATGACAAAAACAGCTCTAACATAGACCCGGCTAAATCTTCAACCGAGCATGCAAGCATTTTCATGTATATAAATTCAGCATCAAATATCCAAATGCAAGTGGAATGCACTCGTATACCATAATTAGTAAAATCTAATTAATTATTTGGAAATAGAAATGCATTGCAATACCATAATAATTGAAACAACATTGGTGGATTTGAGAAAAACTCAATCAACAGGAAGAAATCTTTAATGCTTTAGCAGGCGCCGAAATTAATGTAAAACCATGATAAAAAAGTGAAAATATGAAAATTAATGTAATACATACCCTTCTACTGCAACAAGACACCGGTTTTTAGGAAGCAGGCGCCGAAATGAAGCTTTTTCATCTATGGATTCAGATCGAGCATTAAACTGTAGAACAAACAGACATCATATCTGAATAAATATTTCATTAGAAAGGGCAATAGTTTAAATAAAGTAGAAACATTGTAGTGCACATACTGCAATATAGAATATGAAATCAGTTAATACATATGATGTAATCTGGTTTAAATATGGTTTTAGTCCACAATTTTCTATTTGGTCCATCATTTTCAATTGTTTCCACACAAGTCCTCTGTAAATGATTTTTTATATAACTGTACCTCCATTAGTGGTCCACTAAATTTCAGGGTTAAGTGGACATGTGGCATACAATCCAAGATACAATTTGCCGACAAAATCATAATCAAGGGACTTTAGGCAGTTGGTCAATGTAAAAATGCATCAAGTTAGCTTCTTATTTCAGCTTCTTACTAAGATAGACTTTTTAACCATAAAGTAATTATGTATTACCAAGATTACCTATTCAAACACTATCATAGTTACTCTATTCATGTATCTAATCAGAAGTTTTAGTTAAGTTATGCCACTGGTTTTCATTCTTCAAGCTCACCATCACCAAAGGAAAATGACAGTAGCAACAAAATCTATTACTAAGACCTATTTTCACTAGGTGAGTCAGGTTACATGGATAAACGGATGCAATAGTATTATAAGAAAATTGAACATGCACGGTCAGTAAAAACTAGTTTTACACAGACGTTCAATGAGAAACCAGTATTTTGCAGTTACTTTTAAATTGTGTTTACAAAGTGCACTTATGCGAGTTCTCATTGAATGTTGATGTAAAACTAATCATTTACACCGACAATACATCCAGTTAAACTCTTGAGAAAATGGGATATGTATTGTCGATGTAAAACTAGTTTTACCCTGATGTCTAATGATAATACAATATGAGTTTAATTAGTATGTTTTGTCAGAGTACCATTATTTTGCACGTGATCAAATGATGTGTTGTCACGTCAATTAATGAATATGACAAGTCATGTGTTTTCATATTCATTAATTAACGTGGCAACACATCATTGGATGCATGTGTAATGTGTAAAATGATTATACACTGACAGAGTATACTAATTAAATTCATACAATATTTTACGGTTATTTTAAAATGTGGTCACAGTGAATTTACTGGGTTCCTAACATGTATCAAATCATAAGTTATAGTTAAGTTCTGTTGCCGGTCTTCATTATTTAAGCTATCATCACCAAAGAAAAAGGACAGTAACAACAAAAACTATTGGTAACTTTTTTTTTTTTCAACAGGTGAGCAAGGGATTCATGGATAAAAGGATGCAATAATATTATAAAAAAATGGAACTTGTTGCAATTTCTGCGTAAACCAGTTTTACACAGATGTCCAATGAGAATCCAATATTTTGCAAATACGTTTAATTGTGGTACATAGTGAACTTATGAGGATAATATGATGAGTTCTCATTGAATGTCGTTTGTAAAACTAATTTACACCGACAATACATCTCCATTAAACTCGAGAAAATGGGATGTGTTGTTGATGTAAACTAGTTTTACATTAACGTCTAATGACAATCCAATATTATACAGTTATTTTTAAAAGGTAGTTATAAAGTAAACTTATGTGGTCATATGAGTTCTCATTGAATGTTAGTATAAAACTAAACTACATCGATAGTGTATCTAATTAAACTCTAATATTTTTTTGAAGAAACCAAACTAGCCCACATAAATTGATACTGCGGGAAACGAACGTGAGACCTTGACATGAGTACACTCTAAGGGCCCAAACCAACGTCATCAGGTGAAAACCAAATGGGTTATTAAACTTTAATATTATATCATGAATCATGTCTATTGAGTATTGACACCAAATAAGAGAGAAAAGGAAAAAGAATGAATCAATAAAGTTTACCATCTTGTAGTGATCAGGTTTGTCAGTTTTTTTAGTGAAACTAGGGATTAAACCCCATTTCATGCAATGAACAACATGGCCATCACTCTCAGCAGATGCATCATCTTCTCTACGAACAACAGGCATATTGAATCCCGGCGACACATTATTCGACGGTCTATACCTGTACACAAAATCAAATTCACACATTCAACAATGAAGATAAAATTGAAGATTGAAGAATATAGTAATTTACCGGTCGATATGGAGAAGACGAGAAGGGGCAGTGGTGCGGTGGCAGGCCCTTGGAACGTCGTCGGCTCTAAGACTGCAACGAGTTCTACCACACATTTCTTCTTCCTCTTTCTCCGATTTTGATGGGTTTTTTAGTTTCCCAAGGCGGGAAGGGAAAATTTCACAGAAAAAGAAAGAAAGGGACTAAAGTGAATTAAAAAGGACTCGAGTCAAAACCACTTCGAGGAAATTCATGAGAATAGTGATTACCATCTTAATCTTAATCACTTAGGCTCTTTTTGGATAACTTAAAACTAACGAAATGGAATGGAGTGAAATAGAATGGAATTGAACGAAATAGTATGGAATAAAGATTTCATTTCACTTTTTGGATACTTTATGACGGAAACTAGTTAATTTTCCATTCCATTGTTTGGAAAATCACCGGAACATAATGAGTTAAAAAAAATTTATTCCAATTTTATCTTTTATTTAAAAAAAAAACATCAAATAGGTGGAATTTTCAACTCAATTCAATCAATATTTGGTTATTTTAGCATGTTAGTAGTGCCAATATACATGGTTATTTGAAACGATTACCTTCATTCACAAGTACAGTTAAAGTCACATTTTCATAACAACAATCTGAGAATATACTAACATGAAATTTGTAAACAAGCCTAAAAAAAAATTGAAAGATAAACAAGCCTAAATTGTTTATTGTAACAAGCCTAAATTATTTTTCGGAAGGTATTCATGGTTAGGTGCATTTAACATGAAATTTGTAAACAAGCCTAAAAATTTTTTGAAAGATAAACAAGCCTAAATTGTTTATTGTAACAAGCCTAAATTATTTTTTTGGGAAGGTATTCATGGTTAGGTGCATTTAGGAAACAATTTGAGTAAACTAACATATAGTGTTTGATTGAAACCTCCAAAAATTATTGGGTGCATTCATGATTATTTATTTATTTTAATGAAGCAAAAGTATTACTAATGAATAATATCAAGTAACAATACTGTGTTGCCTGCTTCCTTAAAAAAAAAAATATTGTGTTGCCTGCTCTATTGAAATGGCTAAAACTAAACTCCTCAAAATTGGCAAGGTTAATTACTGATGCCGTTAACTAAGCTACCAGTGTAACACCCCAATTTCATATTTTTAATTAATTTTACGATGTTTAATAGATGGAGTTTTGATTAATACTATTGTTGATACTTCTTGTGCTTGAGTATTATTTTGTTGTTAAGAAAATAGAAATAATGATGTGGGGTGGGAGGTAGGGCTGGACAAAAAACTGGCAAACCGGCCCAAACTGCCCTACCCGTTTAGACCGAACCGTGTCGAGCGGGTTATCCGGTTAAATCGGGTTGAGCGGGTAAGAAACTGTGGGTTTGTTTGGTTTGTCAGGGTCGGTTTCGGGTTGGCAGTTCCAACCCATCGAAACCCAGACTTGACCGATGCTATACATCACTATACAGAGATGCAACCAAGCTTATCCTACACTGGCCCAAAATGAATTGAAGCCCAATTTAGCCAAAGTCCAATGATATATAAGCATAAGTTACAATGAAAGAGGAGGAAACCCTAATTAATTTCAGTCAACAGGCATCATGCGCTGCTGCTTTTTCCAGAAAATTCATTGTGCCTAACCTTCAAACATCAATCGATATGTGTCTTTTTTCCAGAAATTCATCATCTCTAACCTTCAAATATCAAACAAAGTCACAACAATAATTTCAACAGTGATTTTTCCCACTTCATAAATCTCTTTTTATTTTTCTTTTCCTCTTCCATTAACCTTCACCATCCCTTAAATTCATCATTCATAACCTTCAAATATCATACAAAATCATAATAACAACGATCAATTTGTTTCGTTTTCTAAGATCTCTTTCTCTGTCCAGGAAATTTATCATCTGCAACCTGCATCATCAATAGTTCTTCATCTATGTTATTCTTTGTATTTTTTTTAATTGGAATTTTAGTGAACCGATTAAACTCGCCCAACACATCCGATAAACCGCATTAACCGAAACCGATCAAACCGAGGGCACTAAACGGACGGAGATGGGTGGAGTTTTCTCACCCGTCGGTCACCTCGGATTGGGATTTTTCACCCGAAAACCGACCAAGGCCGACCGATGTCCACCCCTAGTGGGAGGTGGTTTGATAAAGTTAAAAGGAACGAATAAGAGAGTCCTGACAAAATAAATAGAGTCATGGGTGTAGAAAGTAAGATTTTAATAAGTGGGGGATGGGAGAAGTAAAAAAGTAGTGCGTATGAAAGAAAAGCAATTATAGAGATTAGTGAGCCCATATATAAATAGGAATATTAGGGATTAGAAATCAGTTTTGGCTGATCAGGGAAAAGGGAGAAGAGAAGCAAAGGGAGAGATGCAGAACCCTAGTGCAGCAACATCGAGTCAAACTGAAGGTTTCTACGGATTCGGGGTAAGGGGGAGAATCTATTCATCTCTAGGGTTTATGTTTTTATTATGGTGATGTAAAGAGGTTAAAGTAGGATGTTGTTGTTATGATGTGAGATTGTGATCAGAGATTGATGATAAACTAATTAAAAGATCAAGTTGAAATAGGAGAATTGAAGGTTAATGTTGTTGTTGAAAGATTAAAATTCAAAAACCAAAGTTAGGGTAATTGATTTGAGAATTTAATCATGTGAAGAGTGATGAAATTAGATAAATTGTGTGAAAAAGTAGTGTTTGGATGTTAGGGTAATCCTAAGTAATGTTTCATATCAGTTTGGGATGATAAGGGCTCTTAAAGTGGACATTTAGGGCAATTTAAAAGCATTCTCGTAGCTCAAAAACATAGAATTTCGGCACATCGCAGCGCTGCGCTGCAGTGAGGCGCCTAGCGCCCACAACCCGAGAGTTGGCGCCTCAGGTGCCCGTTCCTGGCGCCTAGCGCCCACTTATGAATGTATTTCACCCATTTTTGTTCCGAACTGGGTCTTGGTGTAAACATGAAAGTGTTAGATATGGATGTTAGATTTCCAATGGCTCTGGTTTCACCTCAATAAGACGTCCACAACTCGAGTTATGATCAAAATACTACACATAGGTCAACACAGTCGTGCACCCTATCTAGGCTTAGAAAACCCAACTTTTTGACCATTCTCTATTCTGAATTGAGCTTAGATGTCTTGATGCAAGTTATAGGAATTGATGTTAGCTTTCCAATGGATTTGGTTTCACCTCAATCATACATCCACAATATGAGTTATGATCCACGCACAGGTCAGCACAGTCGTGCATCTCTCCCAACCTTAAGAAAATAAACATTCCCACTGTTTTCCGTCTAGAATTGGATCTCGGTGTCTGCATAAAAGATGTTGATAAGTTTGTTAGCTTTCATTTCCCATTAGTTTGAATCTATTAGTCCCTCTAGAACGTGATTTATGATTTAAACACCGCGCCTGAGTCATGTTGCGTTGTTAATGAAATTTCAATACAATCCTTCTAGTGAATTCTTCAACATCTATAAAAGTAATAGTGATTTTAAGAAAGCCATTAGTGTGTAAAGTAAGCATAAGGATCCCTAGAGCATAAGTCTTGCATACGTGGGAGTAAAGTCCAGTAACATACTTCTGGCAATTATGTGGGAGAAAAGTCCAGTAACATACTTCTGGAAACTATGTGGGAGAAAAGTCCAGTAATATAACTCTGCCAAAATGATGAGTAGGTGTGGTACCACGTTCATATAGGTCGTTAAGGGGAGTCCATATGCATGTATATGTGAAAGTTTGTGCTTGGTGTTTATGTGTGAAAGTGATGTGTTGTTGTGATATGAGAAATGAAGAGATTATTCATGATTGTTGTTGAGACAATGTGATAATAGAGACTATATTCTTCTGATGCTTATTAAATGTCCGTGCTTTTCCCTATGTTTATGTTATGTCTGGATTTGTCACCCATTTCTTGTTGTTGTATTTATGATGTTTGTACCATGGGGTACATATACTTAGGACGAGGAGATCTAGTTGCGGGACGCCTTGAAGGTTGCGATGGAAATGATCTTTCGTCAATTTATTTTAATGACGATTAGACATGTAGTCGAATACGAGCTCTGATATGTAACACCAGGGTTGGGGTTGATTTCTATCTCAATGTTGAATGACAAGAGAAAATTTTATTCATGATATCATAGGATTGTCCTTCCGCTGTTGGAATTATTATTTTAAAAAGGAAATTTATGTTGTTATGTGATATCACGTGAAATGTTGTAACATCCTAATTATTAAATTTATTCTTATTATTTAATAATTATTGTCGGGAAATAAGGTGTTACAACCAGCATAAGTCTCAGGTAACTAATCATCTTCGTTTAGGATCCCAACTAGGTTTTTGCATTCAGGATATAATGAAACAATGAAACCAAGCACACACGAGTAATGAAAAAGAAAAAGAATGAAACAAAAAGGGCAAAATTATAATTGTATAATTAATGGGTTCCACTCCATTGGATACACCCCAAATTGGGGGGGAATGAAAAATTGGATGAATGAATGGTATTGGATGGAATGGGTTCCATCACATTCCATTCCATTCTTTTCTTACAAAACCAAACAATGGAACATGGCTCTATCCCACTTCATTCCATCACTCTCCACCAATCCAAACATAGCCTTATTATTCTTAAAGCTTATTAGGTCTTGCTATTGTTTAACCTAGATTTTTCCCTCTAATCACCCATCATTAAATGCTAAAATGTAACCCTAAAAAAAATTCCCTCCCTCCTTAAAATGTGCAATTTGAAATTCAAAAGCTCCTTGCATCCCTCCTTTTGTTTTTTAAAATCTAAATTTTTAATAGCTTGACTATAGTTGTGACCTTTCCTATTCTAATGCCACATTTAGTGCATTCTTTTATGAAAATTGTAACCGCTTTCATTGTTAAACTACATAAAACGTGCTAATTTTCTGACCTTTAGAATATCAATTAATGCACTATTAGTTTTTGTGTTGTAATTCAAAACGTAAACAGTCACCACTATTTCCCATAAAACATCTTCTCTTCTACTAATATATACATACATGTATTCCATCTCCAACCTTCAATTGTTTCATATCTCAAACATTCAGCTATGACTTCTTGATGAAAGTTTGGCAAGTGTACCAAAAACTATCGAAGTAGTAAAATATCGTTCCCACAAGTACTGTTTTTAATCTCAACAATTCTAGTACGTTATTAATTAGGATGTAAAAAAGGTTATTTTGATTGCCACTAGGCAGTTGATTGGGTTGATTGCATAAAAGTAACGACAGAAAATAAAGAAAGATTAAGAAAATATGGAGAGAGATGAGATCAGGTCTTTCGAGTCATCGATATTCCCCTAATTGGTATACTGCACCTATTCTTATGAATGATTCTCTACGATAGTTAACAAAATAGTCCTAATCAATCCCTTGAGTTAGGATCCTCTTTTCAAACTACAACCCCTAATTCCTTAGGTGGTATAATAATTTTTCAAGGTTTTAAGCACATTAACCTAATATCACTAATAAACGATTATCCATTCCTAGACTAACCATGTTTATTAGAACAATTCAATTAGGTCTAAGTCGAAAGCTATGATCAGTAGTCATTCGTTCTCACTAAATCATGTTTATATTTGATCAGAATATAAAAAGCATTAAGAACACTTGAATTGAATAAAAACTAGACTGTCATTCACAATAAATAGAGTTTTACAGCAACATGGTTCAATTAGGGTTACAAAGAATCATCTCAGACTTAATCTCTAAGAGATTTAGCTACTCATAATCGAGTTTACAAATAGCATAATCAATGAAATAATTAAAACATACACGAACTGAGTAAAGGATGATGAAATCGCCCTTCCAGCAGTCTTGAGGTCTCAAAATCGCACTTTTGCTCTCCAAAAACGTAACACTTGTTTTAGAAACTGGCTTCAGCTTAAATAGGCAATTTTCCCATTCTTGTGCTGTCAAAAACGTGTCACGATTTTAGTGGCAGTGGCAAACTCCAACTTTTTGTACTTTCTTTCTTTTTGCACCTCCAGGCTGTCTAAAAATGCTCCAGACTCAATAAAAACATCAACACAACTGTTTCTTCAAAATCTTCTATTTTTCTTGCTTTCCTTGCTGCTTAAGCTTGCTTGTGAACTCAAAAATATCATAAAAAGACTAAAAATATGAAATGACGGATTGTCATCACTTCTAATAACATCCACCCTTTCATTTTCCTATCCTACATAAATTCTGCTATTATTCTCTCTCTATTTGTCAAGCTTCATATTTCTGCTATTCTTCTCAATGGTATAATTGCTGAACAAAAACATTGGTTATTCCATTGATAAATGATGATAATGGTGATGAAGAGTGTTAGTGCAAGCCCATGAGGATTGAGATAAAAAATCAAAGGTCTACCATGGATTTGGAATATATCAGTTTTGCAAAGTAAAGAGGCTTCAAGATTGTGAGAGGTTTTATCTTTATTTCTACAAAATATTTATAACATGGCTTTTTGCTTAGATATTTAGGTATTTATATGTTAATGTTGATTATGATATAGTTTGTCATATCATTGATATGTTAACAAAAGAAGGTATTGATTTGTCGTTTTGTGAATTGCAGTTTACATTGGGCATGGTTAAAAGGATTCAATGAAAGAAATAACAACCCATTGTTCCAATATCACTTATAATTGATGGAACCAATTTGGTATATATATCTTTGAGAAGTAATTAGAGTTCATGGAAAAGTTTACCTTTTTTTTTTTGAATGGACGCGCGTGATGTGTGTTGCCATAACTACACTATATATATTTTTTAACTCTTTATACATTTTATTCTATATTAATTTAGATAAGTACTATTAACATGTGTTGATTTGAAAATTGCAGAGAAATTGAGACATAATAAAGAAGAGGAAGAGGATAAGAGAAAAAAAAAATAAAGCAGTGAAGAATAAGAGTTGTTTCATTGTGCAGAGAGATCGACACCGCCACACTAATTCAAAAAAGATCAATGCTATATATGACGAAAGTAGTCATATAAAAATATCAAGAATCGCAACGTGCCACCTTATATGAAGGAAATCATGTGGCAGAGGAGATGTAGATCAATGGACAAAAACTATTTGTTCCATTCGTTTTTCATGATTTTGTCATAATTAGCATTTTTCATATAGAGCATTCCCAATATTATTTCTATAGTTTTCCATATATTTAAGAGAGTTGAAAGCAAAGAGTTGGGTTTCCTTTACGTTTCATATATTCTTTTCTTTTTTTGTCGAAGATGTATTTCATATATTCTTTGTAACAATTTCTATGAATCTTCTCTCAGAAAGATAAAATATTAAATCAATGAATATACTTTTCTCCTCAAAAATGAATCTACTTTTGTGAATATTAATATTAATGCATTTGAATGATGACTTTTGTTTTTTTCTTTTCTTTTCAAATTAAGTGTTATAGATGGGATAATACCAAAATGAGTACAACACTATGTTATGGTTATCATGTTGAATGGAGTAATGGATTAAATGGTTTGATTGAAGCTACAATTCTGACCGATATTCTTTTACATTTCGTTATAATTAGTTAAATAGCACCATAAAAAAATAGATCATCCCACGTTCCTTCCCTAAACCCTGTTTTATTTCCTAAACCCTCATGTTACCTATTTAAATGTTATAATAAGGGTAATTGAAGCAATTATGCATGTATCAATGCATTGGATGATGGGTTGAGTTTGATTCCAAGAGAAGAGAAAACATATCTTAGTTACGATGCTCCATATTCACGAAATATATATGATGATGCAGTGGATAATGTTCACACTTCTGAATAGTTATAATCAAACAAATGGAATAATTTTAGAGGGAATGGTACAAGTTGATGAATGTTACCTCACATGTGGTCTATAAAAAAGTATTTTATAATAAGGTATGTTTTATGTATGGTTATCTAAAAAAATGACTGTTATCATAATATGATTAGTGTAAATCAATGTTTAACATGTGATTATTTGAGAACAATCTTTTATTATGCTATGATATTGGTGGTTTTTATTGCACGGGTCGGCAATCTAGTATATATAAATGTTAAACAGTTCTTACCTAACCCTAATCCGGCCCTTTTTGGCGGGTCTAAATAATTTTTATGAAAAAAAGGTTTTGCAAGGAATCGAACCAGGTACCAATTGACTCTTCTTTACAACTTTCACCACTAAACAACTTCTGTTTTGATGGAAAAATTGTTGCTTCAAAAATTGATATACCGTACTAAAGCATTTTTTTAAAGCCACAAATGCCCTAACGATTCCTTTTTTGATAGCAATTTCTTTTCGTTATTAACGGTTCCTTTCTTGGTGGTCATTCTTTTTAATTATTATTATTATTTTCTGTCGTTTACCACATAAAAGTTCCTTTTCATATTTCTTAGCAGTTCCTTTTCCTTTTTATAGATTTAACAGCTCTTGCGGTTAGGATCAGTTTCTTGGTGTATGCTTACTAAGTGTTACGATATTAAAGTTGCATTTTTAAAATTGTTGATGATTTGAATGATTCAGATGATAATTTTATCATTAGAAACTTCACTTTTTAGTGTAATTTTGTCGGCCTCTTTGTTTCTCATATATTATATTACTTAAAGTTATTTATTCTGACTTTTTATTTGCAAAAATCGTTAACTATATTATAACATTACTTTGTTTATTTTTTTTTTTTGAAGAAGGCAAAATGGAATATATTAGAAACATATAGTGAAACATGTTTACCATTTTAAAATTTCCATATTTCATTTGTTCTTTTACACATGGATGTAATCAAATATGAAGGTTGAGAAAAAAGAAATTCAGTAACACAACCTTATAATATTATTTGGTAAGAAAATAAAGTTAATAGATTAAATTGGTGTAATTATTGCATTTTTTTGTTACTTTTTGCAGTCGTTTATAACATAGTATTAAATGTATAATCAATATGATATTTATATACGAAATTCTACAAAACCGGTGCATCACACGAGTTATAGTCTAGTTTCTCCAAAAAAATATAGTAAAAGACAATAGTGCTCATTTTACTTTGGCTTTTAACGCACTTTTGACCCCCTTAAGTTTACTATAATTGTGATTTGGGCCCTCTATTAAAAAAAACAAGAGTCCCCTAACTTTATTCCATTTTGCAATTCATAGGTCCCTCTGATTTTAATATAGTCAAAGGCCACCTGATCACTCACTTTAGTGAGATAACACCACCTAACTATTATTGAATTAAATTTAAATGGAAGAACCAGATGGCACATATTTGTAATGGAATTAAAAAAAATAAGAAAAAAAAGGCACCCGTGTTGTTTCTTCTGAAAATTGCTTATCTTTATCACTAAACCCAACAACACTCAAATCTTCAAACCCATCACTAAACAAAATAAACCCATTTCTGCCATGACCTCTTTCTCCCTTCTCCCATGGTTTCTTTTTCCTCTGGTCTATAAAACCCACGTTTTCTTCTTCTCTTCTCTTGTTTTTTATCATCTTCTTCATAAATTTTCAAAGTACCCTGTAAATAAAAAACCTAGAAAAATGAATACGGAGTGAGCTTGATGTGAATTCGGCGTTTGTTTTCATTTAAATTTAATTTAATTTAATAAAGCCACGCGGCGTCCATCTCACGAGTGGCCAAGTGGCCTTTGTCCGAGTCAAAATCAGAGGGAGCCTATGAGTTTCAAAAGAGGGTAAAGTTAGGGGGATGCAAAGTGATTTTTATTAATATGGTGCCAAAATTGCAACTACAACAAACATAGGGGACCAAATGTGCATTTAAGCCTTTTACTTTTTGTCAAATATACTAGTGTCTAATAACTCATTTATTAAGATGAATAAGTGAGGTGTACGAGTTTCGAACTATGACACCTCCATATAATATACAACATTTTTACCAACTGAGTTAAGTTCATGGGATGAAATAATTGTATTCATTTAATTTGATTGAATATGTACACTTCATCCAATCAATTAATGACGTGTCATATTTTATATTAATTTAATTTAAATGTTAAACAAATCTTTGCTAAGAGGATATCAATATTCCTTCAAACTTTAAAGTATCTATTAATTTTTATTTTATTTTTAAAAAAAAGGAAAGAAACCGACATGGCATGGGCACAATGGCTATTTAGTTTAGTTAGTTGGTACACCGAAATGAATAGGTATTTTTATCAATGTTTACTAAAAAAACAAAGTACTTTTATCATTTAATTTTTTTTGGTCGTTTAATTTCGTCCTTAAATTATATAAAATAAATGTTTTTGAATTTTACAAACTCCAATTAAATATATCCTTTCATCAAGTCTTAATGTTAAAGGTGATGACGTATGGCTAATGTAGATTGTCAACTTAGATATCACATATTCATGAATGAAATTGATCAAAAACTTTAAGTGTTTTCTTGGACTTTTTTTTCTATTGAAATGAAAGTCAGTCCAAATTGTTACATTGTCAAATCAATCCCAACATTATTTATCTCTTACTTATAAATGCTAACCCGTCTCGCTATACTTAACCTAATTTTAACCTAATTTTTCTCTCCACACTTTTGCATTTAATGTTTATCTAAAGTAAAATAAAACTAGACTTTTGACCCATGCGACGCACGGGTCCTCTCGACTATAATAGAGACCAATTAATAATCTTTAACCCGTAAGATCATGAGTCGATCAATAAACGCAAATTAAATTATTAGAGATACATTATTACAATCAAATGATAATAAAAAAAATTATAAAGAAAAAAGATAAAAAGAATACAAAATTATATTGTTGCACGGGTCAATTTTATTTATTACTTTTATAGTTAAACATCAAAAATTAATGTAGTTCATGGTTCCTAACAAATTATTTAGGGTAGCCGAGTTTGCATGAAAATTAGGGTATTCTGTTTGTAAAAGTATTAAATAAGTGTACAACACATTGTCAAAAAAAAAAAAATTCTAAAGAAACAATAGGTTAAGTTGCTGCAGACCTAATAAAATTAATAAATAATAAGGATAAGGATTAAGATATCTATTAAATTTTTGCTTTAAAAAATATTCACGGTTATTAGAGAGAGAAATGAAAAGCATATATGATGCAAATTTAGAGCAAAAATTTTAGGATAGAGTTGTTGCAAACCTAATAAGGTATTAGTGGAGGGAAAAAATTAGGTTACGTTGCTGCAGACTTAACAAAATTAATAAATAAGGATAAAAATTAAGATATCTATTAAATTTTTGCTTTGAAAAATATTCACAGTTATTAGAGAGAAATGAAAAACATATATGATGCAAATTTAGAGGCAAAATTTTAGGATAGAGTTGTTGCAAAACTAATAAGGGATTAGTGGAGGGGAAAAATTAGGTTAAGTTGCTGTAGACTTAATAAAATTAATAAATAAGGATTAGTGGAGGGAAAAAATTAGGTTAAGTTGCTGCAGACTTAACAAAATTAATAAATAAAGATCATGTTCATAATTATATGCTATATTTTTGGAAAGGAATAACCGTTAACCCGTCTCGCTATATCTCTTACTTATAAATGTTAACCTGTCTCGCTATACTTAACCTAACTATTTTGTTACATATTACCATCAAATATTACATTCGATATGACCCGTGTGTTAGCACGGGTCGATGGTCTAGTTGAGAATCAAGATGATCCCATCGATCCTTAATTTGGTAGCGCAATAAGGAGATGAAAGAACTCCTCACCATTTGAAACCATGGCTAGCAACATGAGAAGAAAACACGTTGACGGTTTGAGATAGGCCTTTATCTTATAACTCATCGTTTGCGGCAAAGTTGTCTATTTTCTTCATGTAAATTTAAATTTCCCTTATTGCACCAATTTTTTTTTATTAAACTGTATTTTGTTCTACTTCATATAAGTTGTATTTGTATCTTATATACTAACACTTGTCTGTTTTTGCTCATGAGTGTACAATGCTCAATTATTTAATTTGATTTGAAAAAAATGCAAATTGAATAAAATAGGAAGCGAATCAAAGCCACATCTTCTTGCTTGGAATATTATTACAGTGCCTAAATCCTCTAATGTCAACATTGCCTTATATTTTGTGTGCCCATCAATAAAGCTTGGAATATTAACCATATGAACTATATTCTAAGGCTTTCATCATCATCTTGGAATATTACTTATATGAAATATATACCAAGGTTTTCACTGATAACTCAAATATTTTAGTTTTTTTTAAGAGGCTAAAATGAAATATATTACTCAATTAAATGGTTCCTCCTAACACAAGGCGTACCAAGAAAAGAACAAAGTCACAAACATATTTACAGAGAAAATGGAACCAAAATACAGAACATAAAAAACAATGAAAGAAGTAGCATTAACATATGCCCAACATAATGACCGGATTAAGCCACCATCCATGGTAGTTGACAGCGAGATTGAGAAGTTTCGCTTTCAACCACGTAAATGAAAGAGACTTAATCTTGTTGACAATTTGATGAGTTGAACACACTTTATCATTGAATAACCTGCTATTTCTTTCTTTCCATATTACCCACGTAGTTGCATACCATATCAGATGCAAAATTGATTGTCGCACCATAGAACAATTACCACCAAGAGAACCAAACTGAATGAGGTAATCCGCCGGGTCATATGGAAGGACCGTGCAGACACCCAACCAGCGGTGAATTAAATGCCAGACATCACCAAAAATATTACAATGTAAAAATAAATGAGTGGAAGATTCAAGCAAGCCACAACCACCAACACATAACTTGTCATCAGCAGCTATAACTCCACGCCGATACAGATTATCCTTAGTTGGCAACCGGTCACGAAACAAACGCCAAGCAAAAAGAACAACCTTCAACGGAATATCCTTATGCCAAAGAACCTTTGTAGAAACCATAGTGTCAATATGTTGATGCTGAGTCATGCTTTTATAAGCACTCCGAACCGTGTAAGCATTACTCCATTCCAATTTCCAATGACATATCCTCCTTATCAACCTGCAATGTCACATTTTGAAGCAATAAACATAATTCCCCCACGGCCTCCTCCTCCCACGCAAACAACCCCCGCCTCCACTTCCAAGCCTCACCACCCTCCCCCCACCCTAACTGACACATATCAAACACAGACACCTCCTTAAGGAGCGAAAGATCAAACAATCTGCTAAAAC
>Ga0228710_1002129_pt1 | contig 30898 bp, 19 predicted proteins | sample MedpolnodulmetaG_FD_177995 | JGI IMG/M metagenome (GOLD analysis project Ga0228710, IMG submission 177995) | Root nodule microbial communities from Medicago polymorpha collected in Santa Monica, California, United States - pink nodules | ecosystem: Host-associated > Plants > Roots > Nodule...
TTAAGCGTATTTTCAGATATCTTGTCGGTACTACTAATCTTGGTTTGTGGTATAGAAAGGACAAGAATTTTAATCTTACAGCCTATTGTGATGCTGACTATGCCGGAGACAAAATTGAAAGAAAAAGTACAAGCGGAGCATGTCAATTTCTTGGTCAAGCTCTCATCAGTTGGTCATGTAGAAAACAAAATACAATTGCCCTATCTACTACTGAAGCTGAATATGTGTCAGCTGCAAGCAGTTGCTCTCAGGTATTATGGATTAAAAATCAACTGGAAGATTACTCAGTAAGGTACACAAAAATTCCTATTCTTTGTGATAATACCAGTGCTATAAATCTGTCTAAAAATCCTATTCATCATTCTCGTTCTAAACATATTGAAATAAAACATCATTTCATCAGAGACCACGTTCAGAAAGGAGAAATCGAATTGATTTTCATCGATACTGAAAATCAACTCGCAGATATTTTTACTAAACCTTTGGTAGAAGATAGGTTTAATCTTTTAAGAGATAAATTATCTATTATTAGTTTGTCCTCATTAAAATAATTTTATATTTTTCTCCAACATTAAAATAGAGGATCAAAAATTTTACTACATCTAAGCTCAATTTTTTCCCTTATTTGATTCAAAACCACTTGTAGTCACTTCCCTCCAATTACCACCTTTTTGAATGTCTCCTAAACCACTATTGGTCATGTCATTATATGCCTTTTACATCAAAAACTTTTTCTTCCAAATTTTCTTTCTCTCACGTTTTCCCAAGAGAAGTGTCCTCTTTGTCATCATTGATCTTTTAATTTTGTTTTAATCTTAAACAAATTTTTTTTGTAAAACTCTTCCTCTTCTTCTTCTTTCCATCGAACCACCACAACACTCATACAACTCCTCCATTTTTTTTCTCTCAAAATGGAGAAATCTGAAAATGCAACTCTACCACCACTCACCTCTGAAACCGAACCACCACCAATTCCGCCGCCGCTCTCACCACCACCTCTCCCACCTCACGAAACTGAAACACCTCCTTCTCCTCCTCACATAACTGAACCTCATCTATCTCCTTCTCACCAAACCGTGACTTCTCCTCCTCCTTCTTAGCAAACCGAGTCTCCACCATCTCCACCACCAAACCCAAATCTTGCATTAATACCTTTTGTGGAAATCAATCTCAAACCTATGACCACTGTGTTTCCATCCAAAGCTCCCATAAGCATGTATAGATTACTTGTGATCTTTTCTGCTTTCATCACCACAAGATTGCCTTTAACTACTTTCAAAATTCCACTTTCTGTGTGGATCTTGCACCCGAGATCATCCAATTGTCCAACAGACAATAAGTTCTTCTTCAACCCCTTTACATGACGTACTCCTTGTATTTTTCGAATAGTACCATCATGCATCTTTAATCTGATAGTACCGACTCCAGCAATTTCTAAGGCATGGTCATTTCCCATGTACACCGATCCTTCTGAGATAGGCTCATAAGAATAAAACCAATCTCGGTGTGGAGTCATGTTCCATGTTGCACCTGAATCCATTATCCAAACATCGTTGAGTCGTCTTCCGCCTTTAGAACTGGTTGCTGCTTCGCTATACAGGATTTCCCCGTCATCTGAGGTACTTGCAACACATCCTTGATCTTCTCTCCATTCTTCTTGTCATTCCAACACTCCTTTTTTACGTGCCCTTTCATGCCACAAACGTAGCATTTGATATTCTTCTTTCTTCGAGATTTTGACCTACCATGATTCTGACTCCCACTGGGGCCACATTCCGTTGATCTGCCTCTCGTCATCGTCAAAGCCTCTGCTTGCTTTGAACTCTCTGACATTTCTTCCTTATTCTTACGTCTGGATTCTTCTTCAAGGATTGCACCGGCGACATCATCAAAGTGAAGAGTATCAACTATGTTATTATTTGTAACGTTGATGATGAGTTGATCATACGAATCTGGTAAACTCTGAAGTAGAAGTTCAGCACACTCATTTTCCGCTATTCTGAAATCAGAAGTCGTGAGTTGAGAAAATAGCGTATTTAGGGTGCTGATGTGATCCGTTACGGATGTGGATTCACCCATTCGAAGAGTGCAGAGCCTTCTCTTTAAGAATATTCTGTTGTGGAGTGATTTGACCTCGTACAATTTTATTAGAGTATCCCAGATCTCCTTTGCTGTCTTCTTTTCAGCAATACTAGACAATACCGAGTCAGCTATTATCATCCATCTCTTTCCACTTTTCTTCAGTGATATCTGCAGGTCTGCCATCTATTGCGTCTAGGCAATTATCTTTTCTTAAAATTTCCCTTATCTTCAATTTCCACAGGGAAAAATTTCTCTCATTGAACTTCTCTATCTCAAATTTTGCTGCCATGGTTTTACAACAAATATTTTTTTTTCTTTCTTCAAACTAGACCGGAATAATAAGAATTCTTTTCTGATGTGGAAGATCAGTTTAAACCGCAACCACAAAGCATACTAGGATTTTTCTTACCACACCACTAGTTTGTCGCAGCGGAATAACAACTACGAACCAACGGCTCTGATACCACTATTGGGTACCAGAGTAACAAAATATTATCACACAGCTAAAATAAGAGACGAGAAAAGAGGCATTGAACACACAATATTTACGTGGAAACCCCTCAACAAATAAGGGGAAAACCACGGGGCAAGAGTAGAAAACTTTCACTAAGTGGAAGAAATTACAGGACCTCTCTCTAAATACAAGGAGAGTAGAATTACCATTCTCTCTTATAAATAGGAGAATACTAACTAACACGAACTAGGAGAAACCTCACAGGAGAAACTAATTTTTCTCTCTATATTTTTCCTCTCACTACTCTAAACAAGCTCTGCTTGTTATTGTGTTGTTTGATAAGTGCCAGGAAGTAGTGATTTTAATGAATATTTAGGGCACTTGTGTAACTTGTTTTGCAAGTTATTGAGGAAAAAAGCCGAGAAATAATTAACTTTGATCTTGTTTATGCTTTATCTATCTTACTCTACCTAATTTTGCAGGAAATTATTAAAGGCACTGAGCAAGGATAAGAAAACAAGCAACGAAGTGCAAAATGTCAAAAATAGGCAGGGAGGCAAGGTTGCTCGCCACCAGCTCGCCACCAACTCGCCATGGCGAGTTATCAAAGGCAGAGAGGAAGGTTTGCTCGCCACCAGCTCGCACTCAGCTCGCCATGGCGAGCTATCCAAAGAAGAAAATAGGCAGGGAGGTATGTTTGCTCGCTATGGCGAGTAAACTTACCTGCGAGGCGAGCAAGGGCGGCTAACCCCCCAGGATGACGTGGCACAAACCCAGTGGGGAAGAAAGCTCAACTCGCCATGGCGAGTAAATTTACTTGCGAGGCGAGTTGATGCAGATGGGAAAAGCTTATAAATAGCCCTTGATCTTTCTTGAAAAAGGATGCTTTCATTTTGACAGAAATATACTTAGATACTTAGAGAGAGAGAGAGATAGGGCTTGGTCCTCATAGAGTGAGAGTGATAGAAGATTGATTCTTCCACATTTTGGTGAGAAATCACAAGTTGTAATGAATCTTTTCCTTTCAATTCATTCTTGCAAGGCTTCCATGACAATGAGAAGCTAAATACTCATTGTTGGGATTAGAGGTACTTGATCTAAGCTAATCATGTAATCCATAGATCTATAAATGTATAATTTTAGCATTTGATTTGGTATTGAGATTATTCTTGCACTTTATGATTTACTTTTGATTTGATTGTGATTGAAAAATACTCTTGAATCTATGTTTAGAATAATCATCTATCATAACATGAATTCTAGACATGGAATTGATGTTTTGATAACCACTCTTTGTATCCGAACTTAATGCTTTTCTATAAGTCAAGAGATTGAGAAATCATCGATTGAATGATAGGAACGACTCTTGGATCGTTTAATGGTGCGAGACATCGACGATTAAACGATGCAATTGAAGTCATCATATTATTTGGACATGAATAGTATTGACGAGGGATACGTGGTAATACCAAAGTAAAGCTAGAATCTATACATGATCTTTAGGGTTATGTGTAACGCTGGATTAAGGAACTCTAATCCTAACAAGTTTTACGCTCTATCAATCTCCAGTTTTAATTTTATAACGTAGATATTTACGTTTAAACAAGCAAACCAATTATTCTCTCAACTTAAAATGGTAATCGATGTGGAATGATCCATGGTATCGCATCAGTCCTTGAGGAGACGATATAAATACTTACTTTTGGTATGCGTAAATATGTTACATCATTGTTATTGATTTGGGATGCTTACAATGGCTCACGAGTAAGCTATTTATGGGAGTAAAATCCATTGCCTCAACAACTTGCATTTAAGGCATCATGTGTATTTTCAACTCTACATAGTAACTTTCCATGTGAACATTGTAATTGTGTGCCAACATGTTTTACTGCCGTGTGAATTCAACAAAAGTGTCTTTACCCACTTTCATGTATTCACATTTTGCAACTTTTGGTATTTTTGATAGAAATTTGTAATTTTTGGTATAAATAATATTTATAATGATTGTTGTGAATTCACATCAAAACTCACACCTATATAAAATTTGATGTGTGGAGCAAGGGTCCGTACCAACAACCAAAACAATCGCAAGCGAGAACAACAAATCTAACAACATTGTAAAGCAAAACCACAATTGAATCGAAGAACAACACATTCAAACTTAATTATACCAAAAAGATTTACAAGAATTAGTCTTCAAACTTGATTATACATTTTTCTTGAATCTGTTCATGTGGTCAAGAGAGTCCGTGATTTCTCTATACAAAGTGTTTACAATTGTTTATTAACTTTTATCCTCAAACGGAACCAATCATTAGCCTTTAATTTTCTAAGGATCTCCTCTTTTGATAAACCCTAGTTTGTCTCAATCTCACCTCTCATGTGTTTCTCATGTGTTGTCACCTCATGAATCTCTCCACAAAAGACACCAACACTTTTCTAAGAGTCTCCTTGGTTGGCTCTCCAAGATTCATACTTTCCACACTTACAACTGTGTTGATACTGCCTTTTTATAGACTTGACCGTGTATTTGCACATGGGCGCATCAAAAGCACTTTTAGTTGGTCTCTTGCGATTGAGCGTAAAATGGCAGAATACTCGACAAACAAATTTTTATGACATTTTTCAACAATAATATTTATATTTAAATTTTTATTACAAACTGATCGAGTTCAAGTGGTTAAAGTGTTCTCCCTATAATAATCAAAACCGGGTTCGATTTATGATGGGAACAATCATGTTTTATTTACCTTTCGGTCGAACCCATTTCTCTCCTAACAAATAAGTCTATTCTAGTGATAATTTGATTCTTTGTTGCTGTAGTAAAGTGTTCCTCTTCGAACATATAAGAATAAAAATGAAGTCAAAAAAAGAAACTTTAATGAAAAATAATATTTAAACAACCATTTTTATTTCTATCGTTCGATTCTCGAATCAATATCTTTTTTTTTTAAAAAAAAAAACATCTCAAACTTTTATTTCACTCTCATAAAACTGATGTAACATACAAACAAAAATGTAAATATTGTTCCCATCCATACTTGGTTGAGAAAACCGCTGTTCACAAATGTTATAAGGCTGAAAAACACCAATAAAATACTAAAATACCCCTCAGCAGTTAATTAAAGAACCAGCTACAGTTAAGTGACGAGGAAAACTTCGACAGTTAATTTGGTACCTTGAATTTGATGACGATGATAATTTTAGATTTGTATTTTACTCGTAGTTAACTGTCAAAGTTTTTCTAGTATTTTGGTATTTTATTGGTGTTTTTCAACCCTATTATAACACGTGTGAACAGCAGTTTTCCTGGGTTGATAACGATAACTAAAAATGTTAGCACTTTGATTAATCCGAACAACAAGCCAACAAACGGCACCGTATGATTGGTACATACATAACATAACCTCTCAATAAAAAACTAGTCGTGTCATCACTCATCTTCACCATTTCAATTTCTTCCCCCAATTCAGATATCATATCACCATTTTCATACTTTCTTCTAATTAATTAATCATCATCATTTATTTATTTAATCCATTAATTAATCTCTTTCACTTCATTATAACATTTTCATGTTCTGAACCGAACCGAGTCAATTACCGACTCACCGAGTCACCACCATGTCGACACCGAACCGTTCCTCATCAGACATCATCGATTCAACCCCCTTTCTCGCCAATCCCGGCGGAGGTTCCTCCTCCGATGACCTCAACAACTCCGGTCGCCGTCGTCGCCAACGCCTCCTCCAAGCCGCACGCTTCCTCCGTCAAGCAAGCGGCCGTCGAACGATGCGGGAACCTTCCGTCGTCGTTCGAGAAGCTGCGGCGGAGCAATTAGAAGAACGACAAAGCGATTGGGCGTATTCGAAGCCGGTTGTGATTCTCGATATCGTTTGGAACTTCGCCTTCGTCATTGTGGCGGGAACCGCATCGTTTTTGAGCCGGAATGAAGCGCCGGAAATGCCGTTGAGGTTGTGGATTGTGGGATATGTGCTTCAATGTGTTCTTCATATGGTTTGTGTTTGTTTTGAGTATAGAAGAAGGAGAAGATTTCAACGTTCTTCGTCTTCGAATGCGGTTGCAGGTTCTGATAGGGTTGGTAGTGGGAATTTCAGTTCAAGGGAAGGTTCTCGTTCTGCTGTTTCTGGTTCCAGTTATGTTTCTTTGGCGCAATTTGATGAAGAGAGTACTAGGTGAATTTTCTCAACCTTTTATTTTATTTAATTCTGAGTTTTATTTGGTGAATATTTTAATATCTTGTTCTTATAATACTTGTGTTAAAGGCTGATGCATTTTTTGTAAGGAATGTTTTTTGAACTTTGTAGTGTAACTTCATGATGCATAGGAGAAGTTTAATGTGTTTGTGTTTCTATGTTAATAGTGTATTTATGAATGATAACACTAGATTAAGCCTATGCTTTTTATAACTATTTTAAAATTTGAAGTATAATCAAGGATTGTAGGAGATGTTTTTCTTTTGGTTAACCCTCTAGTTCCTTGGGAAGGGGGTCAGGTAATCTGTAGTTCGGTTGGCAGGTAAGTAAATCCTCGGCAAAAGTTGTTCTACCGAGAAATCTAACTCGATTGGTGAGGTTTTGTTAATTGATAAGTCTAGTATACTTTAATTAATTTTTCAGAGAGAGGATATAGCTGATTTTGCTTCCTTATTAGTTAAGGAAAAGAAAAACTCCTCATGAAAGTTCAAATGTATTGAAGGTTTTTATTTTATACTCATCAATTTAATTTTTTTTTTGTATTAAATGTGAAGAGCTTAAAGTTTCTCTCATATTGCTTTGGGTGATTGAGGAAGGTAAGAGGGAAATAAGTTTGATGTAAAGAGATGACGGAAATTGCCAAGTGACCGTGATTCATGATGATTAACTAATTTTGTGTTGAAAGAGTTGTATTGCTCAGTTTATTGAAGGATCCTAACAACGTATCATTTTTGCAAGACGAAGATTGTAAGATCATACACCCAAAAGTATCACTTTTGCAGCTTTGGTTTTGCCATGCCCTAATTGAACTTGTAGTTCAGCCTTGACAATGAAATTAGAAAGGGGAACTTTTAATTTTAGTTATTGTGTTAAGTTTTTCATTAGATTCAGAATCACATTTCCAACTAACAATTTCAAATAATTTAGACATATAGTTTAAACCATTACAAAATCTTAGCTTGGACCATGAAAAATAGTATTTCAAGCTAAGAATTAGAGACCATTAATATTTCGTTGTTTATTATTTCTACCATTTTTACTCTTCACCAGACGTTACAGTTGTTGCGTTAGCAACCAACCAACAGTTGCATGTGTACTTTGACAAAGCATTTTTGTTAGGATCCTTCTCTAAGTTCTCTTGGTACCTAACAACATTCCTTTTTCTTTTTTGTTTGTTTATTTATCTTGTTTTCTTTCCCAACTCTTTCTCTGGTTGAAGACCCCATCTTGCATCAATCACCAACTCAATCTTCCGCTGAACCTAGTAATCGTTCCTTAGAAATTTGATATTCCACGTAATCTACAAGCGGACAAATGGTGAGGATTTATGAATTCAAGCAAACATATTTTAGTAATTTCATTGTTATTTTTAAATCATTTGAACAATAAATTTCTGGTGTTATACTTTAACTCATGGTTTGTCCCTACAACGAATTCATGTTTTCAATTTCAAGTATGTCAAAATCAAAGTTTAAATTAGATTATGAATATATTCTCACTCATGTCGCCCAAATGAATCTTCATGTAAATACAAGATGGTACTGTGCAACAATGCAAGTGATTTATTCCTCTGATTCAATTACCAAAATGTATTTTTTACTTGTCACTTGATAATGAACCTTTTTCTCTAGAATAACCCATGTTTTAAGATTGATAGTTTGACATGTTTTAATATACGATATTTTTACCTAATTTGTGTGAACCATCTAACTTGAATGAGTGAGGCACTTTCCGATTTTGTGCACATAAATCTGTGTTGTGGGATGAAACACTGTCAACATTTATTAACTTCTTTTTTATTGATTAAGGACCAAAGCAATTATTATTATACATTTGAAATGAGTGCCACTTATTTTCTGGTCAATGTAGTTGTCTGTTACTTTTCACCATTTCCCAATTTTTATTTTGTCGTTTTTCTTGGCAGTGTTGCAAAACATTTGGAATCAGCCAATACCATGTTTTCATTTATTTGGTGGATTATTGGATTCTACTGGGTATCAGCTGGTGGTCAAGCTCTAGCCCAAGATTCTCCTCAGCTTTACTGGTTTGTCCTCTTTCACTCTCATTTTCAAGTTGTTCAAATATCTTTTCATTTACGATGTATTGATCTTTTGGCAAGCCAACTTATATTTATTATTTTCGTTGAATACCTTTGACTGAATATATGTGCTTTGCAGGTTATGTATAGTCTTTCTTGGTTTTGATGTTTTCTTTGTCGTTTTCTGTGTTGCGCTGGCCTGTGTCATTGGTATCGCTGTTTGCTGTTGTCTTCCATGTATCATTGCACTTCTTTATGCTGTTGCAGACCAGGTGACTATTTGTTCAATCAGTCATTCATTCCCTGTTCTTGTTTTTGTTTTAAGTTTCTTTATAACCATATGAATCTCGTGTCTCAAAAACCCTAATTGGAATTGCTGTATTATGTGTAATTTTGGTTCAGAAGTTGCTAGGCTCAACTAATCTTTGAAGTGACTCTGCAAATTTAACCGTTTCAACATCTATGATAATAATTGTGAAAGATTAATACTAATATCTTTTTATACACAAAACAAGTGAATGAACTTATTAGACAGGTATTAAGTCTGGATTTATTTGTTTCGCAGTGTTAGTATATTGCGTATATAGTTGACTTGTACTATCTTGCCAACACACGGGAATAACTCATTCTTTAAGTATGATGGATATATAATAGATATTATACTCACATTCCTGAAATTAGGATTCTCTCTCTAGGTCCTCTCTTTTCTATGGGAAAATTTAGAGTCCGTTCATTAACAGGTTTTCCTCAGTTTTTTCAGGTTTTAGGGTGAGACATTTTATAACATTAAAATATCATTTTAATGTGAAATTAGAGAGATAGAATTTGGGGAGAAACCCAATTATTACTGTTATTGATTATGAATTGTAGTTTTTTCATGAAGGATGCATTATACAACCATTAAACCCACTGGTACTTTGAGAAGACTAGGAAGGAGCATTCAAGAAATTTTCTGATGCAGAATTAGACATCATAAGATCAAAAAGGGACCGTGTTTAGGAATTAGGTGTCATGAAAGCATGGCTGGCTCATATCTGCCGGAATGAGCAATTCACAGTCATGTTACTGGAGGAAGATTTAGGTTGAGTTGGAGAACAAGGTGAAAGTTTGGGAATGGGGGCAAGGTTAAATTTGAGAGTAAATGTAATTAGGAAAGGGAGATGAAGACTATTCAAAGCATGGTTGTCAGGATCGCGATATAGATCGTGAGATCGTACAATCTCGCGCATCACCAGGTCTCCACCGAGTCAGAGCGGTTCAAAGATCGGAGAAGACGGCGGAGCGTGCGGCGCGCAGAGGAAGAGCGTAAGATCGTGAAATCATCGCTCTGATTCGCATCAGAGAAGAATGGTTTGACCCGGTTGTTTTGCGCAAAGAGTGATTTCGGAATGACAGGAGCTGCTTGTTTGTTGTTTGCTGCGGCGGCTGGTTGGAGAGGCGGCTGCGTTATGTTGAAGGAGAAGCTTAGGTCTAGGTTAAGTTAGTGGAAAAGACTTATTTGGGCCTAGACTTATATAAATATAAATAAACTGTTAAGACTTATTCGGGTCTGAGAACAAAAAGAAAAAAGACTTATGTGGGCCTAGACCTATAATTTCATTTTTTGGTTACAAGACGTATAATAAACTATTATGAATTATAGTAACAAAACAAAAACTATTATGAATTCATTTTTTTAAGGGAAAAACTATTATGAATTATTAATTAACATAGTTTAATGTTGTAATTTATAAGTTTTTTTTATGAAAGGTTATTTTTCTAAGTTATTTTTATAATTTTGTCTGTTTGGTGGGATCTTACGATCTTTGTTACGATCTTACGATCTACGCTTTTTCTATACCCCAACGATCTTTAGTGAGATCCCGATTTTGACAACCATGATTCAAAGTGTAATTGGAAATAAAAGTGAACTTTTGACAATATTACAATGGCTAATTGTTTGTGCAACATAAGGTTTGTAACTAAACTAACTGTCATGGAGAAAATTGAGTGTTCCCATTTTAGAAAAATTGTAGAGCATTGTCCTAGGTTATTTGGGTATGCTGGAGACTGGAGAAGTCGGGCAGAAGTGCTGATGTTGGCTAGATGGATAATTCTCTTATACGAATTCCGCCCAAAAGACCTTACATGCTGCTATTCTTCTTCTTCATGTTAAAAGGATAATTTTCAATTCAAAATTCTCTAATATGGAAAACCAGAAAATATAAATTAAAAAAATTCAATTTCAATATTTAATATATTAGATTGTTTTGTAAGAAACTTTTTAATTTTGTACTTTTCCTATGAATACTTTGAAGCACTCGTAATAAATTTAACAAATATAATAATTACTTCAAACTAGTGAATACTTAGATCTTGTTTGAATTGCTTTCACTTCGAAACCTACGACTTTGAAATTTATGTATAATTAATATTTGCATATTTCGTAATAAATTGAAGATAGTGAATACTTGGTTCTTGTTTGAAAATTCACGGCTCCTTGGTAACTTCTAGTTTGATCAGGGAAACCACAGAAAATGAATCTGCTACCGTGACCAAGAAACTACCGGTTTTGCTTGGTGGGCCGGGAATGCCCGACTTATCAATTTATCCGGTAAACTACTGGGGGCCCATGTAGCCCATGCCGGATTAATAGTATTCTGGGCATCTTTTTCTCAACAATGTCTTTGTAATGTTAGCCAATAGGGTTTCATTAGATAGGAACAGATTGGATAAATATTGATAACTCTCGGATAGAGTATTAGAACGAAACAATTCATTTGATAATGAACTATTGGTTCTAAACTGTCTCTGTCGATCAATCAACAATTCGAAATTCTGTTCTGGCTTATTCTTCCTAAACCAGCGTTTATTTAGATATTTCCAATAATTTTTTTTTGTTTGGCAAGTCAAAAGTATTCGAATTGTGCCAATTCCAATTTTAATTTACCAGCTACCATGAAACAGGTATTTAATGGTTTCAATATATATATGCATGATTTGGTCATTTATGTAGTATGATGATGATCTGAACTAGTTTTAAAATAAAACCACGCTTTCTTCAAAAAAAAATATTTCACACTATTATTTTGGTTTTCTACTTTGCTGTATAATGGAGTTTGAATATTAAATATCATTGTCTTAAAGGTATTTATATTATTTATATATACCATTTATAGGTTTTTAATTATTATATTTAGTATTAGTAAAATGCGTAAACAAGTTCAGTGTACGGACTTTCCATGAGCTTATGTAGACGCTCTTGAGTTTAACAATGACAACCTTGAGTGTAACCAATATTCTGCTCTTCATTTGTATTTTTGTATCCTCATCTCCCGTATTGTCTTCCAGTGATATAGAGCTGTAGATCCATGTTTCTGTCAATAATTGTTGGTTAAACATAAATAAGGCGATATCTGAATTTGTGTATGTATCTTTCTATCTCTATACCTATTTATTTATTTATTAATTATATTTGTGGATAAAAAAGCAGGAAGGGGCATCAAAGGAAGACATTGAGCAGTTATCAAAATTTAAATTCCGAAAAGCTGAAAGTAATGAGAAACAAACCGATAACAATCAAGGTCCTGTTGGAGGAATAATGACCGAGTGTCGGGCTGATTCACCTATTGAACATGTTCTTGCTGAGGAGGATGCGGTATGTTATTCATGTTGCGTTGTTTCTAATCAGATTTTATTTCACTGTATTTCAATGGGAAATCTATGTAATGTTTCAAACACAGACTTCGTTGCATACTGTTTTGTTGTAATTATCGCAGTTTTGTTTTGTAAAATACATCTTCACATTCTTACCCTGAAGGGTGCAATATGTATAGTCTTTTGTGAGCTTGTTTCTATGTGGATTCTTTTGACCATCACAATGTACACCTAAGGAAATTGACATAGTGATTCAAGTGCGTGCTAGATAATATTGTAATAAATCAATGTGGTTTTAACAAAATGAATGAATCCTCTGTCACTCAACAAATCTGACATGTTCTTTTTATCATTTATAGGAATGTTGCATCTGCCTTTCTTCTTATGACGATGGAGTTGAACTAAGAGAACTTCCTTGTGGTCACCATTTTCACTGTGCCTGTGTGGATAAATGGCTGTATATTAATGCCACATGCCCTCTCTGCAAGTATAACATCTTGAAAAGTAGTAACCTCGGTCAAGAGGAAGTGTAGATGATCTCAGAAATGTTTCTAGCTACCATTTTGAGGAATCTGCATGATTTTTTTTATCACTTTTAATAGGCACAACATGTCAATACACTTCGGATACAGGCCTATACGATCGTTGCTGCTGCTACTGCTTTGTGCTGTAATCATGTAGTGATAGTTACTTTGTTTATTGGTAGTTATTGTGGCTTCTAACTGGTTGTGTATAGCGCTGTTCAGCGCATTTCGGCTATAATTATCTTAAGAGCCAATTTGGTTGTCAATTGTCATTTATATTTTATTTTTATTGTCGCGATATTGTTGTTGTCACCAATAATGTCTGGTCTAAGTCATTGTAATTGTATAATAATGGTCTATTAGTCTCAGAATATGCTTTAAAAATGTTCGGTACAACTTCCTAAAGTTTATAATGGTAGCACTTGTGGTGCACCAAATTAGTGTTAGCCAGTGCTCGGAAATTATATCAGCTGTTGTAGATTTGTTGCAGTTTACATAATTTTATTACATGGTTGGTCTGAAAATTATGACAATCCAATCTACTATCATGCCATTGACCGTTACTAGTCTTTTAATCCCAGCCAGTAGAGGGCTTCCATTGAGAGAGACGAGAGGGGCCAAGATAAGTAGAGAGTTTGGTTGAGGAGTAAAAAAAATGAATGCATTACCCTTCTTGATAAAGTCGTTGATAAGAGAGAGAGAAAAAGAAAGAAAAAAAAGACAGTAAAAAACAAGAGAACAGCTAATTGGTGCACATCCACTTGTTGAAAGATCAACAACAAGAGAATTAGAAATGAACAATTTGGGTGCAACCAAGAAAATTTTGGGAATGGATACAGTTCGAGTTAGAGACAAAAGAAAGTTCATTGTCTCTCAAGAAAACTACCTAAAGAAGGTAGTTGAGAAGTTCAACATACCTAACATTTCAAACTACCTAGTTAAGGTCACTAGTGTTCCATTTGCCTCACATTTCAAACTCTCAAAAATCACATGTTTTAGAAATTGACATAAAATTTCTATGGAGAAAGTTCCCAATGCAAATTCCATTGGTAACATAATGAACTATGAGGTATGTGTTACAACACATGTTATCAGTGTTACCGACAAGTACGTAGAGAATTCAGAATCAACATATTGGCAAGCAGCCAGGTGGGGACTTAGGTATTTCAAAGGGACTGACTATAAATGCAGGACTAGTGTACTGTAAAAGTGCTGATATTACCAAGCCAGCTCAAGGCTTTAGTGCAAAAGTACTGCAAAAATTCATTCACTTTTTGTGCGCTTGAGAGAAAAGTACAGAGAATTGACAAAACAGAGTGAATTTTTAGATTTGAGATCAAATTTATGAAGTTTTTTTTTTTTTTATCAAGTCAACTTCATAAAGTTTATGACCAGTTAAGTGTAACAATCAAGTGCATAGTAGTGGGTCTTCACAATTTCGGATTTTCTCTTCCAAAGGCGGGAGTTTTACCTACTTCGATTTTTTAGTCTTCAAATTGCAATTATTTTCAAGTTCTTAACAATGAAAAGTGCAATTGCATGCAACTCACAACTCCAGAACTGATTCAAAAAGATCAGGTTAAATCTGACATATAAATTAAAAAGCCACCTTATAATTTGACCATCTAATCTTAATTGAATTATCATTGATGTCCTAGAATCTGAGGTTCATCCATAACGGGTCAAATGGCCTCCATACAATGTCCTGATTTAAACCTTAAAATCAATTTTACCAGAAGAAAAAAAATCATAAACACAAGGATTGGGGTATGATTTAAACTATCTTTTCTCCATCCCATATTAATTGACTTGTTTTTTACTATTCACTAATCACATAACATATTTTAGTCTTATTTTTGTACTATTATATGAAGATAAATTATAGCATATGTAAGACTTTAATTTGTTTTGATTGATGTTTTTAAAATATAAAAATCATAACTTTTTTTTATAATGGATATTAAGGATCAAATTTTATTGACATTTGCAAAACAATCAATAGTACAAAATAAAATAAATTCCATTTTAGGCAGAAATTACATAAGTTTTTGAAGTTCGTAGTTTCAGGTTTTACAAGTTGAAGGAAAGATAAATTATTCGATGCAATAAATATACTTTATATGTGCAATAACTGAATTACATATTAAATGAGTATGTAAAAGTTACATGTTAAAATTTAAAGGTGCGACAAATTTGAATTAGTCTCTAATTCTATATCAATAATAACAAGGAGTAAACGACAAATAATTTATTAATAATTTTAAACAGTTCATTATTGACCGTTAACTAATTCAGAAACATAAATTAGCATGACCACATGATTTCAATAAAGTTATACTATAATTATGTTACTTAGAACCAAAGATGGGTCAATAGGGTGGAAGCATCCTAGTACAAGCATCAAATTAGAAAATATTGTGATTGTCACAACAAACAAAAAAAGCAACAAATTATGTATCCCACAAGCATGTCTAAAAAGGACGACTTTGCGAATATTTTAAACTAATGAAACTTTACAATTGATTTAGCAAATCAATTTGCATGTGTTGATAATCTTTCTCTAAGCAAAATTGTGGACAATATTGACTTTCTTTTGCATGATTTCATCACGCTTGCTGAAGAAGTAAAGCATGACTTTCACACTCTCCGCTCAACAATGAAAACTAAAGTATAAACAACATGCGAGGCAATAATATTATACAACAACATGAAATTTCAAATTCAAATCATGCCCTTGTCCAATGACACCAGTCAGTGTCTGTTAGCCATGTTCAAACATGTGTGTCATGTTTCAAATTTTAGGAGTCCCAACATAATCCAAATTCCAAACACGGCCTTTGCCACTATTTCATCAATTTCCAACGACGCTCTTGATCATCCGAGTCACCATCACCATCACGTGGTTCAGATTTCACATCTGATCCTTGATCAGTCTCCTGTGAGGATTGTGTCTGCATCTGCGCTTGCATTCGCATTTGTTGATGTTGTTCCCGTTCCTCTCTCTCCGGTTCAACCTCATTCTCGGCCCTACATCGTTTAAGCCCAATTGAAACCCCAAACAGCTTAGGAACCTGAGGTGCTTGAACCTCAGGTAACATCAAACTCATCGTCTCACACGGCACACCACCGGCAGCTCCACCCACATTAACCACCACATTTTCCTCAGCTAATGAAACATTCCTTATAGGCAAAAGATCCAAAATTTTCCCTTCGGTTACAACCACGCCTCGTGCCGTTGCAGCACTTGTAGAAGATTCTAACTGTCTACTAAAACCAGAAGCATAATTACTCATCATAGCAAGTATATTATTGCAAAGACCTCTCAATTGACTCAACTCATTACTCAGTTGCATATTCTCTTTTTTCAGCCGTTCATTCTCTTCAACTAACTCCGGGGCAGTGGTGCAACTTGTGCTACGCTGCACCGAAGCACCATTGTTCATCGTAATCGGAGATGAATTCGACGAAACCACCTGTTCATCACCAGAAGTTGCTGGAGACACCATTCTAACCGGTGCCGCCATAGCTACCGTTACAGTATTAGCCGCAGCTACTGCTGTCGCCATCGCTGTTCCTGCCGCTGGCAATATTTTTCTCCGCTGTATATCCCGAAGCAGATTTTTCTCGCCTCGCCGGAATCCATCGTTAGCAAATTCCCACCGGTCCGGTATAACCTTCCGAAAACCCTATAAATTAAATACAAGATTATTATACTAAAAAAATATCTAAAAAGAAAAGAAGAAAAAAAATCATAAAAAGATTGGAGAGAGATAGTTACATAGGTATTGAGTTGACGAACGAAACTGGAGAAATTATTGTGTTTGAAATACTTTGGAAGCAAATCTCTAGCAAATTCAGCAGGTTTCCAAACTATGAAGCTTGTTCCATCTTCATTCCATGAAACCAAATCATCAACGGAAGAATCATCAACGAGTTGATAGGTTTTCGTCAGAAACGGCGTCGGAATCGATCTCTGTGACTCCGCCGTCGCCGATTCACCTGTTTGCTCCACCGGTAATGTTGCCATCAACTTCTTTTCCAGATCTGTTCCTAATTACACACTAATTTTTGTATCTAGTTCATAACTATCTCCTAATCAAACAAAATAATGATTTTAATATAGTTTACCTATTCTAATCTAATAATCTATCTATATACTAAGCATGCATAATACGGTCAAAGATATAGAACAAAGTATGATATAATTAATTGATTATATGGTGCGTTATTAATTGGTTACCTTGAAAGAGATGGAATGCGTTGAAATATTCTAACCGGAAATGGAGTCGGAAGAAGAAACTGCCACCGGCGACGGCGTTAGGTTAGCGTTTGTTAAGAGATTCTAGAAGTTTCGAAGGAGAGGATAGGAATAAAAAGGAGCGTGTGTGTTGGTGGGGTCCATAGAGAAGAAATAAGAAAGCGCTAGAAGGAAAAGTGGAGAGATAAGAGATGGTGACGTGTGATGAAGTGGAGCCGTTGATTTTTCCGAATATGGCTATCAACCGTTGATTTGTGGGATCCACTTTTCCTGAAGGTTCTTTTTTGTTTATTGTTTTTTACTATATGATTTTTCAATTTTGTCCAACGTTATCATGTACTTTGTGATTAACACGTGTTTCAATGTTTATGACGACAGTGGCCCACATCATGCACTTTCTTTGTTGTCAGCTGGATGGATAAGAAAATTTATTTATTCAAGACAAAAAGTTAAAAGCTTAGTGGTTTATTAACAGTATACTATAAAATAAATTCCAAAACCTATTTTTTTTTCATTAAAAAAGAACTCATAATAATTTTTTTTTAACCATCTAATTTTCGAGGCAAGAGAATCTAATAATTTAAAATTTGACCGAAAAATAAGTTAAGTATGAGAAAAAATATCTAAGATTTGAATTTACGGATCCTCTTGGACAATTCGTTTTTGTAGAGTTCATTGATCTTTTGAATCAATTGTTTGATTAATTCATAGAAGCTTTGATACTAAAGATGTAAGATCAAATTTAAACAACATTATTGTTTACGCCGTATTTACATACAGTATATAAAATGTTGTTTATGAAGATTAGTTTTACCATCTAAAAAGATTTAATGTCGTAACTTGTTACTTGTTTGTCTTTTACTCATGTGTAATTTTTTTAATACATATAAACAATAAATATATTGATTGTTAATTAAAAAATCATATCAATAGTTATAAAATGATGGTTTTTTATAATCGATGCATTTTTAAATAGTATTTTTTATATCGTATTTAACTTATTCTTTTTTATGGTTTTCAATATGTTTGTGGTGAGTGGAGTCCTCCACCGGTGGGTTGGGTGAGATTGAAACGAATGGATCTTGCAGAGATGGTGGTCATATTGGTTGCGGTGGCATCATTAGGGGAAGCGATGATGAGTGGTTGGGAGGTTTCTCCAAGTATATTGAAATAGGAAGGGTTTATTTGTCCGAATTATGAGGAGTGTTGGAAGGGCTCATGTATGTTAGAAGGTTGCAATTTTGATTTATTGAGTTGCATGTTGACTTCTTAGTTGTTGTGAAAGCTATCACTTCACATGGGCAAGGTAGCCGAAGAGAGAGGTTGCTAGCTGGGAAGATTAATCTCTTGCTTACACTTAATTGAGAAGTTGTTGTTCGCCACTCTTACCGTGAAACAAACCAATGTGCAAACGCTCTAGCTAGCTATGGTTGTTCAATAGATTCAAGGATCTATTTCTTTGATCATTGTCCTAGCAATATTAGTCTTCTATTGCTTTCTGATTTGATGGAAAATTCTACCCCGCATGTAATCTCGATGTAATCTCCTTCTTTTTGGGCATAAGCCTTCATTGTTATTAAAAAAAATATGTTTATAATTAATTAGATAAATCACTTCATCTTTCCAAGATGTTAGATCAAGAGATTCCATTATTGTGTTTTCATTTATTGGCAGCTAATGAAATATATTTTTTATTCAATAAGTTAGTTAGTATCTTCAACGAGGTTATTCGATTTAAAAATTTAGATGACCATGGCTCTTCCGGGGTTCTAGAAATTAAGCAAGACAATCATGAGATTTTGTTTGGATTCTCTGATTTGGGAAAATATGGTTAAAATGGTTTTTTCTCTCCTTATTGTAAGAGTACACTTTTGTGATCATGTTCCAATATATGTTTTACAATGGAATTTGAACAACTTACTATTTTGAGTTGGAACAATAGATGTGCTCTTAGTCATGAGGGTCGCCGACATGCTAAGGTCTTGGTAAGGAAACATCACCATCTCTTTATTTTTCTTATGGAAACTAATTGTTCTTTCTCGAAAGCATCAATATTTTGGAATTGTTTGAGTTATGATATATGTGCTATATTTGAAGCCTTCGGACTTTCGGACGGTATTTGAGTGCTAAAAAGTAGAGGTTGAAATTAATGTAAAAGATGTTTACTTTCAAGAAATCACCATTTGCATTAAAGAAGTTGATTGCATCTGGTTTTGCTTTGCTATATATGCTAGCCCTCAATTAGTTAACCGCGAGCAGTTATGGAATTATCTTATTTCTCTTCGCCGAGATATTTTGAGTCCTTCGGTAATGATAGAAGACTTCAATCAAGTCCTTCTCCCCCTGAGATAAAGGTAGGTATCTTTACGGTTAGACAAGCTCTAAATTTTTCTATCATTATGAAGTAGTGTAATCTTATTAACCTTAGAGCTACATGTAGTAGCTATACGTAGACTCGTAAGGAGAGAGGTATTCTAAAGATTGCTAAAATGTTGTACAGGGCTCTCGGTGATTTGTGTGTGGCATACTATTCCAAAAACATATGTCAAAGAATTTGATGCGTCGTTATTCCATCCAATGTTATAAGTGTTAATAGAGTTTATAAACATTGCTAGTTTGCCTAAAGTTGTTGGAAATTGTTATTGGGTGGGATGTATCCCGAACCAATTTTTGGAGGTTTAATTTAGTGTAATGATCTTTCTTCTATTCAATGAATGTCATATTTCATGAGCAGAAAAAGAAAAAGAAATCACTTTCTAGTCAATCTAGCAAGAAAAAACAAGAAAAAGTTGTCATTTTTCCTTCCACTTTATCAATCCAAAATTTTGTTTCACTTTCTGCTCTCATCACTTTTCTTCTCCTTCACTCTCTGTTTACAAACCAAACATGGAATTAATAACCAAGAAACATATCATGTCACTAACTAATCATTTTCTACTTAACATTATATTCTTTAACTTTATTTCCTTTCATTTTCGTTTTCCAAGCAAAGCATAGTCTAGTCTAGGGAAAAAGTCTATCAAAGAAAAATGGAACAAATCCTTGGTTGAGTTTTAAATTATCAAAACCAATTACACATCCTGCTGCAGGAGTTGAGACACGTTGCTTTTGTTATTGCTTTCCATTCCAACTTTAACTTTCTTCTCATGATTAGCCAATTTTGAGTAGCTCAAATTGGAAACTATCAGATTCATTACCAGCAATAAACTTTGAATCTGAAAGAGAAAGCTTTTGCCATTTGGGAGAATTATAGGCCTCATAAGTAACGGTATTAGAAGGAGGGAAACAATCCATAATTGTAGCAAGCATATCCATCGACAAGTTCAAGTTCATGTGATTAACCGAAAAGTTGGCATGATCTTTGCAACCTATAACTGTTTCCATCTCATTTGGTAAATTAATCAATCTTCTTTCACTTTTTTCTGAGGTCTAGGAGTTGCCACGTTAAAATTGATTTTATCAGATGGGAATTCCTCTACAGAAGCAGTTTGAATAACCATTCTAGCTAGGAAGTTATCAGCATTTTGATTCAACCAGTTACTTTGCTTGGGAGAAACCATTCCAATTAAACTTCGATCTCAGCTTAAACCGAATCAAGTGCCGACTTTATTAGAAAAAAGCAGAAACTGGAAGGGGAAACATCCATGTCACACCTAGTAGGTGATGCCGACGACTTCATTGAGCTGCTCCAATGATTTTTTACAGCATTGGCACTCCTGGCTTACCCAAATGCTACAGAATTATCACAGCTCATTAGATATTATGAACATATGTGTCTGCTTCATAAATGCATGTATATTTATCAATAGCTCAAGTATAATTGTTTGAATTTTCAAGGGAGAGGACATGTGACAGAACTAATAAGTTTCTGAGAAAAGCTAACTGAATTTAAAAAGTATATTCTTTAAAAAGTCAATACATTTTAAAAAAATGATCAATTTAGCATCCAACAGCAAAAGGCTACATCAAATTGTTTATTTGCACACAAAAGTTGTCATTTGCAAAAGAATAGCAAAACATCAAAAAGAATAAAAGATGAATACACAAAATGCTTTCTTCTCTTGACATTGGGCACTTACTAACATCTATTATTGCTTACTTCTCTCGACATTGCTTTCCAATACGACCTGGCATGGATTTCGCAATAAAAGACAATCTCTTGAAACCATACTTTTTCACTAGTTCAAATAGGGCCTTGTCCTCCTGAATAGTTAAATACAGAAGGAGGCAACAATCATCGTCATTTCAACAAACACAAGTAGTCATAAACCCGAACGCCATGAAAAAACAGAGTTGTTCCATCCAAAAATTGAACTTGTGTTCTCCGAAACGATTCATCCTTTGGTACAACTCATTAACCATTTGAGCTCAAATCTGTGCACAAAATATATGGATGACGCATTCTATTTTTACTTACAGACATCATCCTAATTGGACTGCTGCCTATCATATCCTTTTTTACTTTCCATACCTCCCACTTGAAAAATTAAACTAAATAGTGCAAACCATAAAAGAAGATAGTTTTTCGGCACTGAGAAATTACATATTAACAAACAACATGAGATATTACCGATGTCATTATATTTCCCACACATGAGACAAATTAATAAAAATAGATTGTTCATTAACCCTTTTCAAAGAGCACTTGAAAAACAGATTAGGCAAATGGGATAGATGAAGAAAAAGACATGAGATTAGAAACCATAATGAAATAATCATTGTCATTTTTGTAACCAAGATCACAATTCAGTCTAGTAAAACCGTAGATAATGACTAATGAACATCTACCTTAAAGTCTGCAAAAAAAATTAAAATATCAGTAGCATCCTAAAACGAGATCTGTATTTTTTTTTTTGAGAAATCAAAACAAGCAAAATTATAACTTGTAATCTAGCTAGCATAGTCCTGCCTGGTGTATAGAAATTCCTACTTATCAGCTGTATTGTATTCTTCATCAAAAGCTTCACCGACAGAGGAGGAGGAGGAGGGCACTTGTTCAGTGGTCTATCAAGATCTTCATTTTCTTCACGCAAGTTAAAATTTGCACACATATATAAAATAATGCCAACATTTCAAAGCCTAAGTAACCTGCCTAAAATTGTAGTAAGCATGGGTCAAGAAGCCAATGCGAAATCATTGGTCAGATGAGGAGGAAGATCTATTTTTCAAGTCATTGTAAAAATGTGAAGAATGAGTACTTTCCAAGTCTTAAACAATCAGTTGAAACAAGGAAAGAACTTCATTTTCAAACCTACAAAAATTAAAACAAAATTAAAGAACAATGGTTAATATTAGCTAAAACTGCAATTCGTAGAGGAAGGAGTATTCTTGGGAAACTATTTACAACTCAGCAACTAAGGAATATCCAAAAACCGACATTACAACAACTATCCATTTTCTCATTCTCCATCCACAAATTGATTTTGTGAGATTATGTTAGACCCAGCCACATTTCTAATAGAAATTTATAAGATGTAGTTATTAACAAACAATTGTGTCCAAATGTATTTTTACATTAATTGTCAGCCAAGATGTAATTAAAGGCAGTAGAAATTAGATATCGAAATTGAACTAAAATTATAACAAATTAAAACAACACAAAAATAGATTAGTTGCAAAAGCAATTGATTGATAATAAATCACAACCTTAAGTGAGAAGATCTATAGGTAACAACAAACATTCATTTCATCATTCTACCAAATAGAACGCAAAAAATGAAAATCAGCAACATACAAAATTCACACATGTCCATTTGAGGATTCATCTTACAATTCAAATTAATTGTACATAAAATTTATTTATCCAATCAAAATAAAATATTAAAAGCAACATTCATACCTTTCTAACCTTGAGTATTTCAACACCTCAACATTGTTTCCTTTCACAACATCTTTCAGTGATATTAGACTTGGAATATGTGGAATTATTGCAAATCGTTTATATGACCAATGAATTCGAAAAACTTTGAACCCATAATTCTCTGGTTCGGAGTGTTTAACCAACCAAAATAAACCACAACACCACGGATCTACAGGGCCCAAAAGACCCAAAGGAGAGACCGAAGCATCAATGGTGTAAACCTTAGTCCATGATTCTCCAATGCCATATTCATTCATAACCCACATTGTAACATTCTGGAAAGACGATCCATCACAAATGTAAAGAAATCCCATCAATTCTCCCAATCTAATAGATATGTTAGTTCCCAATCTAGTAGGCATGTTATCAGGAATTCTATTATCATGATTTCCAAACACATGTGGAGGAGAAGGAAATGACTGCAACCTCTCACTTTCAAAACAAAAACATGATATTGACTTTTGCTGAAGACCTTCATATATGATCCAATGAAGTGCACCGTTAACACATGTCGGATACATAAGACTCCAAAAAGAAATTTGAGGATCCACTTCAACGTTTCTCCATGATGGTGTTCCAAGCGTATGTATCTCAAGGACCACACGCTCAAACACCCAATAATTGGTCCGTTTAACATGTTTTTTCCACAATATTACCACCTTATATTCATTAGTTTTGGGTTGGAAACCAAAACCAGCTTGTACCTTAGGTTGTACCCGAGGCATCTTTAACCAGTCATAAGAAGCTTCAGGAAGTCTTATGAACTCCCTCGTTGCAGGGTTGCAGATCAAGAAAGGGTTTTTGGAGTATGGTTCAGATAAACAAAGCAAGCCATTGCAAGAATTCACAATACTAAACTTGTGACAATCTGTGGTGCAATCAATATTGTCTGATTTGACACCATTTATCTCCAAATATGATTTGGCACCACGAAGAGGAAGCTTGAATGTAGGCTCAAGCTTCACACGATTATTGATTCCAAACTCAAACTTCTCAGGATTGCACTCAAGAAGGTATAGGTTTCTTGACATGCATAATTTTCGAATGATGAGACTAACTGGTGCTCGCTCAAATTGCAATTTAGCAAAATGTGGTTCTGAAATGAGTGTATTCCAAGTTTTGCACACACATCAACATATGAGAAGAGAATTAATGGGAAGTTGTAGGAGAATATGGGTAGTTAAATGAGACGGAAGATTATCAAAGTAAGGGCAAAGTTCATGATTTTCTGGATCTTTGGATAGTAGCCCTTGGTGGGGTAATTGAACCCTTTCTTCTTTTCATGGCCACAAAGAAAGGGATTCATATTTGATATTTATCATAGAGGCCAAACGAGAAAATAAGAGCAAAATACATTTGATTAAACATAAAGTGAAAGTATGAATGAATGAAGTTTATTTTATATTAAAAGATAAGACAGTCTATAAGTCATAGCTTAATCGATAAAAATGCTGAAATTTCTAAGCCAGATACCATGATGGGTTTCAAACCTCGACTGCTCCACTTGTCATATGTGTGCGAATTTCAATGATTATTTGTATTTGGTTTATTTAAAAAAGAAAAACTACAGCCGTAAAAAAAACATGAGAATTAAGGAGAAAGAAATCAATCGCAACAACAGTGATGAGGAAAAAATACCTTGAGTGGGAATGGAGAATCGCAGCGTACGTGCAAAAATCCTTTATTTATAAACAGATTTCGGGGTGCAGCAAATGAGAAACCTTAAAAGCAAATTTCATCCTATTCTTTTTTTTTTTTACTATTTTATATTTTAAAACATAATCAATGATTTTTTTAAGGCTAAAAGAAAACAAAATCAATGTAATATTAATTTTTAACATATTTATTTTTGAGAGAATATTAATTTATGTTTTGTATCAATATCTTTTTGATATCCAATAACCCATGAAAAACAAACTATCTTAGATATCCACTAACCTATCAAAATCAAACCATATTAAATTGGATCGATTCAGATTAGTTTTTTTTTTTAAACGAGTCACCCTAAACTCAACTGAATCACATATACTTTTGTCTTTGTATTATGTGAGTTTTTGACTCAAAAACGATTCAAACAGTATTGGAAACACCCCTTCTTTTTTTTTTTTATGGAGTTTATTTTTAACTTTCTTTTGATAAGAAATACATTCATAAACATTTACGACAAACGATAATGACCCCACATATTGAAATTTCTAGATCCAGCTCCCACATATTGAAATTTCTAGATCCAGCTTTCGTTTGTTGCAACTGTCATTCTGCACGATCTGGAGCTACCAATGCCTCTGTCCCCTGTGGTCCAACAACTTATTCCAAGTTTTTTAAGGATAGGCGTCCTTATGATATTGTCTTTTGTCCTTAATCAAAAAAAATCTTTTAATCAAAAAAAAGAGGAGTTAAAAAATTATCAAAACCAATAAGCCTAGTCTTTATGTTGTTGTCTTTTGATCTTAAACTACATATGTGGAAAAAAACTGAAAAAAAAAAAAAAGAGGATAGTTTAGCCAAAAAGTCTAGTCTTTAAAAAGAGGATAGCTTTATACATAAAATATTACATAGTCCATCATTCCATGGCATGTCCAGGAAGGAATGGAACAACAAATCCTTGGTTGAGTTTTAAATTATCAAAACCAATTACACATCCTGCTTCAGGAGTTGAGATAACCATTCTAGAAGGTGTTTGGGACTTGCCAGATTTGGCGGCACTGCATGACTTCCTAGTAGATCTTTTCCTTATAATAGAAGGAATGTTCTCATAGGTCATTGCTAAGTTTCTTAGTACCGATTCTGGGCTCATGTCGCTTTTGTTATTGCTTTCCATTCCAACTTGAACTTTCTTCTCATGATTAGCCAATTTTAAGTAGTTCGAATAGGAACTATCAGATTCATTACCAGCAATAAACTTTGATTCTGAAAAAGAAACCTTTTGCCATTTGGGAGAATTATAGGCCTCGTAAGTAACAGTACTGGAAGAAAGGAAACAATCCATATTTGTAGCATGCATATCCATCGACGAGTTCATGTGTTTATCTGCGAAGGTAGGGTTGGCATGATCTTTGAAGCATGTAACTGTTTCCATCTCATTTGGTAAATTGACCAATCTTCTTTCACTTTTTTCTGAGGCCCTAGGAGTTGCCACGCCAAAAATGTTTTTATCAGACCGAAATTCCTCTACGGAAGCATTTGGAATAACCATTCTAGTTGTGAAGTTATCAGAATTGTGATTCAGCCAGTTACGTTGCTTGGGAGAAACCATTCCAATTAAACTTTGATCCTCAGCTTTAACCGAATCATGTGCTGGCTTTATTAGAGAAGAGCAGAAACTGGAAGTGGAAACATCCATGTCACACCTAGTAGGTGATGCCGATGACTTCTTCTTCATTGAGCTGTTCCAATGATTTTTTATAGCATTGTCACTCCTGGCTTACCCAAATGATACAAAGAATTATCATGGGTCATTAGATATTATGCATATATGTGCCTGATTCAGGAATGCACGTATATTTATCAATAGCTCAAAGTATAATTGTTCTAATTTTCTGTCATTGATTTTCGAGGGAGAGGGAGAGGTAGTGACAGAACTAATAGGTTGCTGAGAAAAACTAACACATCTTTTGAACACACTTTTGGTGAGGTATATACTCAAAAAAGTCCATACATTTTTTAAAAAAAATTATCAATTTAGCAACTGAATTTGTTTTTTAAATAAACCAATCCAGAAAATGTGTTGTAGACGTCTTTTGCTGACATTTCTTAATATAAATGTATATTAAAACACATAGTAAAGATAAAAAATTCAAGTAAGTTATCATTTTTTTCTAGAATTAACTATTTGATATTTATGCAGGTTTTGAAGCATGTATTTATAGAGGGCAGGTCGAAAATCCTGCATAACAGACAACAGTATCAGATAAGTACCTTCCAGGAAGAACCCTTGCAATTTCTGACCATTTACTGCCATATATTTGGTAGTAGTGAGCAAGTATTGACTCCTCCTCCTCCGTCCAAGCACCCTTTTTTATAGCGGGATCAAGGTTATTATGCCACCTGAAATGATTACCTAGAAGTTCATATTCTGGCAACATACTTTATAAGAAACATGCTTATAGACTATAGTGATCTGCAAAATATAATATAGATGATTCGATACGGCAACTGAGGTTGTCTAACATATGAATAGAAGATGACCAATTGATTCAAAGCATAGAAATCCCAACAGAAAATTATTTATGAATGATAAAATTCCACCCAAAATCTGTCATTTTCAAAGGAATAGCATTATAGCAATACATCAAAAAGAATAAAAGACAAATTTACAATATGCTTCCATCTCTTGAAATTAGGTTCTGACTAACATTTATAACTGCCTACCTCTCTCGACATTGCTTTCCGATACGACCTGGCATGGATTTCGCTATAAAAGACCATCTCTTGAAACCATATTTTCTTACTAGCTCAATCAAGGCCTCGTCCTCCTGGATCATTAAATGTGGAAGGAGACAACAATCACCATCATCATTTCAACCAACACATATTGGCACAATGAAAAAATTATAACAAATGTTTACACTAAAAGAGCACCTCCTTTGTCCATGATCTTTTTACAAGATCATGATTTGAAACTTTTTGCCAGCGATGGAAGCATTCGATGTCTGTTCGCCCAGGGAAGTATGCAGCTGTAAAAGACCAATTGAACAACCAGATTAGTTTGAGTTATAAATGAGATAAAAATACAGATAGTAAAAATCTACAATGATGACAAATACAGATTAGTTTGACTTATGCTATATTTCATCATGAGGAACAAACACTTGCTTCTCTCAACATTGCAGTGGTATAAAACCCAAAATGCAGTTAAACTCATTATGTTACTTAGCGGTTTAGCCATTAAGATAAATTCATATGAGAATAAACAGTAGCGGATTGTTGATAAGCGATGAAATTAAAAAAAAGTAAATATAAACTAATAGTTCAATTCAAATTGATAAATATACTGTTATATTACCGCATCCACCTATACTTTTCCAGATGCTTCCGTCGTGCATCTTGACTATCTCAATCAAAAGATTATCCTGTTTTCCATAGTCATAAGATTGCAATATCAGAGCATTAACACTGTAAAATGTAAATTGCAACTAACATAATAAATACCACAAAAGGATAACAAAGACAAAAAAGAGTATAAGAACAAAAATTGCAACTTCCAATAATAGTTAAAATTTGTACAACAAATATTTCAATAGCCCTTGAGCCTTAACCAAATCAAATTTCACGGTTCAGAAACTATATTACTAATGATTTTAAATTAAAGCAACGTATGTACCTCTTCTTCTGTCCAGAATCCATTTTTCGAGCTAATTTGCGATTTTATTTTCCTATCAAACAAAAATTGTGAAATATTGTTAAAGCAATAATGCAACAAACTACATTTGGTATCACAGATGAGTCTTCCTGATTCACAGTGAGTCACCGCGAACCGTAATACTCGCAAACTCAGTGTGATACCAAACATGCATTTCGCAAACGATTATTAAAAAATTGACTTCACTTTAAAAATACAAAGCACCAAGAAACTTACCCTGTAGCAGGGGATGATTCCAGAAAACAAGTGTCACTATTGCAATTGGGTGAAGAAAGACATAAATGAAGCAAGTCTCGATGATTTGGTGAATCAAATTCTAAATCCTTCAGCTTCTTTTCCATTTCCAACATTTCTCTTCTTTTCTAAATCAAATTATTATTTAACACAGAAATAATCACATTGAGAACAACACCATGAATATAAAAATAAAAATAATCACCAACACTAGTTTTTTTTTTAATCTGTTTTAGATGATAATGGATTCAAGTTCAAGTGAGAGGATAAATGCTATGACTAAGTTATTTGCATGTACGTTACAAAAAAGGAAGTAGATGATGATGATAATGATCACAGTATAGAATATTAGAATATCTAATCTAAACGTACTTACTTGAAAATCTGTGAAATGAAAATGAGAAAATGAGTGTAGAAACTTAGAGAGTAGAGAGAGTAATGTGGAACTGGAAATGAAGAAGACAGAAGTGGTTTTAAACTAAGGGTGTATGTGCAGCTTGTGTTGGAAGCTAGACAAAAGGGACAGAGACTACTGTTTTGTTTTTTATTTATTTATTTTTTCTAAGAATTTAACGGATTGCTCTGCACTTTACTTGTGATTATTGTTATTTAATTTAAAGGATTGGATTATTTAATGACTGAAGTAGTAACCGATATGGCCGCTTAATGATCAAGATTTAGTAGGGCTGGGCCTGTGTGTCACAGGGACATAACCCAGGTATTGGCCCAAAGATGTATCTGTTGTCTGCAAGTGTAAGTTATAAATCACACGTCGATTAAAAATGATTTATGCTCTTTCCCCAGCACAAAACACTTGCGCCATGTAGCCATTCCGAAAATGCTCTTGCGCTAGTTAAGTAACGCAAGTGTTAAACAATGTGTTAGTTAACTCACGCTACGTGCTGTCTTAAACAAGACAGAACACCTCATTTCCTCATTTCTCATATAAAATCTCAAAAACCTCTCTCAAATCACCCAAAACCAAAATTCCTTCAAGTTCAAATCAAACAACACTCCAATAACAAGTAAGTTTTCATAATCAAACACCATTAATCTTTTGTGTTTATATGTTAGATTTTTTCTCTTAAATTAGAAATTTTTTAGATCAAGGGTTTGTTTAAATTTTGATTTTCTTGGCAAGAAATCATACAATGTTTACATGAAAATGACCTGTGTTGCTTAAATGTTTAGGTGTTTGCATGTTTGTGTTGTAGGTTTTGAGTTTTAGAGAATTTTTTTAGATTTAGGGTTTGTTTAAATTTTGATTTTACTTGCAAGAAATGATACAATGTTACATGTTGCATGTTAATGTTGTAGTTATGAATTTTAGGGTTTATGAATGAGTTTTTCATTGATTGTTTTTAATTTCTTATTGTGTAGATTTGAAGCAATGGTCAGGTGGGTCGACATTCATGCACAATTCAACGGCGGAGAACCTCAGAGGTTGAAGGCTCGATACCTTGGTGTAACGTTAAGAGGTCTCAAGTATCAACTGAATGAATTCAACCAAGGAGTCAACCCCAGAGACACAAGGAAGGTGGAATACGTTCGGTATAAACGTCCAACACTCGACGAGGGGAGAATATCATTCACTTGGATGGAATTAACGAACGACGAAAACGTGAAGAACATGTTTTGGGAGCACAACATGTTCCAGTGGATCGATATGCGGGTAAGGTTGCTGAGATCAACTGAAGATATTATCAACAGTTTGATTCCACCAGAATGTAACACCCCGTATTCTCAACAATGTAAATCATATACATGTAAATCAGAGTATTACAACGTATACGGAATGCTACACTTCATAAAATACTTAAATAATAGAGTAAAATTTTCTATTAATAAAGTAAATATCAACTGATAACATTTTTAATAATCTCGCAGCGGAAATAATATTTATAAATCTTTTCAACCAAAATATGGCTCTAAGGCCTCAACGTGTTCAACATTAGTACAAAATTCAACTAAATTATTTCAACATGAAATCTCAAGAAAAATACGTAACAAGGACAACGCGACAATAAAACCCTCCCCGTTACGTATCAGAGCATCCTAAAAGATCATGAGAGAGTCGACTCACAACTGCAGCTAGTCCTGAATATCCGCACTTGCCCACAAGGCGGCAATTTCAACAGAAGGGGTGAGATACATATTCAATAATAATAAGAATATAATTCATCGACATAAATTAACAACTTAAAACATCATAAACAACAACATAGTATTCCATC
>Ga0228710_1002131_pt1 | contig 30888 bp, 9 predicted proteins | sample MedpolnodulmetaG_FD_177995 | JGI IMG/M metagenome (GOLD analysis project Ga0228710, IMG submission 177995) | Root nodule microbial communities from Medicago polymorpha collected in Santa Monica, California, United States - pink nodules | ecosystem: Host-associated > Plants > Roots > Nodule...
CCCGGAAGATACTCTCAAACTTAATGTTTGCGGCAGTTTCCTATAAGATTCACAGTGCTTAGGTGTTGATGGTGTTGTTTGCAACCATGATGGTGATTGGGGAGATTATTTTTCTCACAGTGAGGTTGGAGGTGATGTGTTACTAGCCGAATTGTGTGTTATCCAAATGAGTCTTGACTTTTGTCACAACAAAAGTCATAACAACATTATTTATGAGAATGATTGTTCAGAAATTGTTGAAATATTTATTGCTATGCTACCTTGTATGACGCATGCAACTAATGTGATTGTCTATGAAAATCTGATTTTAAAATATAAGAAAGAAATTTGATTATTTTAATAATATTTTATTTCTTAGTTGTTTTTGAGATTGATTGAAACTCGTAATTTTTATATTACTACAATTGGCGTTTGGTTATTCATATTCTTTTTTTTAGTCAGGTAGCCTAATGGCTAGAATCCACCTTATAAAGTGAATAAGTGGGGTTTCTGGGGTTCGAACCCCGGTCCCTGCATATAATAATGTATTGTCCTACCAACTGAGCTATGCTCACGGGACATTCTTATTCTTTTTTTTTATTATTATATAATTTGAATATAACTATGTATTTCTTTTCCGGGAGTATCAAAGTATGTACATATACTTTTCTTTTGGTATATTATATCATAGTCTATGCATTATTAAAATCAATATGTTGTTGTTGTAATATAGGCATAATAGTTTTTTTATCGGTCCAAGTTTGATTTACACTTACATGTCGTTAATACGGTTTTTTATTCCTCCCCTCCAAGGACGATTCAGGCCCTTTGAGCTCGTCATGAGACTAATCATATAATAGTCAACAATATATTTGCTTCTTTTTATACAAGGTTGGACTGCCTCTCAAATGTATGACTTCAGGAATCGAATTTTTTTCTCTCGCTAAACCAGGAGAAAGGACAATAAGGTTGGACTGCCTCTCAAATGTATGACTTCAGGAATCGATTTTTTTCTCTCTCGCTAAACCAGAAGAAAGGACGACAGGCATCAAGGGGAAACATCGACATTCCAACTAGTTTGACACCCTGATGAACCCCATCCTTTACCGCCAATCTCGAAATTCACATTTATTTTCAAGCGAAACATATTACATGTTAAATGGCTTGGATCTCATCTCAAAAACTAGCTTAAAGGATGAAGAATCTCAAACACGTTTATACATTCAACGATCCAAGAATTTGAGGAATGTGAGACTTCAAACAAACAACTTTCAATACTCATATTCACGTCTAATGTGAGCATGTGTTTAATTCTCACGTTGCAATCTTAACTCGATTGTGATATCATGTTAGCAACAATAAGGAATCAGAGAAAAGAGATAATAACATAAAAAATGTGGATAAAGTTTCGCTAGAATGAGCAAAATTATGAAAATAAGGATTAAAAGATAATATAAAACAAAATATAAAGGTATTGCACTAATTACTTATAAAATATAAAGGGTCCAACATCATAAATGCAATAGTTTATTATCTAACATTCCCTCAAAAAAAAAAATTTATCTAACATTAAAAACTCTCCAAACACAAATTATTATCTCTCCATTTGTCAAAATAAATAAAAAAATTCATTTAAAGACAAATAAAATAAAAAATGGATTGATCATACTATTAAGTAAATCCCACCAACATCATTAATTATTTTAGGGTTAAATATGTTTTTGGTCACTATAAATATACCAACTTTTCGTTTTAGTCCCTCTAAAAATTTTCTTCAACTTTTAGTCCCTATAAAATTTTCAATCACTACTTTTGGTCCCCATTTTTAAACTAATTTTTGTATTTTTTAATGAAATTGTGCAAAAATGTGTATTATATTGTAAAAAACATTCCCAAAAAATTAGAATTTTTTAACAAAACATAAATTAAATATGAATTTTTAACCGTCAAAAATATAAAAATTCATATTAAATTCATGTTTTGTTAAAAAAATCTAAATTTTTTTGGAGAGATTCTTATAATATTATGAATTTTCTGAAAAATATTATTCAAAAATATGAATTCTACATATGATTTTACTTTAAAAGAGGGACCAAAAGTGAAAATGAAAATTTTTATAGGGACTTAAAGTTGAAGAAATTTTTTAGAGAGACTAAAACGAAAAGTTGACATATTTATAGAGATTAAAAACATATTTAACCTATTATTTTATAATATATTTTTTTCAAACTTTATGTTATTTTCTTTTCAAATAGTAGAAATGTAGAGGGTCCATAGAATCTTAACCTTCCAAACACTCTGGCTCAAATCTTCTTTTTAATTCAATTTTTTTTAGGAAAATCTAGACATTTAGAAAAGCCTAATTCTAACCTTTTTGATAAGTAAGCCAAGTCAAGTCAACCTATAATTAGACTATGTGTGTCACCCCTAAGAGAAACTAGCTGATGATGATGATGAAAGATTCAAAGAAGACCGGTAGAGAAGTAATTATGGCTATAACCCAAATGCCAAATTAAGCAATTCACATTTCAAATGCACCAATCAATTGTTAACCATATGGATACTTTTTTGGCCACAATTTGATCGGTGCTTTTCCGTTTCAGTCACGTCGTATAAGTCAAAGTGGAAAAGCCGCAAGAATTGATGATCTTAATTTCTGATCCTTGTTCCCAAAAACAACTTTTGTTGATTTTATTTTTCTAAAAATAGTTACCATAAGATATGCACAATTTTTTTTTGTCAAATACATTGGATAAAATTTTGTCAAAAAAATATGCACAAAATTTTATCACTAAAATTTGGGTCAAGTAGTAATGATGGAATGGAAGTTGAGTTTAGGTAAAATCTTATGTAAACTTCAAGGGGAAAACTGCTTAAAGATTGAGCCTATCAAACAACAAATAACTTGCATGAAAATACTTCTCCATTTCATTTTAGCTGTACGTTGTGTGCTATTAACATGTGTTAATTTATTTGCCACACACTTTAGAATATATTTATAAGAAAAAAAATCATGGCTATATATGTTGTACTTTACCATATTCATAGTCTGTCATAAACCCAGATAAAAGGGAAAATGAATGATTGAGTTACGCATAGAAAGTTTGTTTAAAACTTAGTTGAATATTTTATGAAAGCAAAGAGATGAATCTCAATACAAACGCATCCACAAAAGAAGTAAAACGAAAAGTAAAAAAATACTCACAAGTTGATTGCGGTTCAAAACTTCATACTTATATTCATAGCTTTTCGATAAAGTTATCGTGAGTCTATTTTAGTTGATATGAACAATGCATAATATATGCGAGATTTAGGATTCAAATTCAGGCCAACACAAACAAAAAAAATAGCTTCTCGACAAAATATTTTATTATCGAGGAATTAGTGAATCCTCTCGTATAATTTTTGCATGCACAAAACGGCAAACTCTTTCACATGCAGTTGTAATGTTTATAGAGATACAATTGCAAACTCTTTTATGATACACAACTACTGAAGTTCCATGTACACCCAAAAGAATTGGTGAAAAAGCTCAAACCAACTCTATTTTTTTTCCTTTCTACTCGCTGATGTGAGATTTAGATGAATAACTACTTTGTATAATTATCCAACTCTTATGTTTTAAAATGATTTTTGCACATACATGTTTAAAACATTATAAAATGTTCCTTTGTTCAAAAAATGCTCAAAATTTATATCATTTTTTTTTGCTACTTGTATCTTGAAGTTTTGGTGTTTAAATCTTTGAATTTAATTCATCTTAAGTTAAAAAAAAAATCAATCTTTTGGCAAATGATCTTTTTATAATGATCTAAACATGTTTGAAAAAAAACATTAAAAATTTATGAATAAATTAAACAAATTTAATTTTAGCATAAACTAAAACAACGTGCAGAATTTTTTTGTAGGCACGGGTGTTCACGGCCTGTTTAATCTAGTCACCTAACCCATTCAAACCCGAAGTGGTTGGGTTCATGTAACAAGTTTATGCTATCAAACTCACGAACCAACAAACCCAACTGATTCAAAATATATTTTTTTATAATGTAGTTTAAGACTTTTATGTATTAATCTTAAAGTATTCCAAGTAAATGCAAGTGTTAACATTTTAAATAATAAAATTTAGTCTAAATGTTAGAATTTACCTATTTATTTTAAAAAAAGAAGTTAAATTTAATGATATGTTTTTTTTGAAAGGAAATTTAATGATATGTTGATCCAACGTAAATCAATCCGCTTATTATCTATTTATGTCGGTTCAGTTTGGCATAAAAATAAGATTTTTTTTATTCAACAAAAACCAAATAATGAGTTTAGCCAAAACCAACCAAACCTGTGTACATCTATATTTTTAGGGAATAAAAAGGTTATTAAAATTAAACAAAAGACTAAATTTAAAAGATCCAATTCTATAGTAATAAAAAATATTTTTAACTCTAAAAATCATTCGACATTGGAAATACATGAGACTCACCAATTGGAGACTTTTGAAGAACGAACATTTCATAAAAGGTCAAAATTTAAAACCACATCATGTAAAGATGGCGGCTTCTTGAGTTCAGCATGATGACGTTAACTTTGAGTTCACTCTACCAAAGCACGTGCAAGTGAAGTGTGCCTTTGGTTAGAGGACTCTTTTCACCCTTCAATTAACTGTGAAAACAATTTCTTTAATTAGAATAGGAGTGAAGTGAATGACCAAACTTTAACTTTGTCAAAAAGGGAATATAAATTCTATGACCAAAAAATAAGAAGAAAAAAGAACTTCTGTTTGTATTTGTGTGAATGAGTGTGGACAAAAAAATTAGTTCGTGCAAATATGGTTGGATTTTAAACTATTATGAATTGAATGCTCTCATACATGCTCATTGTAAGTAAAAACTATTTGAAGGTGGAGTGGTAGCTGGGAACTCACAAAATTGGGGAGTTTTTTTTTTTTGTAAAAAATAAAAAATCAGGGAGTTTTAAAGAACAAACACTAATATTATTAAGAGTTCTTCCCTGAAAGAGATGAAACAGTTTATAATTAAAGGCAACTCATATCTTCCAAGCCGGTTTTATAAAGTTTAGTTATGTCCAATCTTAATTCTAAAATATATTGGAGCATATATCCAAGATCTTAAATATATACTCCCTCCGGTCTCAAATATAAGAAAAGATTCTTTTTTTAGGTTCATTAAGTAGTTAATGTATCTGGTCTACATTGTAAAGCAGATACATTAATTATTCAATGAACCTAAAAAAAGAATATTTTCTTATATCTGAGATCGGAGGGAGTATTTATAAATAGATACAAATTTTACCTTACAACTCGTTTTATGTGGTTGAGTTAGCTCAAACCCAAATTCTAATAACCGACTATTTTAAAGAGAAATGTTATTTAACACAAAAGTCAAACACCATATTTTAGGTTGGAGCTGACTTAACAATTTCTTCGATGAGTCATGCCGACAACACTCTTTTTTGAACACTTTGAAGGTGAGAAAAACACAAGAAGGGGGTTGAATTGTGTTGGCTTTTTCTTCGTTTTCTCCTACTGAAGTTACTGATCAGAAGCAGATAGAGTTCAACTTCTGAAGTGATAATCAGAATCTAAATGCAGCGGATAAAACAGAGAGAAAAGAAAGACACAAAGCAATTATACAGGTTCCTTCCACAAACCGGAAGTAGTCATGTCCCCCTTGCACTTTCAAGGAGAGTTCACTAGAAATGTAATATCTGATTACAATTGCTCACTGCTACAACTAGCAAGAGATTTCCTATGCTCCTGAACTAGATCAAAAGACTTCCTATACTCAAGCACACAAACAAGAGACTTCTATTCAAACAGAATTACAAAGAAATTTGTTTGAGGTTGAACACTTGATATACAATCAGTGGTGTTCACAATGCAAATCAGATACAGACTCTTATGACTCTAGAATTTCTAAGATATGAACTTTGATAAGAAATTTTAAGTGAACTTTTGATACAGAACAATTTCAACAGAGTTTTGGCACTAGTAAATTGTTGTTCTTGAGTCTTTCATGTGTGTCTGTCTGCACATCCAAACATCAGGTCTTCACTCCTTTATATAGAAGTGTGAAAGATACGTTGGAAATTGTCAGCACATCAAAAAGAGTCGTCTGAAGCTTGATCAAATCACCAATGATCTTTTGCCTGATTTGGTTATTGTCCTATGAAGGATCAATTTCAAATCTATTCCTAGTCTGGAGGAACACTGGTGCAGGCATAGCTGTTTTTCTTGTCCTGTTGCAGGCACAAAACAGAGTAGTGGAGATAGTGGTTGTACACTTCGTACAATTGTCCTTTGTCAACTCTCTCCAACGAAAAAGCATCCAATGTCTTCAAATCCATTTGAATTAGCCGTTGTTTTGTTCTTTCAGTCTTCTGCAATGCTAGACGAGATTAAATCATATGAACAGCCTTTGAAGCTTTAATTCTCTAAGCTTCAAATGATCTTCAGTTCTTCTGATGAAAACTGATTATGGTGATCTTGCTTCTGATGAGGTGCTTCTGATGACGTTAACACTTTGTCTTCAGAACCTCTTTTCTTCAGATGCTTCAAGCTTCCTTCTTGTTGATTTCATTGCTCTCATTTGTTCTTCCAGAACCTTATGCTTTAAAGAGACACTAAATTTTTGTATATGGTCCTGCATACTTGAACAAATATTAGCATATCCAATTGACGATATTTAATACCTTGTTATCATCAAAACTCAAAGGGTAATGTTAAACAGATTTTGTTCCAACACACTCTCTCATACTCACTTTCTTATTGATTTAAATTATTGTGGGCCTACACACTGAAAAATGGGTAGTACTCCCTCCAATACTACATATAAGAAAGTTTAAATAAAAAAAAATTGGTCCTATTTATAAGAAAATGTCACAAGTTTTAAGGTGTAATTATTGTTTAAAAGACTTTTCTATCCTTTAATTAATGTTTGTCTTTTTAATATTAGTGGGTGTATGTAATGCTTCACAATTTTTTATGAGTGTATATTTGTAAAAATATTCAAAAAATTGAAATAATTCCCTTAAAAAATATTGAACTAATTAAAGATTGTATTGGTATTGATATTTTTTAGTTTTCTTCTTATACTAAAGACCGTAAAGAGTAGAACTTAATGGTGGAACATATATTGATTTTATCCAACTAAAATGTAGGTGCCAGAGAGAATGTTAAAAAATAAATGTTTCTAGCATTTCTCTTTCTTCGATGGGAACAGGGGTGAATGACTCATTGTTTTACTTTTCATTTCTCAAAAATCAATTATTTGTTCGGTTCCGTGACGAAATTAAAAATCTTAATTAGGGGGTGATACTTTACTTACAGGTAAGGTAACTGGTACTATTGTCTTGCCTAAAAACGATAATTTGTCATGGGATATATATCTAACAATGTGATATTAAGGCTTGTAAAAATAGCGAATAGCTAATAAACTAACTTATAGCTGATGACTTATAGCTGATAGGTGATGACTAATGATTTATAGCTGATAAGCTAGTTGAACTGTTTGGTAAAAGTAGCGGTTCAACTAATTGATAAATGTAAAATGACATAAAAGGACACTCCTAATTTATAATAAAATTAAGTAGCGGTTTAACTAATTGATAAATGTAAAATGACATAAAATGACACTCCTAATTTATAATAAAATTAACATCTCTTAAGTATTTAAAATTTAGTAATTTAAATTGATTAATTTAATATATCTTTTTAAATATTATTTAATATATCTTTTATTTTATATATCAATATACCATATATAATAATTAAACATAACGATAAAATACAATGAGTGAAAGATTCAGACATAACAAAAAAATAAAACAAATTAATGGCACTATAAAATATAAAGACCGTTAAAAAAAATGACAATGGTATAAAGAATAGACGTGACAAATTGTACCAAAATATACTTAAAAAAAAAATTGTACCAAAAATTAGACAAAACAATCTTAAAAAAAAAAGACTTAAGAGTAAAACTGATCTCATTCAATGTTGCAATAAAAAAATAATTTCATTCAACCAAAAAATTGAGCTTTCATTTGCCAGCATTTAAAACATACCCATTTTATTTTAAATTATTATAAATTATGAAGGGTAAAACTGGATTTTAGATGAAATAATAAGGGTAGACTTGGAAGAAATAATGATAAGCTATAAGCTTAAACGCTGCTTGGAATAGCGTTTGAAAAATAGCTTATAAGCTCGTGAAATAAGTTATAAACTCGTAGTGAAAGACTGTTACCAAACGAGACTTTTTTTGTCAGACGAGCTTATAAGCTATCCGCTATAAGCTATAAGCTCGTTCAGTGGTCTTATCAAACAGACCCTAAATCAAACTTCTCCAAAATAGTTTTTCCATTTGATTGTTTTTCAAAGTTGAGAGTTTAATAAACAAACATCATTCTTTTGACACTAATATCCACAATAAGGACACCATGTTCAAAAATAAATTCTAATGAAGATACTCTATTTTTCTATTTCATATCATTAATCTTAAAAAAAAATTATATCCTCCCCAAATGGGATGTCCTATTTCATCTTTATTTGAAAATGAACCTAAAAAAGTGAGGTGATTTAACAAAATGGATACTTTTTATTGAATGTATAAGTGTTATTTTTTTTTTACTAAGCAAAAGATATAATTATAGAGTATAAGGGATACTCAATGTAAGTGTAAAATTGATATTCTTTAAAAAATTTCAAGAAGCTTCCAAAATAATTCCTGTTGCAGTGGAGCAAACATATTTTTATGTCAGGCATTGTAACCGGATATCTAAAGTCCTGATAACTAATTAACAGATTTTAAGTCTAGACACGATAATTTTCATTCTCATGTGTTTAGTCTTTTATACTCACATTTTTTTTCATAGCAAGAGTGTCGAAGCTCAACAAAGAAAAAAACTACCGTCTAATAAGACGTGGAGTAAAAATACAAGCTAAATTAGCTAAGAATAACACACTAATCTGATCAGACAATGCTCATATAACATTAAAGTGAAATTTCGATCACAAACTATACTTGCAAGAGCGTCGGCACAAACATTAACTTCTCTATACTCATGTCTTTTTAAATTATTGAAAATATAGTTAGTATCATCAGGCTTTTAGTTAGTAGTTAGTGGATGTCCATAAATAAGCTTTGATGTACTATTTTACTTCAACTTTTGTTAACAACTTTCTCTCGCATACGTATCAAGTGTTTTTATCCTCTCTTTTATTTTTTTTCTTCTCTCACTATTATTTTTGATGAGTAAAAAAAAACAAATAAAAAGATTTCTTAAAAGTTGTCAAAAAATAGTTATATAAATATCATTAGTCAATTACGAGAGGTTAAGAAGGTTAATCTGCTACTCCAGTGCAGATTCTTGCCGACATCAACATCGAAAGAGCCAAAAACGTGAATTAGAACAAAAACGAGGATAAGTGGTACCAACTAAAAATCAACGAGGAAAGAGATGAGACAAGTCTAATTGAAGTAAAGGCATTATTTCATTGTCACAACCCTTCATACATAATCAAATTTCAATGAGCATAGAGAGAACGATCAGAATGTTTATCCCTACTCGACTTTGCAATTAATAAAAATGTTTGCATTCGGACAATAAATGCCCACATCTGCTTTGGATAGTTTCTGAAAATTTAGTTTCTAATTAACATGAGAGTATCTCAAAAGATAAGTATGTCCTTAAACTTTATTTTTTGCCATTTTTAATATACTAAGAAAAAATATAGTAGTTCATAAAAAAAACAACATATATTGCTTTTAATGTGTTCATTTTATATATGAATATTCCTAAAAATACTTTTTTGTGTAGGCATGCATCAGACTATGATTTCTCATCTCCTAAGAGAAAAGGGATAGGAAAATACATGATTATTTATTATAGCCAACTCCAAAATTATAAAATAAATTAGTAGTATTCCTCCCCCATTTCAAAAGATTTATAGTCCTAGATTTTTTCGCACAAACTAAGAAAAACTATAAAGTCGTTCAAAAAAAAACACTATAAATAAGTTGAACAATGTTACAATTTTACAAACGTATCCTTGTTAAATATTCATTGTTGGTCAATGTTATTATAAATGTAAAGTAAAATACAATAATTTAGTCTCCGTAAGCTTAGCTTACTTGGTAAGGGATAACGCATTATGTATGCAGGGGCCAATGACACCCCACTGTTTCACCTTTAAGGTGAATTTCTTCAGCCGTTAGGCTACTTGACAAAAAAAAAACAATAATTCAAAAGTAGTTCAAACTATATTAATTTAAAAGATAAAATTGAAGGAAAAAAAAACCATTGTCATGTTAAGAAAGCAAAACGGCATTTATGTTAAACTTTTTTATATATTAGATGAGATAACAATGATTCTTTTTTCAACTTAATCAAATATCATGAGTTCGAATCCAACTTTCAAATTGAAGGAGTGTTAAATTTTTTGAGGAAGAGCTTTGCCACCTATTGTAGTTATACCCGACTTGAGAGATTAATCTTTATAGTTACGCTCAGATGAAACCCGGTTAAATAAAAAACAATTATTTTGGAAGGAATGAACTAATAATTAAAAAGTATATTTGAAAAAAATAATAAAAGTATCTACTAATTTGGAATAATTATATATTTAAAGATAATTTTTTTAAAAAGTGAACTTATATTTTAGGATCTATAATAAATAATATAGTGTAGTAATTTAGCAAAAATGGTGTGCAAATAGTAGAACCTTTCTATCTAGTCAAAAGCCAAAAATAAAATAAATGATAAGGAGCGCACTTGAGCATATTTCAATTGACAGAGACATTAAATTATACAGGACCGAGTTCGAACCCGAATCTAGTTACTTGACAAAAAAACAGTGAGCTTATTACACTCAAAACTCAATTGGGCTTTTGAAGTGTCAAATCGTTTCATCATCTGTAACGGTACAAAACACCCAACGGCTAAATTCATTTCATTCTTCCAAACAAAAAAACACTCTTTCATCTTCTCTTCCAAAAACGTAACCTAACAGTAACATACGAAACCTGTTCAGTGTCTGTTTCACAAAAAGACAAAATTTTGATGATGTTCTTCGTTGACCCATTATCGTGATCAAGCAGAAAAACGCTTAATTCAATCATGGGTGTTGGTGGTAATTTCTGGGAGTTGTTGAAGCCCTATTCACGCAATGAAGGTTTTGATTTCTTGAGAAACAAGCGAGTTGCTATTGATTTATCGTTTTGGATTGTTCAGCATAACAATGCTATCAAAACCCCTGTCAAGAAACCTCACCTCAGACTCACTTTTTTTCGGACGGTTAATCTCTTTTCTAAGGTTCTCTCTTATTCCCTTCATTGTGTTTTTGTTTCATGGTAATGTAGAGAATTAAAAGTTTTAATTTTTTTTAGCCCTTTTGATTATATTAGAAAAATTTAAGTGATTGTTTGGTTTTGGGTTAGTTTGATTATATGATTGTTAGAAAATGTGTTTTTACCTTTTTTGCTATGCTTGTGTGTAGTTCAGCAGCAATTGGGGCTTAATGAATTCATATGTTGATTGTTTTAGCTTCTTTGTGTATGAAATTTGATTTTTTTGGAACCCTTTTGATTATAAAGAAAAAAATTGAGAGATTGTTTGGTTTTGACTTTTGTGTTGTGTTTGAGTATGGTTTAACAGCAATTTGGGGCTTAATGAATTCAAATGTTGATGATTTTAGCTTCTTTGTGGACAAAATGTGGTTTTTTTTTTTTAAACCTTGAGATTATATAAGGAAAAAATTTAGAGTTTGTTTGGTTGGGTTAGTTTAGTTATGTGATTGTCAGGAAATATGTTTTTACCTTTTTGGTTATGTTTGAGTGTGGTAAGGTTCAACAGCAATTTACGGTTTAAGGAATTCAAATGGTTGATGATTTTAGCTTCTGTGTATGAAATTTGATTTGTTTACACTTTTAAAAGAGAAAAATTGAGAGATTGTTTTATTTTGGGTTGGTTTAATTTAATGATATTACAACAACAACAACCAAGCCTTATCCCACTAAGAGGGGTCGGCTACATGGATCAAATTACGCCATAATGTTTGGTTTAATAATCATGTTATTGTTATAAAACATGTTATTACCTTTTTGGTTGTGTTTGAGTATGGTTCAAAACCCAAATCGAAGGTTAATGAATTCAATTTGAATTTCTTATCATTGGTTGTATTTGAATTCAGTGGAGTGGAGTGGAGTTTGATAGTGGTAATCTAAATTATTGTTCTGTTTTTTTGTTTGTTTTAGTCTTGTGTGTTGAGTTGGTATGGAACAGTCAAACTAAGGATGGAAGTGATGTTTGATGATGATATAATTTTTTTGTTGTAGTTTGGAGCATTTCCGGTGTTCATTGTTGATGGGACTCCATCGCCGTTGAAATCACAGGCCAGGATTGCCAGATTTTTCCGATCTTCTGGAATTGAGTCGACTAGCTTGCCTGTTGCTGCTGAAGGTGTTTCAGCTGGGAGGAACAGTTCATTTTCAAGATGTGTTCAAGAGTGTGTGGTGCGTTAATTCTTTCACCTTGATGGTATCACAAGTCACAACTATATTTTTGCACTTAGTTGCTAAAACGTTGTTGCTTCTATATCTTATGTCAGAATTCAGGAACACTTATTTACCCAAATCTTATTTACTTTCCAGATGTAGATTCTGGTTTCTCTTTTCTTTTTTGTTTTGTTAGTTGTTCTTTTGGTCGCCTTTCCTTATAGCTATATGTTAATCGGTGATAGGAACTTGCTAAGCTACTTGGGATTCCTGTACTGAAGGCTAGAGGAGAAGCGGAAGCACTATGTGCCCAATTAAATAGTGAAGGTCATGTAGATGCATGCATCACACCTGACAGTGATGCATTCCTCTTTGGGGCGAAATGCATTATAAAATCTTTCTCTCCCAATTCAAAAGTAAGTGACCATCTTCATTGTATTTTCTTTATATTTCATTTCATCCTTCATCCATTATAACATAACCTTTGATTTATTTATTTGAATTCAGCGCTAGCATCCATTTTTGCTTAGTTTACAGGTTTTTACATCATATGGCATTTATTTAATGGTAGCATACTAAATGGTATCATGATTCATGAATCTTATTTCAGTTATAGGCTGACTACCTGAGTTTTGAGTTTTCTGGTTATATCTGTATAGGATACCCTATGCTTCTTTTTCCTCATCAGTCATATCAAGAAAATAATTCCTTATTCAATCTTCCATGATAGTTTGTCTTTTCCAAAAATTTCTGTAACTTAGCAATGTCAGACATTTGCATGAAAACAAACTTATTTTCTTAACTGTGTCAAACTTCTATTAGTTCTCATCTTAAAGCCATTGTGAGCTCTCATCTTTCCATACCTGCATTATATCATCTGCAAAAGCACGCCCATGGTAAATTTAGATTAATAGCTGAGCTTGGTGGTTTAGTTGATAAGAATACGGGATAACTGAACCAGAGAATTATAATGATCCTCTGGTAATACTTTTCTAATTTGCATCTTGCATTCCTACTCTCCCCTCCTCCTGTATTTTGGAAAGTTGACATGGTTTATTTTCTTTTCCTTTTTGCATGCAGGAACCGTTTGAATGCTACAATATGTCAGATATTGAAGCTGGGCTTGGATTGAAGAGGAAACACCTAATAGCTATCTCTCTTTTGGTTGGAAATGATCACGATTTGAGTGGTGTTCAAGGGATCGGAATTGATAGTGCTCTTCGTTTTGTTCAAGCTTTTAGTGAAGATGATATATTGAATAGGTATTAGACTAAATCCTTCTGAGTGAAATGCATATTTATCATTTGAAATTATTATATGTTACAGACCATTCCATTCATGTAAAGAAACCATAGCTGAGAGAATTTGAGAGAAAGTGATAATAGAAACTGGATTCTGAATTGTATCATAGCTTTCATGTTAGGCATGAAACAGTGGAAATGAAAAGAGATTTACATGAACAGAATAAAACTTTTGGTGTTTGTTGTCCTGATTGAATATGATCTTTAATGCAGATTACATGAGATAGGGAAAGGGAATGCTTTTCAAGTTCCGATCGACATTATAGCCGAGGAAAATATGGATATTGATGGGAACTCCCCAAATACAAAACAAACTCACTGCTCATTCTGTGGGCATCCAGGCAACAAAAGAGATCATATGAAGTTTTCATGTGAATTTTGTGTCGCGGATGACAATGAAGGTTGCTTGAAAAAACCAGAGGGTTTTAAATGTGATTGCAACTCTTGTTGTATGGTATGACCTCTAGATCGATTTTGTCACTGTCTGATTTGTTGAAGTATTTTGGAGTGCTTTGTCATCATATATGGTTTTTAATGTTTTTTTTATTATATTTTTGGCCAGTAAAATAAACTTTTTCTAATACATTTTTTTAATAGTTTTTAAAAGCACTGAATGATATTTGATCGACAGAATAGGAAACATAAGGAGCAGAAAAAGATGGAAAATTGGCACACAAAAATTTGTGACAAGATTGCAAAGGAGCCAAATTTTCCAAAGGATGAAATCATTGATATGTATTTGTGCAATGACAATGGTTACTTTTCCGGTACGTTAACTGAGATGGATATTATTAATCACATTTTTTTTCTGTATATGATTGATCTGATACAGTTGTTTTTAAGTGTATATTATTGTGTCTGTGACTCATTTTATATTTACATTACTTTGTTTACAGCGAATGATGGTCCTCAGATCTCCTGGGAAAGACCGAATATGGACCTTTTGGTTGATTTTTTAAACTTCCATCAGAACTGGGATCCATCATACATTCGGCGGATAATGTTTCCTATGTTGTCAACCATCTTCTTGAGGGAAATGGCTACAACTCCAACCGATAGTTTGCTATTTGGACAGTTTGAGTTTGATTCTTTAAAACGTGTGAAGACGAGATACGGATATCAGTTTTACGTTGTCAAATGGAAACGTGCAATGGGAAATATTGCCTCTAGAACTCCGGCAAATAAATCTGACATGCAAGAAGATGTTATAGAGCTTGATGTTGATGAAACAGTGGATCTACTTGACGATTGTGATTTTCCCCAGATTTGTGAAGAAGATGGATGTAGTTTTCTGTTGACAGATGAAAATATGGACCTTGTTGGGGCTGCTTACCCAGAAGAAGTGAAAAGGTTCCGGCAGGAACAGGTATTTATTATTTCATATCTAGCGTATGGTTTATCAACTATCATCCACTTTTGTTGGTTATGAATCATAAAAGAGTGCTAATGATTAGCATCTAACTGGCTCAATTAACCACTTAAGTAAGCGACGTTAAACCGCTTAAGTGGTTGATTATTTTGACTTTTAGAATGATCTTGGTTTTACATATTTACATGATTTATGTACCCTTCTGTGTTGACTGTTGAGATATAAATGATTTAAATTTGCAGGAATTGAAGGACGCGAAACGAAAAAAGAATCCAAGCTCAATATCTCAAGAAAATGAGAAGTCCTCAACATCACCAAACTCAAAAGGTGTCCAGCTAAATATTACAGAGTTCTTCCCAACAATGAAAAGTAAACATAATCCAAAACATGGAGAAGAGTCATCATCATCCAAGAAAAATGATAGCCAAGACAGCGGAGGCTCAAAACCAAAGAGGAAATCGTCAAGTCCTAATATTCCAAAATCTGTTAGGCGTCGCCTTTTGTTTGACTAGTAGTGTGTATAAAATATGCTTTTGAGCATTGGATCTCTAATATGATATTAACTGATTTTTTTTTCTTGATAGAGATATTAACTGAATGTTGAAAAGGTGACAACAGACCCTTTTAATTTTGTGTTCATGACCAAGGGCAGTTTGTTCAGTGTGTATGTGTAGTTAACAATTAGTTTGGAATAATGTCATCAGTTTCTGTTTCTGTATTGTTCTTGACATCAAATTTATAAGAGGACAGCTACAATTCCTTTTGCATGCTTGTGTGCTTAATGTTGTGTAAGTGGGAGGGGGTGGATGAGGGTTTGAATTTGATGATACTGTAAATTGTAATGAGATGGTTCAAGTCTCTTTCAGTTTAACCAATGATTCTAGATTTCAAATTCAATTACGAAGTTACGGTAGTGGTGAAACTCATTATAATCCTATCATACGCGACTTAAGAGATTGATTAATCTTTGCACATAGCGTGCCTTAATATTCTCCCATATTTTTAAGAATCACTACAAGTTATAAATCATTTTAGAATCTACTTGGCCAATCTATTCAATAGTACCTTTGTCTATTTTATTTTCAAAAAGTTCAAACTATTCTATCGACAAAACAGATGGAACATTGATTCAAAAGAATCTAAAATTGGTCTCTAGTCCATATCAAGAATGGGTTTTATTATATTTATTTATGCAGTTTTTTTTTGTTGGTAAATATAGTTGAGTTGTTTACATATTTGGAAAGTGTGAAATAATATAAAATGTAAGTGGAACCCATTTGAAGAATCCAAACAAGTATGATGGATGTGGATACTCTTACAATCATCTTTTTTTTGTGGTGGCCGGAGTTTGAACCCCAAACCTCACATATATTATGCATTGTCCCTACCAACTGAGCTCAGCTCATGAGGACATCTTACAATCATCTTTGTCATCATGAGTGAGACGATGACTTGATCGGTGTCAATTTGACACAGAGAAAACAAAGAAAAATGAAAATAAACTAAGTTTTGAAACACTCATATTAGTGAACTAGGGAGACACGTTCACTGTTGCAAAAAAACACTTCCTCTGACCTCAAACGCGCCGCCTCCCCCTATTGCTGGTCACGATGTAGACGACGGTGGTGGTGGTGTGACGATGGTTCAACCGTCCACACCGCCTCTCGACCCTGATCTTCCGGTGGTTCGTCGGAAGTGCGGGTTTCCAGGCGCGTCTGTTTTGTCCGGCGGCTGCACCGGTGGTTTAGGTTCGCTCAGATTGCGCCGTCGTGACTGTTATCTGGTATGTTCTGTCTTATGCTCGCCGGATTTCTGCTTTGGGTTGCTCTGTCGTGGTATCTGGATCAGGTTTTGGGTAAGCTGTAATCTGTTGCGGATCAGTTATTTAAAACCACCACCGGCACCGCCACGGTGGTTAATCCCAGAAACGTGACCAGTCTGTGGTGGTTGAAAACGTCCTATTCTATTCTTAAAGGTGATGAGGGCTCGAATGGGTGTTATTCACACCCACTTTGTCGGTCCTTTAACTTTGGGTTGTGATTCAGACTGTGGTGCTTGAAAGGGCGATGGCCTTGTGATCGTGGCCGTAAACTTGTTGTGGTTTTCTTCGCAGTAAGTGGTGTGGACATGAAATTGGGTTGTTTCTGTGTTGGCGGACAATTTCATTTACCTGTGTTGTTACAAATGAACGATCTTTGCTATTGTTCGTAATTGTTAGGCTTGAAAGAGCATTGATGCCTGCTGTGATTTGCTAATAGGCTAATAGGGGGTTGTTGGAACATGAATTTGATCGTGTTGGTAGTCAATTCATTCGCCGTATTGAGAAGAGTAGATTCATCTTGGTCTGATGCTCGTCAACCTATATGGGTCTTTAATCCGTTTTGATCCTTTACATTAATGGTTGGTTCATGAATTGTTGGAGTACAGATTGTTTTGGACTCGAAAGAGTCGTCAATGCTTGCTGCGGATGGTGCAGGGAGTTTATGGTACGTGATCTGCTCTGTGTTGACAGTCAGTTCATTCACCAGCTTATAGACCCAGTTGGTGTTGGCAAACATCGTTTGTTAGAGTTGACTAGGGTAGAATCAAATGTATTGTTGTTCTTGATTGTATTTTCCTTTAGGGTTGACACACTCGAATTCACTGGGTTAGGTTTTATGTCCCCCCAGTTTTCATGTATTATTTTTCATTTTTTTAAATAATATATATGAGCATTTGACATGCGTAGGCTTAGAGCGGGGTGTCAACTTCGTTGAGACGTCCTCTATTCCTTACCTGTCATCTTGCTCTGACCTTATAAAAAAAGAAAAAAAGAAAACACTCATATTAGTCTTCTCTATCAAGTCATCATGTCACTTTCTAAGTCGATGAGAATTGGTGATTATAATATAGTTGTAAAAATTGTGATTAGAGTTCTGTATTATTTTCAATTGATGGTGCTAAGTGGACTATTTATGAAAGCTTGCTACTAAAAACTCCAGTAAAAATATGGAGAAAAAAAAATTTATGAATAAAAAAGATTAAAGATAAAATATGATAAGCATATATAAGCTATTTTTATAACTAGTTTGAAGATTGTAACGGGAATAACGAACAACTAAAAAACATGTCTCAATCTCTTTCTCACCTATGTTATCTTCAAACACTCCCGCCAATACCTCACAACGCAACCTTCAACTCCCGCCACAAACCACCACCGTCACCGCCGCCGCGAAATCCTACTGCCGACAAACGGAGTCGAAAATTCTACGTAGCGTGTGGCCGTGGAAACAATAGAGCTTCGACGACAAACAAAGACGATTACCATGCCACTCTCAAAGCTCTTAACTCCAAAGGCAGATCCCCTAAAAAATCTCTCGGCCAGGTGAGAAGGTTTCTGATGACCATTTTGTTGTAACACTTCAAAGTACATTTTTTTATTTGTTTGGTGATGAAGTTTTTTTGGGGTGCTTTTTGGGGCGTTTTATCGAACATGTGGTGTGCGTGTGTTGTTTTGTACTTAGGATTGTTTGGATCAACTTATTTGAGCTTATTGACTGATACAAACGCTTCAAAGACTGTTTGGGAGGACTTATAAAAACAACTTATGACATGTTCATAAGCTGTTTGAACTTATTTCCATGAGCTTGCTAGGATAGCTTATGAAAACAGTCTATAACTTAGTTTATATGATAAGCGTTTATACTATAAGTGTTTTTAAGCTGTTTATCCAAACTTGTGTTGTAGCACTCCAAAATCTGATTTTGTACTTATGTTTTGTTGTTTGGAAGTTATTTATATGGATGTTGCTTGCATACTTCATTGGGGAATTTTTATGGTGCACAAGGTTTTGTTTGTTCGTAGGGTGTTTTATTGTGACGTGAAATTTGTGTTTTAGCATTCAAAAATCGGTTTTGAATTTTTGTTTTTGTTTGGAAATGATTTTGCTGGACATTGTTTCAGGACTTCATTTGGGGATGTTTGTTGCAAAATGCATTTGCTTAAATTTGGGTGTTATTTGATTTGCAGAATTATATGTTGAACTCTGACATAAATGAGCAACTTGTTGGTGTGGCTGGTGTTGGGGAAGGTGATGTGGTGCTAGAAATTGGGCCAGGAACTGGTTCCTTGACCAATACTCTAATAAATTCTGGTGCATTTGTTCTTGCAGTTGAAAAGGTTTGCAGATTTTCATAGTAGAAGTTTAGAACTAGTTTTAATACAAAAACACACACCCTCATGCTTTCCATGACTCGTTTGTTTTTTCGAAGTTTCACAGTTTATCTACATGAAAACAGTTAGTTGTACATGTTTGCATGTGAATTTTGGAAATGTGAGCTTATTTGTATTGTTTTTTTCGTCTGTCTATGTCTATGTATAAACTTGTAGGTTGTGTAAAATTCCCAAATCTGTTATAAGTTGGAGTGATGATTTTTCATTGGTTTCTTTACTTCAACTAAAGTTTATGCTTCTCTTTCTTTCATGTGATTAGGATAAACACATGGCTGCCCTCGTGACTGAAAGATTTTCAAGTACAGGAAAGTTGAAGGTACATTTCATGATGATTTTGAACGTTATATCTCTTTTTGACATGCATTGCATGCTTGGGATTACTGGTACTCCTTTACTTGCCTTCTTTATTATTGTCAGAGTCTTGAACTAAATTTACAACTGTGCAGGAGCGTCCTTTTGAAATCACTTTAGCTATAGTTCCCTACTTTTTTGACAAATTATTGTTATTGCATTCAAAAGATCTTATGCCCTGCCTTGTAATTTCTCCATAGCTTTTTAGATTTTGGTTCATTAGTTATTTCAGGCTTTCTCATTATTTTGCTGAATGGTATTTCATCTTCCAATGCATATGTCATTTGTCTTGTTTTATGCTAAAATAGCGATAATTTAGGATAAAAAAATGTTTACCTTTTGTTAAAATGCTTGCAGGTTTTGAATGAGGATATCGTCAAATGTCATGTGCGCTCCCATATATCATCATTGGTTGGAAGCACAAAGGAAATAGATTCAGATACTAGAAAAGCAAAAGTGAGAATTCTGTTTCCTAAATTACTAAACAAAAATATAACATTATTTTGTCATTTGTCAAATTTTAGAAAGTGTTGGTCACTTGATGAAGGAGGATGACTTGCCCTTGAAATTTAGGTCCATTCATCACTCTTACAAAATATGAATCCCCGTTTCCACTTTGCATGTATAGCAGAGGCCAGAGGGAACTATGGTGGGTATAATGGGTATTGGGTCAGTTGCTTTTGGTTAGTTTGGACCTTTGTTTGGTGGGCATAAAATGAGTTGGTAGATTTTCCACTAATAACCCACTAGCCAGTGACTAAACACAGCGGCATAAACCTAAATAAAGTCATATGACAGCTTAACTCCATGTGTCCTAAACTAAGTAGCAACATTTTAACCATGACGTTTTGGCGTTTTCCTCTGCCAAATAAATTTTGCTAGATTATGCTAGATTATATGTAACTTGTTGTAAATCCTGAATGGTTTGTTCTTTGCAGGTGGTTGCCAACATTCCTTTCTATATCAGTACAGATGTGATCAAACTACTACTCCCAATGGGTGACATTTTCTCAGAAGTGGTTCTCTTGCTCCAGGTTAGAATTGATTCCTCGCCAGTCTAGTGTACTGTGTAATCATATCCGATTCACTATAAATAATTGTGTTCCTAATATTCAGATTCTGTTGGCCTCCTTTTTAATGTTCATGGTTTTGATTAATAACAGTTATTAACTAAACAGATCAAACTATTGCAGGAGGAGACTGCCCTGCGCTGGGTAGAACCATCACTCCGGACCCCTGAGTATCGTCCCATCAATATATTTGTTAATTTCTACTCAGGTGCATAAAAATAGTAGCTGAGTGCTAAGTATATTGGTCGACAGTTTCTATCCTTTTACAATCAAGTATCACAAGTTTTCATATGGTAAATCAAATAAAACTCATTAAACCAGTCAAGTTATGGAAAAGATTGAACTGTTTGACTGTGCTAAATCTGTGATGGCAATCATGATTCAAGGAACAGTAACTCAAACAAATCATTGTGAAAAAAATTTGGGCTTTAATGCTTTCCTGTGGTTTCTTAATAAGTTATGTACATCAAAATGCAGCTAGAGATTTTGATATCCATTACACCAAATTTGTATTTTATGCTGAACTCCTGACTCTCTTTTGCAGATCCTGAGTACAAATTTAAGGTCGCAAGAACCAATTTTTTCCCTCAGCCTAATGTAAGTAAGTGATATAGTATTAATATGCGCCTGAATGATCTTGGTTGTTGTATTTTGTTTTTCTTGCGCTTGAGAACAGATAAATTATAAAATATCTCATGCTATAAAAAGCTTTGCTCTCCGTGTGATTTTTTTAGGATAATCAATACATGCAAGAGACATTAGTTGTATATATGATTTTTGAAATCAAGAGAAATCTGTGTGTTTGAATTAAATTTTAAAAATTATTTTACTATCTGAAACTTCGTTTCAAGAAAGCGAAAAACTTGTGGCTTTCGGAATGTATATTTCTCACTGACCACCATAATAAATCTAAAACAAACTCACATGCCTGTTTGTTTTAGCTTTTGAAAGCTCTTGAATGAAATTACAGTTGAAGCAACAAAAGCATCTTTCGGTAAAAAAGTGCATGTACTGGGAAGTGCTTTTACCCATTTGTTTTCACTGGAATCTAAAACAAACTGTAAAGCGAAGTGGCTTATGAAAAATTTGCACTGGGACTTGTAAATTGATACCGTGCCACAGATGAGAGACATAATACAAACAGAAAAAGTATGTGATGCCCATGAAGCAACTATTTTTCAAGAATTTTTTTTATAGACACATGTTGGTTGTTAGTGTGTTATGTTAGTAGACATGGTTTGAACTCTGGACCTCCTACTCAAACTTTTCCGGGTGTCCCAGTTAAACCACTTGAGCTATGCCTCGGGTACACTATTTTTCAAGAAAGTGAAAGCCGTTACTGGTAATGAAAGTAAAGAAAACCATTTATTTAACTATAAAAAAGGAAGAAGGAACGTCAGTAGGTCCTGAAAAATGCAAGAGATATGGTTATTGGCCGTATATTACATATCAGTAGATTTTGTGGGTAGTAACAGAAATCAGACTGATTCATTTTCATGTTTGTCTAGGTTGATGCAGCCGTTGTCTCATTCAAACTGAAGCAACCTTCAGAATATCCCCATGTTTCGTCGAATAAAAGCTTCTTTTCAATGGTACCTTCCCTTTCTCCATCATACATTGTCATGCATGGAGTTTCTGAGGATTTTCATCTTTAGTTTCATTAAAGTCTTTTTGCACTGAAATATCCCTTTGTGTGCATTAATTACTGAAAATTTTATTTGTTATTTGATAATGTTATCTTCCAAGCTACTCTAAACAGAGATAATGTCACACACATAAACACCTCTTTCGCTGTTTTTCAATAACAGTTCAGTTCTATATACTTGCAGGTTAATTCAGCATTCAATGAGAAGCGTAAGATGATACGCAAGTCACTTCAACACATATCCACATCCCTTGAGATAGAAGAAGCTTTAGAAAGCATAGGTCTTCTAAGTACTGTAAGTTATCGGCGTGTGCTACACTGCTACTCTTTGTTATTTTTATTTTCATTTTATGCCCTTACTCACCGAATTTCACTTGTTCTGATATTTTGTTTCTCAATAGTTATGCTGACTCATGTGTTCTGATGTTTGTAGTCAAGGCCTGAAGAACTAACATTGGATGATTTTGTAAAACTGCACAACTCAATTACCAAAGAGTAGCAGTTTGCTTTTCTGTGATATTGAAGACCAAACTTTAGCAGAAGAATGTCCCAAAGATTCCCACATTCACAAGGTTTTTTGTTGCAGCAGATACATGATTCAAACAGAGAACGAAAGTATTGAGAGTCATGACGAATATACTCGAATCCCACCAGTTTTCTTCAACTAATATTTCAAGATTAGGGGCATGATGTTCATAAATGATAGAAAGATATTAGGTTCATTCCCCGTGCTGCATCCATTTGTACTTGTGTATAATCCTGTAAATTTCACTGCCATCAAAGGCACTTGTAGCCAAGGTTTATGAAACAATCCGCAATCATGATTGTGACTGTTGCGGCGAAAAGTTTTTTTTGTCTCTGCAACCTCAATTGCAATCTCATCAATCGTATTTGACTGCAATTTTCTACAATAATAACAAGTATTGCAACGTGACTGCAATTCAAAATCGTGTTTGTAGCTATTCTTGAAGCTGATACAGATGTTTTCCAGTTTCCATATCATAAAGGAAAACTGAAAGCATTTTTCATTTTTACTCCAAAATCAATTAGCTGAACATTATGTAATGTGTAACCAATAAAATGAGTTAAATTGTATTTTTCTTGAACGAAACCACAAAGATAATTAGTACCCAAAAAATAAAATCAGTAAAGAACTAGCATAACATAACATAACATAACATTTGTTTAATTTATGCAGCCTGATCTCACTTTACAATACATCTCAAATCTTCTATGTCTAAAAAGCATATTCATCAACAAAATTAATCTTCCTATTTCCTAAACAAAAAAAGGGAACAAAGCAAAATATCATCATCATCACCACATCAGCCATGAAACTGATACACAAGGTCCAATGCCCTTAACTTAACAGCATGTGGATCATAATCCTTAACAAACCCATCATTGGATAATCGCTTCTCCTCCACCCGGGCCGCCGCAGATGGCGACAAAGGCCGTTTTGGCCTCTTGTTTTTGATGAAGCAGTCTCTCAATTTCTGCTCAACCTTGTCAATTGTACACTTTGATGTCTCTTCATCATCACCATCATCATCTTCTCCATCATCCCCCAGCTGCATAGGAGCAGCACCGTTGGCAGATGAGACAGAGTTTTCCGGCACCGGAGGAGATTGAAGGGTGGAAAGGAAGGCGGTGAGATGGTGGTGAACATGGTGTAAGGAAGTATGGATTTGATTGAGATGAGATGGATTTGATGATGGTAGTTGTTTTGCCATGAAAGTGGCTTGTTCAAGAGAAACTATGAGTTCTGATAGTGATGATGAGTGTGGTTGTTCTTCCATCATGAAAATGGAAAAGGATCACTTTTTTGTGTTTTTTGAAGGAACAATGTTACATAGTACAAAAGGGTGTGTTTGTGTGTTAAATAAGCAAATAAGAAACAAGAATAGTGTGTCTTAGGTTTGGTTGGGTTGCAGATATTATTGTTGAATGTTGATGATGTTTTTTTGGGGAGTTACTGATCTGATATTATTATTGTTTGGAGATGTGGATAGTTCAATTCAATCTCTTTCTTCATTTCATTCACACCATCATATTCACTGCATTCTTTGATTTTGGTAGTGTGCCCAATAAATAATTCATATTCTCATTGCTACTTTATCCTCTCATTATTATAAATAAAATTTTATTTTTTTAGATACATTCAATATTTTTTTTGTTACATATTTTTTTTGTTACATTAGATACATTGAATATGACATTAATACATCTAAAATAATAAATGTCCCAAATTAAAAAAATTGTTTTACAATACAAATAGGGCATTAATGTTATTTTTCTTATTATAACATTAACTATTTATAACTTTATTTTCATTCAATTATTTAATTTATTTTTACGATACTATTTTTTAAGAACAATTTTGTATAACGACTCATAATATTTCTTTATGTACAAAATTAATTACGTTTATTAATATGTGTGAAATGGTTGAAATGGTTTATAATTGAGGACGGGTGGGTGGTGTAAGTAATTATAGTCTCATTATTGTTTCATTTGATTATGTATGATTCATGAAAATGATTAATTGCGTTAATTTTATTGATAAAATGAATTTCATTTGTTAAAATAATTAAGTGGGTAGAGGCGCAATAAATAAGAATATATAAATGGAAAAGTAATAATAATAATTTATTTAGTAAAAAATAATAGTTAATGCTTCTTTTGGTCAAGATAGTAGTTAATGCTTTATTGGTATTTTAAAAGATAAATAATATGAGACAATAAAATATTACAAATAGGAGATATAATATGAGTTGGAGGAAAAACTGTTTAAAGTTTAAATTATTTTTTATTTAAAAACATTTAATAAAAAAAATGATCAATTGTATTTTTCTTTTTGAAAGAAAAATGATCAATTGTATTATTTTCTATGATAAAATAAGTATTATTTAGTAAATTATCTTTATTAATATAGTTGTTAATTTTTTTTTGTGTTAACCATCTAGTTTTCAGGAAAAGGAGTTCTGATAATTCAGAGTTCATTCAGAGTTTGAACGTGAGGTGAGTATAGTGCGACTAATGATTGTTTTATCCAAAAATCGAACTTGAATTCCCCTGAATAATTCGTCTTATTGTGGATCTCATTAATTACTTGAGTCAAATTTCTTATCTAATATATTAATTAGTGTACTAGTTAGATAAGTTAATATTGTGGATCTCATTAATTACTTGAGTCAAATTTCTTGTTTAATATATTAATGGGTCTTGCTAACCAATGCCCTCAGTGGAATAGTTAAAGAAACTAAAAGTAGTAGTTTTGCATTGAAAATTACAACTTTTTGACTTTTACAAAGTTGAATTTAACACTTTTCACCATTTTCCAACAATTTATTTCTATTTATGTTCTCTTAAACAATGCTCCAAGAGTAATGCTTACCATTCGGATAGCACTTGTGTACCATAATGATATATATCATTGTCCAATTAGAATGTGCCACGTGGCACATCCTTTAAAAAATTATATCAAATAAAGCATTTATAAAGTAACATTGGTAAGTGGCGCACTCTAATTGCCCAATGGTATATACCATTGGTACCTTAATGGTACACAAGTGGAATCCATTAGCATTCTCCTATATTAATTAGTGTACTAGTTAGATAAGTTCCGGTAGCGACTAGTTAAATAAGTTAAGATACTATATAATATAAGTAATGGGGAAAAAAATAATACTTTATAACTAATGTAAAATAACAAAGTAATATGAGACAAAAGAAAGTAATGTAAGAGTCATTTTGTGGAACACATATTCAATTTCATGTGATTTGATTGTAAAGACATTTGATGTGCTTAAGATCCACGATTTCTCAATTCTCTAAGGTATAATGTGTATGATTTTTGCAATTAAATTATTTGACTAAAAAAAGGCTACTCAAGATATGTTTCCCTCATTGGTTTAAAATCAATTGAAAATAGTCGATTTAATGATTCATAATTTAAGTTTGCATTGTGAATCCAATTTATTGAATTCAAAATATGAGTTGTTCAATCTCTCTGATATATTGACTGCATTGACTTGATGAATTCTTGACCGCAAGGGATCTAGGTCCAGAGAAGGCAAATATCAACTCAATGCTATTTTGCAAGCTACAGTACCCATCTAACCCCAAGTACCTCAACAGACATTGGATAAATTGCAAATGTCTTTTGTCTTTCTTTCTTTCTGCACAACACAAGCACATCAACAAATTCATGTGAAAATGGCACCTCAAGAACAGAAAGTCAATTGCAAGGAGGTTTGATTAAATTTGAAAGACCAAACCATTTCCTGAATTAAGATTAAATTTTTTATAGGATGCCATGTCAATTTATTGAGGGAATGAGTACACTGATAGGCTAAAACCTTGCTAATCCAATTCCAAAATGACTCTACTAAAAAACTAAACAAATTGAGCAATGGAAAACAACATTCATAGGATACTTTATGCCAAGAACAAGATTTAACTCTTTAAATTCTATACAGTATTTCCATATATAGCTTAACAGATAAACATGTTTTTCAGGATACATTTGGTGGCTCAAATTGCCAATCGAATAATTGAAAGACTGGATCTACAATCATATGGGAAAAATCATTACTTAATTGGTCATTAGAGAAATTTTATAGTATTGAAGGGAAAAAAATATTAAATCATCAGAGAAATGTAAAAGAACAATTATAAATATTCTACGACAATTTTAAATCATTTCATTTCTTGCATATTGACATATAGATCAATTTAGTATCAAAATTTTCTAGATCCTTCCTAGTACAAGAAGCATCATTCAGAAAATTTCTGATACTGAGAAATTTGTTTAATCTGTTCTGCATAAACAAAGAGTGGTGTGTTAAATAAATTCCATCAAAACCTAGGCCTGCATATGCTACAGAAGGATATCATGTACATCTCAACTGCAGAAAACCACTGTTGGCATGGCCTGTTTTACATCACCAAGTGAATATGAAAGGCATAATAAAGACAGAATTTGAATCCAATCTAATTAAAAGCATTATTCTATAGAAGCAGAAAATGATCACACTGGACAGGTAGATTGTTTCCTCAGCTACATATCAATGCAATAAAGATGAAAAGTGTGGCCACATTTGGGCGTGATGTGCAATATTTCTATTTCTGCCAAAAATATTTATCTGTTCACTGGATCCTTTTTGCATAAACTTATTAATCTATCAAGGCATTGTTGCAAGATCCAAAAGAAACATAATTTTTTTGTCCCAAAGTGTAAAACATATGTTGCAAGATGGATCTATTAGTAGTCGTCATCATCATTCAAAACACCGATCACCTCATAATAATCCTTCTGGAGAGCAGCAAGTTCTCGACAAGTGTCTGAGAATTCACCTTCTTCCATACCCTCACATGCATACCAGTGCACAAAAGCACGTTTAGCATACATAAGATCAAACTTATGATCTATCCTGGAAAACACTTGAGCAAAACACATCAACACATTCACATGAAAATGGCACCTCAAAACTCTAGCTTCTTTGACACCATGAAGACTCTAAGACACCACCATGCACACGGCTGATAACTGTTACAAATAAGTAAATTGAGCCAACCTATGATTATGTCATTAAGGACCTAATTTGGCCTCTAACTGTCATAGATTGAACAAGATGAACAGAAAGTCAACTAGAGCATATTTTCTTTATTCAACAATGATGGAAAACTGAAAAGTGTTTCTCAATTTCCAAAAAGGTTTGATACATCCGAAGAATCAAAGCATACCATGTATTTTGGTAAGAAAGTTAAGCTTTTTAGGATGCTGAGTCAATTTCTTGAGGTATTGAGTACACCTATAGGCTCAAAGACTGTCTATAATAATAAAGTGTCAACTCAGTCGTAGAAGTTTGACTTTATAACCTCAAAGAATGGGGTTTAAATCTCCTCTGAGACGCTTGTAAATAACTATTAGTAACACTTTAACGAGTAATAGTTTCCCCTTCCCCATACGTTCTTTAAAAGAAAACTTGCAAATTGCTAACCCACTTTCAGAATGGAAAACAACATTCGGTGTCACAAATTTATCATTGCAATAATTGAAAGATTGGATCTACAATCAATCATATGGGGGAAATCATTGCTTAATTGGTCATCAGAGATATTTATAGTTTTGAAAAAGAAAGAGAAAAAAATCATAAAAAAGAAAGTTTTGTACTACAAGTCATTCTATTTCTTGCACATTAGTATCAAAATTTTCTAGATTCCATCCTAGGCCAAGAAGCATCACTGCCGAAAAAGTTCGCTACTGAAAAATATTTGTTTAATCTGTTATGCCTAAACAAAGAGTAGTATGTTTGCTAAAGGAGGCAATGCTATAATCAAAATTCAAAAGAACTTAAAACGTGGTGTAAAATAAATTTCATCAAAACCTAGGCCTGCATATGCTACAGAAGGAAAGATATTATGTACATCTCAGCTGCAGAAAACCACTGTTGGCATGACCTATTTTACATCACCAAGTGAATATGAAAGCCATACAAAGACAAAGAATTTGAATCCAATCTAATTAAAAGCATTTTTCTATAAACCAGAAAATTATCACTAGTATCTTTTTGAGAGCAGAACAATCCCTTTAGCTATCTTAGATCATTGCCTTGCTTCGGATTCTCCAGAAGTTGGTTGTATTGAGTTAACAGCATTAGTTTCACCGTGCCTCTCAATATCTGTGTTCCTTTCGGATGCGTGCGACTCGTCAAGAGGTTGGCTCATGGTGAATGTCACAGGTCTCACATGTTTTGTTTCGGACGAATTTTTCAATGGAAGACGGCACACTGGACAGGTAGATTGTTTCCTCAGCCATATATCAATGCAAGAAAGATGAAAAGTGTGGCCGCATTTGGGCATGATGCGCAGTATTTCTCTTTCTTTGTAGTCTGCCAGACATATTACACACCTGTAGAAGCAAACTCGGTTATTTATCTATTCATTGGCTCCTTTTTTCATAAACTTATGTGTAAATTATTTCTGTAACAAAAGATAAAATAAAGTCAACTTGTTTACACATAAGTTATACATTGTTTTCATAAGCTATCCTGGAGATCTTATGAAAATAAGCTGAAAACAATGTATGGATGTCATAAGCAGTTTTCATAACATCTCCAAACAGTCCCACAAATGCTTATGTTAGAAGCTAAGCTCAAATAAGTCAATCCAAACAGACCATTAATCGATCAAGTGTTAGTTTCATATCATAAGCTCTTGTCACAAAAAAGAATAATGTTAAGTAGCAAGAAAATGATATCAGTCTACAACAAAAGGTTTAAATACGAGGAATTTGTTCTTTATGACCTACAAATGATAGAAAAGACTTAACTGTGTATCTTCAATGGAACTGAAAGCCTCTTGATTGAACTTTAAAGTAGGGATTGCTTCAATCAAAACTGGTTCAGTGCCAGGGTCATTAACATGGTGTTCTGGCTATCAGGAAACGACGGAAAATTAAATTTAAAGCACCAAACCATGATAGGTTACAAAATGACACAAACCAAATTATGAATCAGACATTATATTTTCTTGTGACCAGCTACTGTTTGAAGGGTCAAAAAACATTCTAATTCATGAACTTGAAATTATATGATATATTTACTGTGAAAAACTATTCACTATAAGGAGGATTTGAGAAGCTAAAACATACTATCTTACGATTCTTACCACATAGCTAAAGAAAACAGTTCATACATCAAACATACATAAATTCTTTTGGTCTTAACCATCTGGTTCTCAGGGAAATGGAGCTCTCTTAATACGGAGTTCGTTCGGTAAGTAAAATATGGTCAAAGATTATCTCAGCAGGATTCAAACTCGGATTATATCGAATAATTCGTGTTTAATCGAAACTTATTAACCACTTGAACTCAACCACTTAATTATATACACATGAGTGTATAATCATTAATTATATAGGTAAGTTAAAATTATTGTTTTCTGGAAACAGAATGCAGCATTTGCATTAGAGCCAGAAATTAAAAAGCAACAAAAAATTGTACATATCCTTATTTCACATATACTTCAAGTATTGGATCAGATTTAATATCTAGGACTCATCATGACCAAACAAAACTGAGATTATAGTATTACTGATAAAATTTTCATAAAAAAAACTTAGCAAAGTGCTCAAAACCAAGTCATGATTATAAGCAAAAACAAGACAGAAGGAGGGTGCATACAGAAATTACCTGTTCTATATCATATCTTGATTCAATCTCATACATCATCCTAGATTCAACACCACCTCTAAGCCTTCCACAAATTATTCTAGTACAGACAAACACAATGAAAGTGGCACTCATGCCAAATCCAATAACAGTTGTAACCAAATTTGTCCCTGAACCCAACATCTCCAACTACCAAAAATCAACCTTCAACAAAAAAAAAAAAAAAAATTTAAAAAAATTTAAAAAAAAAAAAAAAAAAAAAAAAAAAAAAAAAAAAA
>Ga0228710_1002133_pt1 | contig 30884 bp, 14 predicted proteins | sample MedpolnodulmetaG_FD_177995 | JGI IMG/M metagenome (GOLD analysis project Ga0228710, IMG submission 177995) | Root nodule microbial communities from Medicago polymorpha collected in Santa Monica, California, United States - pink nodules | ecosystem: Host-associated > Plants > Roots > Nodule...
AACCAAGAACAGAAAACTTAGTCTTCCTGATCACGACTCTGATCGTTACTGTCAAGGTCATGATTCAAAGCTGATGGTTCCTACCGAGAGCCTTAGGTACTGATTATGCTTTTGCTCTCATGGATAAATTATAAATATTGCACAAAGCATCTAATTTCCTCGTAATTTATATTTTCAAGGTGTGAATTAACATGTTCTTCCTATGCAGGTTTTTGAACAAAGCTTGCGTAATAAGAAATCCTGAGACAGATCTTAATCGAGATGGGTCAATTTCAAATCCGTGGAACCTATGCACGATAGAACAGGTGGAGTCACTGAAGTCTTTGCTCAGAGTCATCCCTATGTGGTCAACGGGAATCTTTATGATGGCGACTCAGAGTTCATTTTCTACTCTTCAAGCCAAAACTTTGAACCGAACGTTATTCGGCAATTTCAATTTTCCTGCAGGATCGTTCAATCTTATCATGATATTCACCTTAACAATAGTAATTCCTTTATATGACCGTGTAGGAGTACCTCTACTAGCTAAATATGCAGGCCGGCCTAGAGGATTCAGTTTTAAAGTCCGCATCGGAATAGGAATGCTGTTTGCAATTGTAGCTAAAGCAGTAGCAGCTATTGTTGAAACGGTGAGACGAAATGCAGCGATTGAACAAGGGTTTGAGGACCAACCTAATGCTGAAATTAACATGTCGGCTTTATGGCTTGCTCCAGAGTTTATTTTGTTTGGATTCGCTGAAGCTTTCACACCAGTTGGACTGGTTGAGTTTTTCTACTGTTTTTTCCCCAAGAGTATGTCTAGTTTTGCAATGGCTATGTTCACATTGGGACTAGCTTGTTCTGACGTAGTTTCAGGTGTGCTTGTGAGCATTGTGGACGCAGTCACTAGTATTGGAGGGAATGAGAGCTGGTTATCGACTAACATCAATAGGGGACATTTGAATTACTACTACGGGCTACTCACTTTCTTAGGCATTCTTAACTTCTTCTATTATCTTGTTATTTGTTGGGCTTATGGACCCATACAGGGAGAGAAACATGAAGATTCGGCCGGAAAGAAAGACGATAAATTTGGTTACCGGGAGTTGCCTACTTCATAGATTAGTTTTTTAGTATATTATAAAGTTTCTGCAAACACTAAAAAACTGTAGTAGTGTATTACAAAGCTGTGTTTTTATTGTGCATGTAAAACTAATATGTTTAGGTTATCGAGAGAAGAACAATGGAAAAGAGAAATACATGTATTTCACTGTTCTATTTACAAAATAATTAGAAATGATTTTGATCAAGCACATTACAAGTTAGTTTCATTTTAACATCTCCCTTAAACTCAAATAGTTGTAGATGCAACTGTTTTGAGTTTGGAAACTGAGGTACGAAATCTTGTCCAATGATGTGCCTTGGTGTAGCGGTCAGCTGGCTTGTCATGTGTATCCGCAACAAATGAAACAGTATTCAATTACTCATGGAAAATGTCATTGTGTGATCTTTGGATTTCACTTCTGTTTTTGCAGTGTAGATTAATGGAGGATGTTGAGTAAAGCCTTAAGTCTTCCAAACAACTTCTTGTCATTAGGATGTACATTTCCCAAAACTGAAAGTACCTTCCTCACTTCATTGGCAAGTTCTATCACCATATCATCCTTATGTCCTGCACATGAAATCTCTCAACTCATTAGCATACATGTATACAAGAAGCTAGTTCCTGCATTTGTTAATGCAAGATTTATGTAGCATAAGCGCTTATTGTACAACTGCTTATATATAAGTTATTTCTATAAAAGGAGATAAAGAAAAAGTCAAAATATTTTCATATTAGCTACAAGATGTTTTCTTACACTACCCTGAAGAACTTATGGAAAGAAACTGAAAACAACTTCTGAACAAATCATAAGTTGTTTACATAAGCTCTTCCAAACGGTCTCAAAAGTGCTTATGTCAGTAAAAAAACTCAGAAAAACCAATCCAAACAGGCTCTAAATGCTACAAGATAAAGAACTTACCAATATCATACATAGCCTTTTCTAGAAGGAAAATGTAGTCCTTATTGTTTCCACAAGGGCCACAAGCAGTAGCTATTTGCCTGAATGGATAAAATGTAAATTAGAAGAAAGGAAACACAAGTAAGAACATCCCTTTCACATGAAAAGCAGAAACTAATGTACAATAACATACCTTGCCATATCTTCTAGTGGAGCTGGTCCTAAGTAGTATTTGTTTTTTTTGTCATTAGTGGATGTGAATCTGCATATATTGAAATTAGTTCTGTGTTAGGATATGAGTGATCTTATAAGTTATAACATTTAACTAATACAAAGTTAGAAAGTAACACAAGTGACTGATAACTTACACTACTGCTCCTTTGAAAGCAGGTTTCAATGAATCTCCTTCCTGAAGAAAACAAGAACAGAAAATTAGCAGCAATAAAAATTTAGAAGTAAATTAAGATATAAATTTGATGTATTACAATCATACCTTAAAGAAGTTTACAAGAGTCTTTTGATCATATTCACATTCTCGCCGCTCCAAATACTACAGGAAAAAGAGAAGGGGAAAAGTTAACTCAAAAATAAATTGAACCGTGTTTTCACACCACACCACAATAGATTTATGATGGACTTTGATATCATTTTAAAAATTGAGTTTGACCTCACTCGACAGCGAAAGTAGTTTATAGGGTAAGGTTTAAACGCCACTTATCATCAATATTTTAACCATATCAATCAAACCATGCACAACTAATGTAAACATAATAATGGAAAAAGACTAGTCATGGAAAGTGTATTATATGTAAGTGGTTACCTGCATAACTGTTTTTTCTTTTTTAGGGCCTCCACGAACACAAAATGCAGCACCCCACTGGAAAAATACACATAGTATTACAATAAAAAAAAGCATATAAGGAAAAGTAAAAATACAAGACATGGTAATGCACTGCCAAAACTAACAATGGATAGTCAATTTTTTTTATCAATCATCGGTTACATTGTTGTCTGTTGATGATATGTGTGACATATAAATAACCAAAATTACCTTGTAAAACCAAACCAGGAATGGTAATAATTGTAATTATAATAAATAAATAAAAACTTACACAAATTGCTCCTTTTTTATGCTCCAACGTGCATATTCTAGCAGGATACTCAGGTGTTCCTCGATGATCAATACATGCTATAGAATAGAGTTATTATTAGAAGGGAAGTTAATTAATACCAATATAGAGTTTAATTAGTATGCACCGCCAATGTAAAATTATTTTACACATGCATTTAATGATGTATTATCATATCAATTAATAAATATGATAACTTATATATTTTTAATCATGTTAAATGATGTTACAACATATCATTGAAAGAATGTGTAAAATTACTTTACTGCGACAATACATACAAATTAAACTCTTGTAAGAAATGGTAAAAAAAAATGTTCAAATTGAATGACTGTATTATTACCTAAATTAAAAACACGTCGATAGTCTTTAATAAAACCAACAACTTTCTCTTCATATTCAAATCCTGGGTTCCACACCAATGAACCATAGCCAAATACCCAAAACACCATGATACTATTGTATGCACCTTATAAACAACCTTCAATATCCTTCAAAATAAAAAACCCTTCGATAAATAAATTCATCACAAATGTTATTTGAATATTAATTTGTGACACATAAATTGGATAAGTTTAAATCATAGTCATAAATAAGAATGAAAAAAAGAAAATTGGCATTGATCACATTATATAAAAAATACTATAACAATGAAGAAAATTCATGCTCTTACAAATTGAAGGAAGCAAATTAAGCTCTTAATTTCCAAACTTGTTACAAATCGTGGAGATTCAAACTATATCATACTTATATACTAGTGATAAACGATTTTAGCATGTCATGTACTCCTTCCGATCACATTTATAAGTATAAAAACATTTTTTTAGATTCGTTGAATAAATAATGTATTTGGTCACATTTATAGGCAAATACGTTAGTTATTCAATGAACTTAAAAAGTTGTTTTTTGTTTATAAATATGACCGGTTAGAGTATTTGAAAATAAACATAAGGTTGTGGATGTACATAGGAAATAAACATGTCTCGATACATACATTAAAACATGTAGATTCCCTAAAAAAAAGCATGTAGAATGTACTGGTTTTTGTTTTTATTTTGTTATTAGTTTAAATACTGAAATAAAATTTAAAAATTCCTTTAAAAAAATAAAAATTTGATTATGTATCAAAGTGTCTTTATGTCTTCATACATAATTTAGCTTTATTCTATCTTTTCCTTATAGTTATTAGGGAAGTACAAATACAATGTTTCAAAACTGGTTTGTTTTGCTTTTATTTTTAAGAATATCTTTTTGAATCAGGAACTTTTTTGTTTTTGAAATAATTTTAAATTAGGATTTTGTCTTGTTAAAAGATATGTTGATCATTTTTTTTACATATAAAGATACTTTGAACGTAGACATGCATACGATAGGAAGAAGTGTATAGACAGCATCATACTACTTTACAAAGATTATTTATCATTAAACAAACAATTAAATTTAAATGCCTAATGAGCTCTATCTAATTACAAATTGTTGAGGATAATTTAACTTTACTTATTATCCGACCGAACTGCGAATTTCTAAAACCTATTTTTCTTAAAAACCAGAGGTTTAACACACAAAAAAAATAAAGCAAGATTAATTAATCATTAATCAATTTATTTGTTTTTCTTTTCCAAAACATTTAGCTCTAAACTTACATACACTTAAATTTAGCTCTAAAAAATAAGCAATAAATTGCGTGTTTAAATCCGCGTTAAGATATTAATGTATGTGTAGCCTTTTATCATCTAAGTCACTAAATATGTCAAATTATACTAGTTTGTAACTGATAGATTATTTAAGTTATTATTTCCCACAATCATCCTTTAACTATTAAATTGTTTGCAAAATTAGCCTTCATTTTGCTTCTTGTTAAAAAAAGTTGAGTTTACCGGATAAGTGTATGACATGGCAAATCCAAATAAGCAAATTTTTGGATTCATCATTACTTTTATGATCTTCATCTTATTCTTTAAAGAATTCAACATAAATACAAAATAAAAGACATTTAAGGAAAATATAACATTGATAGTGTGAGTTTTATAAAAGTTATTTAATTTTTCTAGAATAATGCTAAAGATTATCTTTTCAACACTTTTTTAGCACTCACTCTATTATTGAAAGAAATCGATATATATATGTCACACTAATTAAATGAAATTTATTTTTAAAGTGTAAGACATACATTGATTTAACTAAATATGTTTGACTCGATTTATAAATATGTTTGACTTGCATAAATATAATGTAATAAGGTAAAAATAATGATAAATTATTTACACTCTTCCATCACCGTTACAAATAAAAATTTACTTTTTAGATCATTATTACAAACAAAACTTTATTTTTCAGATTAGTTCAATAATAATATACATCATTTATTAAATAAATCTAAAACGTAACTCGATCATTATACTATTTCTTTATAAATGTGAAATTAATTGAAGTGTTTGTTTTCTTAATTGGAGCTTCTTCATTTCTTCATACAAACACCCCTAAGATGACGGAAAACCCACGCGACGCCGTCGGAAGCCGACGCACACGATCACAAGCAGCACCAGAATGGACCCTCACCGAATCCCTCATCCTCCTCAACGAAATCGCCGCCGTCGAAGCCGAATGTTCCGTCAATTTCTCATCTTACCAACAATGGGACATCATTTCCCAAAACTGCGCCGCCTTGGACGTCGATCGGAACTTGGCTCAGTGTCGTAGGAAATGGCGATCGCTGCTCGCGGAGTATGAAGATGTGAGAAGGAGAAGAAGAGCGTGGAATTTGGATCGGGAATTGTTTGATGCTGTTGAGAGAGTTGTGAAAGGGAGAGAAGAAAGAGGGGAAGTTGATAGAGAGAGTGATGGTGAATTGGGGAATGAGGAGAGGGATGTTACTGTTGAAATTGATATGATTGGAACTGGTATGTATGATTCGTTTTTCTGAATTGTTAGGTTAAATCTACATTTTGTTTTTATTATATAGTTTGTGCATATTTGGTTTTGCGGTGACAAAAATTGATTTTGAGTTGATTGATTCCGGTTAAAAGTGAGTTGAAGTGGTGACGTGATTTATATTTCGTTGCATTTATGTAAAATGGAGTTAAACAATGCATTTAATGTAAAAATGTAAAAAATCAATTCTGGAGGCAAAATTAATTTTAGCGGAGAGCAACCAAACATATCAAAATCAATTTTACACGTCTATAATCACTTTTGGCTCCTCTAAGAGTGAAACCAAAAATACACCTAAACTAGTTGTGAGATTGTTTGGGGGAACTCATGAAAATAGCTTATGTTTTCAGCTTATTTTCATAAATTCTCTAAGATAGCTTTTATCTTATACGAAAATAATTTAACTTTATTTTATCTTTTGTTATAAAAATAGCTTACACATAAACACTTTTTATGATAAACGTTTATGCTAGAATCTGCAAATTAAGTTGTTTATCCTATCAGGATCATAGTTAAGCTAGTTGTGTTATCTAGTGTGAGACAAACAAATGGTAGTTACTAGCTAGGCATAGAGAAAGGGAGTAGTTCCACAACATGGGGATCAATGGTTGGAATCTCTGTTAGAAGAGGCACCACATTCACTCTTAAAATATGACTTGATGCGTGTTTGGATTCTGAAGATATAAAATTGATTTTTGGTATGTTTGAATGTTCTCAATTAGAATTGATTATAATTTAAGCTAGGATTTGTAGCTGTTGGCTCTGAACGTGATTTTTACACTCAAATTTATTGTTGAACTCACTTTCACGTGAATGTATGTAAACATAAATTATTTTACCTTGAACTCATGTTTAACTAAAATCAATTTTAGAAAATTAATTCAATGAAAATCAATTTTCGCTAATGTAGTACTAAACACTCCTGTGGTAGAAAGAGGGTGTTTGGATTCTTTGTAGCAGCTGCAGAGTTGTTGGATTCAGGTGACTGATTGCACCCGAATCTAATGGTTTTGCAGCCACTGCACCTGTGTTGTTGCTGCCTGGGCATGTGGGTTTAACAGAAAGAGTATGATGCAAGACAATATGCTAGATAAAATGCCATTATAAGGATTAGTATGCAAGTTGTGGTTTGAGATGTCAATAAATACTGATGGATGGTCCAGTCCAGGGCACGAGACTCCTATCAAGTGGGATATAAGTAGGTAGATATAGGAAGCCTCATCCTCACTACAAAAGAGACTGTTCCTAGAATTTGAATTCGTTGTGACCTTCAGGTTACAAGACGACAACAAGCTGCTTTATCAGTATCAATAAATACTAATACATTTGAAACAAATCAAAGTTTTAAAAGTCATGATACTATGAAGGGTTCGAAGGGGCTAAGAAAAAGTTATCATTTGATTGATTGTTTTAGGGAAGCTTCTTTATCTGGCGGATTAATTTTATTCCAATTCTGTTCTAGGTCTCGTTTTGTCACACATTGGTGTGATGTTAGCTGCAATTGTCGTGATTTTTGAATGTGATAATGTATTCTTATCATGCAATGCATTTTAAACATAAATGTTGAGTTTCTATTATCCAAATTATGAGTATCTCTGTACTTTGACTGATAGCATTAAAATCTCATGGTATGATTAACTAGTTGAACTTGTTTATCCTTTTGTGGCCATAAATATTGCCTAATTGTTCGTGTTAGCATTGAATGGGAAGGTTGAGGCTTTCTGCTATTATCCTTTTGTAACCATAAATCTGGCATTGAGGGGTAACCTTGGCGCAACTGGTAAAGTTGTTGTCATGTGACTGTAAGGTCACGGGTTCAAGTCCTGGAAACAGTCTCTTGTGTAAAAATAGGGTAAGGCTGCGTACAATACACCAAATGGTGGGACCCCTTCCCGGACCCTGCGTATGCGGGAGCTTCAGTGCACCGGGTTGCCCTTTTTAACCATAAATCTGGCATTATTGTGTTTGATATGACTGGAGCCAGAGAATTTACAAGAACAATGGCACATTAGGGAATATCCCTGTGCTGTATATGTCTTCATTGAATTTCAATGAACACTTTAAATGAAATCGAGAAACCAGCAACCTCCTAATACAATTGCTAATTGACAAAATTCCATATTCTACAAACAAATCTACTTTTTATAGGATTGCAGATTACTCCTGCTAACTACCCCCGTAACTAACTAACCCGTTTCAGTTATAATTGACATTTACAACTCTACTTTTTTTGCTTTGTTTGCCCTCCTCCTTACATACACTTGATTGACAGGTCTTTGAGTTCCATCAGTGTTAGCATTTCATGGGAAGGTTGAGGCTTTCCACGCACTATGCGTCTAGCTGTCTATTCTTCTTAGTTGTATTTCCTCAAACTTTGTATAACCCAATAAGCTACCTTAATGTATTCCTGATGTCTAAAGAGCAACACAAATATTTGCTCTACATGATATAGTTCCAATATTATTATTTCTACAAAATAAAATCACTGCATTTTATTCGTAATCAAACTAGTACAATGCGAAATAGTTCTATTTATTACTTTTTTCTCAGAATTCTAATTATTGAGGCCATGAAACTATGTTGTAACCTACGAAGCACGGATACGGACACCGGACAAGACATGGACACTGACACGCCGACACAGCTAATAATTTGAAAAAATCACATAATTCAGTGTAATTACAAGTGTCGGTGTCCGACACCGCGACATGTCTAACCCCAGGAGTGTCCGTGCTTCATAGGTTGTAATTGTTGTATGTCATGTCATTATCTCCTTACTGCTTAGAATTTTTCAACTAATGCATTTTTGTGAATTAATTGTTAGGCTTCAAAAGAAAAAGGCCTCGAAGTAAAGTTGAGAGAAATTCTGTTCAGAAGCCTAAGAAATACTGGCCAGTTGAACCTTCAGAAAATCTCAAAGAAAAACAGGTACCTGAGGAAATTCACGAAGAAGTGCCTGAGAATAATCATTTAGAAGAAGAGTTTTTGAAAGACTTCCTAGAGAAGAAATCAAAGTTGAAATCTCCTGCAAAAAGGCGTCCAAAGCACATAGAAACGCCGCTGCAGAATCTACCCGAAGTAGACAAACACCACGATATTGAAAAGCCGATGCCACCGAAGCCGGCAAGTGTAGGAAACATAACAAATAACAGCAGGGAAGAAAACGAGGAAATGTTGACTTTGAAATTGCAAGAGTTAGCAATAGAGATTCAAGAGATTAGTGCTGAATCTGCAGACTGCAAGGAAACTAACACAGAGAATATAGAGGATTACCGTACCGAATTTACGAGACGCCAAGGGGATAAGCTTATAGCAAGGCTGGGAAATTTCTCTAACACCCTTAAACAACTATGTGATCTTCTCCAAGAGTGTAAATGAAGATTACAATTTGGTTTTGATAATCTTTTTTGTCCTTGTTATGAATGAATGCAGCATATATCAGAGAATGCTTTTTATAATCTTGATATCTCTCAAGAGTTTTATGTTGTCCTCAAAACTAGTTGGAATGTTAACAATTGTTTCTTAACATAAACATAAAAGTATTTGCGCTATGAAGCAAAATGAAAAAAAAATGAGAAAATGTATAAATTAATAAATATTACTGTGTTTTATTCTAATAATCTTCAATCTTGTTCAATTTGTAATACAATATATATACAATTATACACACACGAGTATTTCTACCGTACATATGAAAAATCAAAGTGTTCCCATATATTTGGTCTTTGAACCAATATCTAAATGAGTTATTATTTTCTCTATAAGAAAAAATGTTATTATTTAATAAAAAATATTTATTAGAACTAACTATCATTCACAAATTTTTTTAGCGAAGTAACATTTGAATATATTGAAGGGCATTGCGAGTATATCAAAATATTGTTAAACCTCCATGCATACATGAGAAAGTGAGAGAGAATCCTATACTATGTAATTCATCAAGGCAAGGTTTATAGATAGTGGTAGTGAAAGAAAATAAGATTGGATATAAAACATGATGGATCAGTATTCGATACTAAAATCATGATGGAACAATCTGATTAGAAACTCTAAGCACTGTTATAATTACCATAAAAACTAAACTACAAATACTTTTGCTACAACGTCTTCAATCTAGAAAGATAAACTACTTAAAAGGAAATGAACCTTGGATTGATACAGTGATTCTAAAAACCAAATAAAGAACAAGCATCCTTAATCAATCATGAGTAGCAAAGGTTGAACATCCAATATCTAGTTGGTCAACCATTTCTGCACAAAGACAAAAAACATGTTAGTACATATCAAATCATAATCCTTTTCCAAAATAAGTATCATGTTTTCTTACCTTGCTTAAGCTTTTCCAAATCCTTGTTTAAAAGCAACGAAAAGGGTTTTCCATATAGCCAATCTTTTGTGCAGACAAGCGCTTGCATGAGATCAAAATTAAGATAAACTGCAAAAAGAATCAATCACCTTTGCATTATTACCAAGTGCACACTCAGAGGTTAGGGTTGAGACGGGCATAGCCAAAACCTCTCTAGCAATGTTTGCAAGGATTGGAAATCGACTTGAATTCAGCTTCCACCAATTTAAGATATCCAAATCCTCAGAGGTCTCTGTATCTTCCTCCAAATACTTATTTAGCTCAGATTTGAAATTTGATTCATGCGATTGTCGAAACTCATTCCAACTATAAGGATCCTCTTTACCTTCTTCATCAAATTGTGCTTTTTGTGAGTCATTTTGCAACTTCTCTTCTCCATCATTATATTCCTCAAAAAGGGACTTCAAACAAGATTCTAACCTCTGTTTCAAATTAGCTGCCTCAACTGAATTAAAAATCTGATCAATCATCCAATTTACATATCCGACTTTGTACCTAGGATCAAATACAAGAGCAATTAGCAGCAACATGTTGAACTCATCATGACGTCCACAATTTTCCCAATGCTGATTATAGTACCTCCTTATCGTTATAGCTATAAAGTGTACATTCAGGTCCTTGGAATGACATAAATAGCTAATCTTTTTACCAATTCCAAATACCTCTAACATATATATATTACTAGTAACATTAGAGGTATTAGAAATTCCCAAAATAGCTTCATGAAAGATCTTCAAAAATGGTAACATTAAGTAAGCCTGATTCCAATCTCCATATGTAGGAACACCCTTCCCCTTTTCTAACTCGCGAACATACTTTATGTCTTGTAACTCAAGGTCCTCGAATGCCCGTTGATGCTTTAAAGCAGCCTCCAACATCTTATAAGACAAATTCCACTTAGTTTCAATATCCAAGAAAACATATCCATTATATTCAATATTTTCTTGCTCAGCACATGCTTCAAATCCAGACAATATAGAAGGAGATGATCTTATGTATTGAACTGCATCACTAATTCTCAAAATAGAATCATCAATATTTTGTAATGCCTCCTTCAATATCATGTTCAAAATATGAGCACAAGAATGCATATAAATGTAATCTCCTTTCAACACGAAGGTGTTCAAGGACATTAGCTTTTCTTTTAAGCATCGAATCCCATAATCATATTGAGGTACATTATCAACTGTTAGACTAAAAATGTGACTCGGTTCCCAATCATTCAAGCACCACTCAAGACCATATTTCATATGCTCAAGGACATTAGCTTTTCTTTTAAGCATCGAATCCCATAATCATATTGAGGTACATTATCAACTGTTAGACTAAAAATGTGACTCGGTTCCCAATCATTCAAGCACCACTCAATACCATATTTCATATGCTCTAGTGAACAACCTACGATTGGGAGAAAGTTTAGAATCTTTTTGTGCAATTTCCAATTATTATCAATAAAGTGGGCCATCACACACATATAATTCTGATCTCGACATGAAGTCCATGAGTCAATGCTGAGGCAAATTCTTCCACAATGCTGTGCAAGAAAGCTCTGTAATTTTGTTCTCTCTGCATCCCATAGAGTTAAAATATCATGAGCCAATGTAGCCTGTGACAGTGAGGAGACACTAAATTTCGGTTGTAAAACCTTTAGAAACTTTTGAAATTCTTCATTCTCTACAAATGAAATAGGAATGTCGGTGGCTACAAACATCTTAACAAGTTCATTCTGGCAAGCCTCTTGGTCAAACTTGTCAGATTTCTGCCTTTTGCTTCCATCACTTTGCTCTTCAGTAAAGTGATCCCAAGCATCTGACCGATCTCTACGCCCAACAAAGTGAGCCGATGATACACTAGTAGTGTTGGAGCCAAATGGTGCAGTAGAAACCTGATTCTCTTCAGTAAAGTCATCTTGGTCACTCATTGGTCTCGAAAAAAGTATTGTTCTTTTACACTAAAAATTGGAATGGAAAATAAGTTAGTCTCAATATACTTGGTATATGATCCTGTCTCATTCAAAATGAAACTTTATTTTACTTGGAAAACACTTATTAGTCTATAAATATCAAGCCTTATACTTATCCAAATTTTAACAGTATTTCTCATTGGGTCCAAGTGCACAAGTTAAATGCGGTAACATCCATCAGAATCAAGTACACATGAAAAACAAAAGGAAATGTAAATCAATGACACCTTGTGGTAACCATAACAATGACTCTAGTACACTTTGCAAACGCAATATTAAAATGCAGACAAATCATACAATGGCATATGGCAGAAAACAGTCATGCAACTATTGAACTATTGATCACACATGGCCTAAGCATTCATAATATACCTTGGAAATGAACAAGTAAATGTTATGTATTTCTTCTATCAAATATTAGGGTTAAATTTATTTTTAACCCTTATAAAATTAAGGATCTTTCAAATTTAGCCTCAATGAAAAATTTGTCAATTTTTAGTCTCAACCGACCTTTTATAAAAACGGGTGCTTCTAATTTGTAGGTACTAAAAGCACTCGTTTTTATAAAATGCAGGGAATAAAAGAACGTGTTTTTACAAAATGTAGTGACTACAATAAAAAAAATGAATATTTTATAAAGACTAAAACCACTTTCAACCCTAATATTAGGATCAATGAGAATTTGTAATTATACAAGTTAGTGGTGAAATATTATGCATATGTTCATGTTAAACTGATGTTGAACTCAGTTTAGCTTCCTAATATTAGGGTTGCGCAAATAACTTGTTATATGATTAAATTCACTTCCATATAGAAAACCAGTTTTTGATAAAAAAAATGTTTAATTGGGCCATTGCAAAAGACTTAAAAACTGGATTTTTATTTTCAACCAGTTTTGATAATTTGGTTTTAAAATCCAACCCATTTAATTGGACATCAACAAATCCAAACCATGAACATTCATACCTAACATGAAAACTATGAAACACAAGTTGAGTATTGTTTTGCATTTGAACAAACACCTTAACTACACAAAAATGCATCAACACAATTCATACATTACTGAGATTTTATGATAAATTGAGGTGAAATAAAAAAATCCATACATCAAGAATTCAAGATAGAGGGTTGTAACAATTCTAACCTTTGATTGTGAGAATCGCGAGTTTCGGAATTGTGTATAAGGATGAAGAACGGAAATGAAGAGTAACAGAGAAATGGCGAAGAAGGGAAGTGGAATGAAAAATGATGTTTTGAAGCGGTGAAATGAACTAATGAATATTTTTTTCCCGCCAAAACAATCATAGCTTCCCTCCTTAATTCTACCTTAGGCTAGCTTAGTACACTTCCCTATATTTTTAGGGTATTTGTGCAATTTAATGAATGCATTAAATCTTAGTTAGTTAACCAATAAATTATTAATTCTTAGTTTTTTTTAATCAAATCAAATCAAATAATCTTAATAGTTAGAAAATTCACCTATTAAGGTTAATAAGCGTTCGAGCTAATTGGGATATGTTCATGACGACATTAATTTGTACTCTCTTCGGTCCTATTTATAAGAAAAAGTTGACTTTTTATATTCATTGAGTAATTAATGTATCTTGTCTAAAATATAGACCAAATACATCATTTATGCAATGAAGAAAAAAGTGAAATGTTTCTTCTAAATATGACCGGAGAGAGGAATTTTTAATCTTAAAAAACCTTTTCAATTCTCATTATCATCACTACGTTTTGAAAGATTGACTAAGAAAATTGTTGGGTATGTGTATTGGCTGCATTATTGCTAAAACAAATATTCATGGTTGTGTTGTTGGATACAATGTTCCGACATGTTTTAGGCATTTTTGTAAGATGTTGGATATGATGTTCCAACATCCTGACACGGTTTAGTGTGCCTGGTTTCATGTCTATGCCCGAGCTAACAAAAACATGTCCCCAGTCTGTCAAATTTGGGGACTGATTTTTTACGAATCAAACCGCTCTTCTGGTGGCTAGAATTCGGTGCCCGAATGCTGGGATTTGGCGCCCGAGTTGGAACTTGTTGGAAATCCGAACTCATCATTTTTCTGTGCTTTCAGCTCCCATTATCTTGATAAATGACCCTAAAAATTACATGAAAACGTCTACTAAACTAGTAATGACAGAGTGTCATCACAACCCCAAACTTGCATCGTTACTTGTCCTCAAGGAACCAACTTAAAATGAAAAATAACAGTAAAGTAACACTTACTCCACCAATGATCATGTCAAAAGTTCATCTCCCTAGTTAGCAAATGATGATCTAACTTGCTTGGTAACAGACATCAATTCCACAACTTCTCGCAACAAAATTGAAATATAAAAGGGTTCACTCAGTCGACATGTAGAACTACTATACTACCAAAACTTGAAAAATTTCTAAAAATCAATCAAAGTCAATATTATGTACACACTTTTAAGGACTTTTCAGGTTATAACGGGGCTTAGGTTAGAGGTGGGATAATTTGGAAAGTAGGTTTAAGAAAAACACGGAGTTAGACATCAACCTACGAATCTAAAATATACCACGCACCATAATCATCACACCACAATTACATCCGGGGACTAGAGAGAACTTTTAATAAATGAAACAACTAATCACTTGTCTTGAAGCATTTTAAATTTTTTTTTTGAGCTGCAAATTTGACAATTCAACTTATTTTTATCATGCTTATTCTTTTAATTTTAGCACAAAATGATCTTCTTTTCTTTCTCTAGTACCCTACCCCAAACTTAGAGTGTTGCTAGTTCCAAAAGCAACCCTAAACTTGAACTTTTCAATCATAACACACAAACACATGCCTAACTCCAACAAAATTTTGGGTATATCCTAAGGTCTCTAGGCTTGTAATGTGGTTAGTCACCGAAACAAGGGGTCTAAGTCCTAGTGGCTCAACTTGGTTTAAACAAAGGATAATTCAATATAAACAAAGGTGGGCTACAAAGGCTCAAGGTACAAGCAATTTGCCTTGGTGTGTACAATATATGACCAATCAATTACAAAGAAACATCGCAAATCTCAGAAATAGCATCTACATGGAAACACTCATATTTGTAAAAATTGAAAAATAAATTTAGGCCATAACCTTACAAGATGAGGTTTCTGGAAGTTGTGGCTATCTAAGCATCTTTCCTGCCGTACACTTCCCTTACAGAATCATGCAAGCACTACCTCCTTTGAACTTTTGACAGACCCTTGGTGAAATCTTTGTTACTGAACTGGTAAAATTCAAAAAAAGTAAATTCATTAAAATCAAACAAGTTCAGATGCATTACAAAATAGGGGACTTATAGAATCTTATTCAAGACACTCTTCAAATTTGACTCGATACAAAAGGGAAATAACAGAAGCAAATAAAAAACATAAAAAAAAAAAGGATGGGTTGCCTCCCATCAAGCGCTTTATTTTACGTCATTGAGCTTGACGCCTCAACCACTGTTAGGGTGGGAAAAATGATAGAAGGAATATATCACCCTTCTTCTTCTTGTTGTTTGGCAGGAATTCCATGAACTTGGCATACAGAATCAGATGCTCCCATGCTCCAGCTGCCAAATCTTTGTCATTTGAGCTTTCCCACCTTAAAGAAGGATATGTATTCATTTGCACATGAGTGAGTTCTTCAAACCCCATTTGCTGAGACTTTAGGTAGAGACCAACACTCATCACTTTTGGATTGTCGTCCACCACAGTAGCCTAACACTTTGTCTCCATCTTAACCAACTTTTGATGAGACTCATATGCTTTCTCAACAAGATTATCACATTGAACTTCATATTTCTCAAATGAAACTTGATTTGACATCAAAAAATCATCTAAAATGTTTTGAAGTTGAATATTGTAATCGATGTTGATCACCTCTTTCTTCCCTTCACAATCACCACCTGGTTGATTTACCTCATAAAGATCACATCTCGCATTTAATCTTGAGATTTTATCGTCCCATTGTTTTATCTTCACAGATAGAAGATATTTTTCATACTGCAACGTAACAATCTCTTCTATGTCATAGTGGCGCAACCTGTCTACTAACCTATCAATCATAGCTGCAAAACTTGGATAAACTTTTTAGCAGCAAAGTACAATGAGATAAACATGAAGGGATCAAATCAAGATTATTATTTTTTTCAATTTTTTTTTCTTTTCAATATTTAAACAAAAATATAAATGACAGAAATCCTAACTAATAACGAAATTACAAGTTGAAATGATTCAACAGTCCCCGGCAACGACGCCAAAAACATGATGGATATTTGGCAAGTGAACCAAATTCAATCGAAGTAATAAAAAAAATTCGTTTCCACGAGGACTGCATTTAACTTCTACTCAGCAATTTCATTATAAAAAGGATGTAATAAATTTGTATTGATGCCCTAGGCAGTTGAGTTGTTTTGTAACATAAACAGATTAAAAAAAAAATTGGTTTTAGAAAATTTGAGAGAAGTATGGTTAAGACCTTCGAATCCTCCGAAGTTCTCTTATGGTAATTTGCACTCCTAATTTAAACAATGATTATCTAGTTCAACGACAGATTAACAAAGTAATTCTACCCAATCTCTTGACCTAGAATTCTCCCCGTAAGTGACAACCCCTTAATCTCTTAAGCGAATTCAAAATCGTTGGAGGTTTTAACAGAACGTTAATCCCTATATCATAACCTAATAATGATCTATTTCTAGCTTGATTACTTAGGTTAAACTTATTACCTAGATCAGAGTCAAAAGCCAGGGTTAGTGGTCATTCAATCTCTAAGATCAATTTGCATATTCATAAAGTTAGGGTTAGTAGTCGATGATAAACATACAAAAAGCATTAAACATAAAGTAATATGAATTAAAATTAGACTTTCATTGATATTCAAAGGAGTTCAACAAATTAGAGTTCCTATAAGATTACATCAGATTCATCTAAGTCTCAACCACAAAGAGATTAGTTACTCATAGCTAAAGTACAAGATAACCAACATAAAAACAAGGATTCATACATGTATTGGATGATTGACTATGAGTTGTGATGGTTGCCCACCAAATCTGCAAAGCCTCCGCTACAAAATATGCCTTTTCTCTCTAAAATCGTGAACCCTTATTTAGAAAACAGACTTTTCTATATATAGGACTGTCAAAATCGTCCCCCGAGCCCCAATATTCGGTGCCCGAGCTAACAAAAACGTGTTCCCAATCTGTCAAATTCGGGGCCCGAATGGTCTAATTCGGGGCCCGATTTTTTACGAATCAAATTGCTCTTCTGGTGGCTGGAATTCAGTGCCCGAATGCTTGGATTTGACGCCCGAATTGGAACTTGTTGGAAATCGGAATTCATCATTTTTCTGTGCTTTCAGCTCCCATTATCTTGATAAATGACCCTAAAAATTACATGCAAATGTTTACTAAACTAGTAATGACAGAGTGTCATCATTGACAATTTTGAAGAAATTTAGACAATTGATAATTTTTAGAGATCGCGTTATCTAGTTCAATTTGATTTAATATTTAGACAAACATATAGTTCAATCAATGATCGAGTGACCCACTATTCTTACCTAGTGGACGACCAAGCCAATTTTTAAAACTATTGATTTGTAGCTTGGATGTAATTTCATTACGGCTTTCTTTTAACAATAAAACAGCAACAACAAATTTCAATCTGGTCTCGAGGAAGCAGTTGGATTAATCTAATGAAAGAGACCAAAAGAGTCTAATCAGAAAATAATCCATGATTTGAACCCAAGAAACTGTAACTATTAATTTAACATCAAATAATATTTGTCAATAAAGAACAACAAATCAATATGAAAAAATATTTTGAATTTGTGTTGGATTTATGATCTTTCAAAAGACCCAAATCTTCCACTAATCTCACTCATACCATGATTAAAACCCAAACAACCCAACAAACCTTGTTTATAAGGCAACATAGTTTTCCTCTTCAATTCCTCAGAAGCAGCCCGGTTCAATGTATAATGCAATTCATGAGCCGAAACCGGTTTTCTCCGTTTAGAAACTGAACCGGAATTCTCAACAGACCGGAAGCTAGAATTACCGACATCCTCGTACACTGTTGTTTTAGACAACATTCTGTATTTCCTTAGATGATCTTTGTCTGAACCTCTTCCTTCTGAAGCGCTTCGAAATAGTAGAAAATCTTTGAATCTCCATTTTCTATAACCTTTTGTGAATGAAATTGTTGACAAAAAGGATGAAAAAGTTGAAGTTTCGGATTGTTTAGTGTTGTTGTTGGAACTACCTTTGACTTTTTCATGTGAAAAAACATCATGGGATAGTTTGGAATATTTTGTATTATTACGACAAGATGGAATTGAAAATGATGAAGATCTTTCTTTACATGCAAGCTTCTTTTGTTGTTGTTGTTGTGCTGAATCTTCTTGTTTTTGTTGTAGTTCTTCCACTAAGTTTTTCTCCGTTTCTTGTTGTCGATGATGAGAATCAGAATCAATGAGGTTAAGAGGGAGAATTTTTCCAGCATGGAAAAGTTCATCAGCAGAAAGTGAAGATCTTGGGAGATCATGAGTATTGAAGTTAAATTCAAAATCTTTTTCATCATTGTTGTTGATGGGTTCATGTTCATCAAGATCATCATCTTTGATGTAAGGGGTTGAAGAGAAGTTGGTATTGAAATTGAAATTGAAATTGAAATCTATGGAAGGAAGAGGAGATGGAGGTAGTGCCACCATTACTTCCTTCTCCATCATATGTGTATAGTAGCTACCAATTTCAATTTCAATTCTACTTTAGAAAACTATAGGTTACAATAATTTATAAGGTTAATATATATGTATTTATATGTGGAATGAAAGGGAAAGAGAGGACAAAGCAAATCCTAAGATAAGGAAGGGAGAGACAAGATCTGACTATGGTACAGAATGTTGGTCAAAAAGAGCCCACCATTTTTATTATAATTGATTTTGATTTTGTTATTTGCACGCTACTATAGATTAGATTGTCTCTAGCAAGCAACATTGCATCTCACATTTAGCAAATTAAAAGATGGAGTAAATATTTGCAAGTGTTTGGTTGAAAGATGGAGTTAATAGTTTAAGAGTTTTTCACCATTACTTTTAGAAGTTTGTATGATATAGTTTTTGCTTCACCGTGATTTTTTTTGGAGTTTTTTAAATTTTGTATTCAAAAGTCTCATAGACACGGTTCAAATGGTAAAATGTTATAACAATATTTAATATCTTAAAGTGTGTATTTTTTAACTCGCAACTCTTCATTATTATACATATAATGTGTATGAATTTCGTCAATAACCATTTTAAAATAAAAATAAAAGTTGGTATTGAAAAGTCTAGCACCATATAAACCTAGTCTTAATATTACTGATATTAGCATAAAATTGAGTTGTTAATTAGAAGAAGAACAACAAGTTAGGATATCAACATAAATTGTTAGTATGATCCCTCCATTTATTTTTTCCATTGTTAAGGTTTTAAATGTTTTGGGATGTATAAAAAATATTTCAACTCATTTAATATCATACTTTTAATTTATATTTCCAAAATTATAATGATGGAGAGAATCTAATCCACTAGAGGAGCCCCTCTAGGGATCGGGTGGGGTCATGATCCACCTCAGCAAGAACAATTATAAGAGAAATTGCGTAAAAGAAAATTATAAGAGAAATTACTAAAATATATTTCACTTTTAAATAAAACTATATTGTGGCACATCCTCTTCTTCATCACCCTATTACAATTTTAAGTTACTCGGAATACATGAATAATTATTTTGAATTTTTAAAAAATGTATTTAACTTTTTGATGGTCAACTTTGTGTTAATGTTTATCAAAACATAAGTTTTGTGTATATATTATAGTTTATTTTGTGGCCCATTTGGAAAGAAAAAAAATCTGGCTCCGCCACTAATCTAACCCCAATTTATTATGTTTGATAACCAATCAAATTAAGCATGTTGGTTGATAATGTGATCATTCGAATTTTAAGACAATTACCGTTGAAATTAAAGAGATGCATTCAACCAAACGAAGACAATATATTTATTTTTTTTACAAACAAGACAACATAAAGATTAAGATAAAGACAAAGGAAACTCTTTCACTTGTGTCGTTGTTGTTATTAAGCATATGGTTTTGAATAATGTGGTCGTTAAAGTTTTGATCAAATAACCGTTGAAATAAAGAGAAGCTATACCCCTGACAAAAGAAGAAAAGGTAAAGTTGCAAGAGGAAGTGCTTTTGCTTGTTTCTTTGCTGATATTATAGCAAATTAGTTTTCCGTTTAGAGTAATGAGTTCTTTTTAGTAAAAATATTCACTAACTCTATAGTTGAGTTTAGCCGAAAGCAATCAACGCCTTAGAGTAAATATAAATTGTTTGGTCTTAATAAAAACATTATTCATCTTCTGCTAACTCAAATATAGTTTATTTTTAAATCATGGTTTTTTTGTTAAAAATTCAATTTGTATAAATTTAAAAAGTGAATTCTGAATGTCAAATTTATTTATTTTTAAATATTAAATTTAAAAGGGAACCTTCTAAATTTAGTTCTTACTTAACTTTTATTATTTTTCTAGTCTCTACAAAATTTTACGAATACAATTTTAGTCTTTGATGATAAGGCAAACATGTATTTTTAAATATTTTTTCTTGCAGACAAGTTTAAAACATTATTAAAAGTTCATCCTTAGAAAATGAGTTTAAAATCTGATTTCTAAGTCTATATGTTAGTTATTTTTATCCTTAACATATAGTCTATGAAAAGTTCATATTTAATTCGTTACATATTAAAAATTTCTAAATTTTAGTAAATAAACATTTTATAACGTTCTAAACATGCCAAAATATCATTAAAAAATTTACAAGGTTAAGGATAATCAAACAAGTTAAGTTTTAGTGGTGATTAAAAACGAGTGTAGAAAAATTTGTAGTGACCGAAAAAAAACAATAAAAATTAAATAACGACTAAACTTATAATGTCCTCATTTTCTATGTATCAAGTATATTTAACTTCTTTTCTTTTTTAATAAAATGAGTCATAGGCACAAAGCAAACTTAAAAACTCTGGAAAAGAAATACGCTCTCAATCTCCCGGGATTGGAAGAGATAGCAAATCTGAAACCAAAATCTAAAAGGAGTCATAAAAAATCTAAAAGGAGCACTTTGGCTAATGCCAAAATTTACTCCATAATTTAGCAATATTTTAGCTTTCTGACATAACGCCTTAATCTGAGATAAGAGATAATGAATCCTCTTCGATTATACTAATGGCAAAGAGAATCCCTCTCTATGATCTGCTGAAAACCATGTTGCTTGACTATAGAAAGACCATGGTAAATACTCCATAATCCAGCACAATTTATCAACACCTATACCTAGATTACAAGAAAAAGCTACAAATTATGCACCATACCAATCAAGAAGAACACCTTCGAAAGAAGGTTTACAAAGTGACGAGGCAACCGCTCAATCACAATAATCTTAATCCAATTTGCACGAGGAAGAGACCGACTAATATATTGGTATGGTTTGTGACTTTTTTAGGAACTAAGACAGTTATCCATCTTCTCTAAAACAAATTAATTGAAAGTTTTGCATGTATTTTTTTCTCTACAACCTGGTAACCTTATATTTTTAAGGGAAATGTTAAGACACAAGTTACACTTGTGTTCAGGAACACAAGTTAATGAATTAAATATACACATATTTTGTTGGAATCTTGATGGACGAAATTGGTAAGTGCACCAAATCGTAATAAATAATAAAGTAGTAAGTTTATTGTTCTCCACAAGGATTGTCGTTCGACTTAGTAATTAATAAAACTTTTTAGAGAAGATGTAAAACCCAAGACTGACGAGGACGGGGAGTGGTCGTCGGTGCACAAGACACGACAATGAGCTTCTCTCGACAACTTCTAGACGAACTAAATCGCACCGGAATGATAGGGATTCGGAGGCCGTGCAGGCATGAGGCTGCTTGGTTGAAGGAAGACTTATAAGAATTGTTTGGTATTACCTATATCAACAATATGCATCTTCTTTTGGGTAGCCCATTCCATAAGAACTCCACAGTTAAGCGTGCTTGACTTGGAGCAATTTTGGGATGAGTGACCTACTGGAAAGTTTCCCGGTAAGCATGCGAGTGAGGAAAAAACACGCTGAAAAGACTCGTGTTGGTTTGTAGGGTCAGTCGACAATCCTTAAAGTCGTCTGGGATGTTACAAATGGTATCAGAGCATACCTCCCTCAGTATGGTGTGGTTCAGGGACGAACCAAACAGAAGCTGGTGGGCATGTAACACTCAAGGCTGACGAGGACGGGGACTGGTCGCCGGTGCACAAGGCACGACAATGAGCGGCTCCCAACAACTTCTAGACGAACCAAATCACACTGGAATGACAGGGATCAGGAGGCCGTGCAGGTATGAGACTGCATCGTTGAAGGAAGGCTTATAAGAATTGTTTGGTACTATCTATATCAACAAGATGCATCTTCTTTTGGGTAGTCCATTCCATAAGAACTCCACAGTTAAGCGTTCTTGACTTGGAGCAATTTTAGGATGGATGACCTACTAGGAAGTTTCCCGGTAAGCGTGTGAGTGAGGATAAAACACGCTGAAAAGACCCGTGTTGGTTTGTAGGGTCAGTCGGCAAATGCTTAAAGCAGTCTGAGATGTTACATCAAGTCAAATATACTGTTGGAATGTTGACACGTGCTCTTAAGACATAAGTTAATGAATTAAATATAAAAATATTTTGCTGGAATATGTGTATCGAATTTTATTTTTAAATTAAATAATTGAATGCATAAAATTTAAGAGAATATTTTTACCTTTTAATTTTTTAACACGTGCTCTTGGGCCACAAGTTAGCACGTTCATCACCCTTGTAACATAAAATGAAGGGTGAATGATAATTTTCGAATTTTTCATTTTTAATAATGATTTTGTAGTATATTATGGTTTTTTTTTATAAAAAAAAAAGATATTAGTTTTTTTTAGGAAAAATAATTATTAGTTATAATAATGGTGTGATTCTTAAGTTTTTATTTTCTTTAACTTTAACATCTTATAAGTACTTACGTAATTATGTATTCAAACACTTCAAGCTTTGTGATCACAGTCAACTACTACAGAACATGAACATATGTCTAATGGCCCCATTATAACATCATATTACGGCTAGCTGGCAAGTGGTAGCACATTTTCTCAAAACAGATTCATAACTTGACCAATTGCATCCACATGTGATGATTCAACAACCCACAAAAATTCTAGACTGGGAAAACTCAATGATCATGTCTATTAGTGTTTGTTCTTCTATGAAATAATGTACTATAACTTTCATTTCTGAATCCATTGTCATTCATGATTACAGAATTTGGTCCGTCATATTTAGTCTGCTGATAAAGAATATAATCAACCCTATATTAAAAGTTTAAAGTACTTATATAGAAAAATGTGACAATACTTTTTTAAGTATACTTTTCTCATCCTACGTGTTTCTCACCTATTTTATTTATAAAAAAAAAATACATTTTGTTGGAATTATATAATCTGAATTCTTTTTAGGGTTAAATATGTTTTTGGTCCCTATAAATATACCAACTTTTCGTTTTAGTCCTTCTAAATTTTCCTTCAACTTTTAGTCCCTATAAAATTTTCAATCACTACTTTTGGTCCCTATTTTTAAATTAATTTTAATAATTTTTAATGAAATTGTGTAGAATATTGTAAAAATATTTCCCAAAAAAAAAATTAGAACTTTTCAACAAAACATAAATTTAATATGAATTTTTAACCATCAAAAATATAAAACTTCATATTAAATTCATGTTTTGTTAAAAAAATTCTAAATTTTTTTGGGAGAGATTATTATAATATTATAAATTTTTCTGCAAAATTTTATTCAAAAATTTGAATCCTACATGAGTTTACTTTAAAAGAGGGACCAAAAGTGAAGATGGAAAATTTTATAGGGACTAAAAGTTGAAGGAAAATTTTAGAGGGATTAAAACAAAAAATTGGTATATTTATAGGACCAAAAGCATATTTAACCCTTCTTTTTATAGGGATTTTTACATTGTATAATCTGAAACCTTGTTTTTCCCAAAACTTCGGATTATATAATTAGTAGATGACATAATTAAAAATGATAAAAAATAAAATCAATATAAAAAAACATAAATGTAAAGAGACGGACATGATACAAATTCTCATTTTATTAATAGGTCAATATTTTCATAATACATTTTACATTAATAGAAACATTATTACAATAAACTATTTGACACCTAAATCTAAATCTCAGGTAGAAGAAGATAGAGGAAGGATGTTGGGGTTAAAGTTGTGTTTTCTCTCCCATTCTAAGAAGAAGGGTAAAGCTAAACTTGATGGAAAAAAAAAAAGAAAGGAAACTCTGATGAGCAACCCTACACCCAAAGAGAGCAAACTTACACCCAAACAAAGGCCAACAATTTGCAAAGTGGGGCATTGCCCTTTGACCATTCATATTATCCTTAGATAAAAATAAAAGAAACCTTTTTATGAAAGACCAACGGTAGAACATTATAGAAGAAAAGAGAATGAGCGAAAGTGAGATGGGATATTATGAAGGATTTGTGGCTATTTATTGGGGAGAATTTGTGAAGAATGGTGCATAGAGTGTAACGGTCCATTAATTAATCACGGTCGAAAAACCTAGTCCAAATGGTCGAATAGGTCAAGGAACAAAAAAATAACATTTTGAATGAATTAGTTTTGTTGACCAAGCCATTATCCACACACTCTTGATATAGACACGGATCCAAAAACTTTCTCATTTAAAATAGTTTCTTTTGAATGAGTTTCTTTTAAATTCACACTCACTAAGTTCAAAGAATAGTGCTCTGACTCTTAACAGAGTTGGGCCTCCACGTTCGAATAAATGGATGATCATGCCAAATATGAATTTTCTCATTGCACAAAAATATAAGCATGTGGTAGTTCTACTATCCATCAAAAAAGAGCAATCAAAAACTTATTTTTCTTTACACGGTGCACCATCACAAAGAGACTGAATTATGTGTCTAGCAAGTGTAAATGATAACCATTTTAAGATGGTAAAGTTTTTTTCTATGTATTTAATAACTTAAAATTTAATGTTATCTATGTTTATGTGTAACTGTCGTAAATTATATTACAGGTATATCTGAAGAACAGGTGTCTGATTCCTACCGCGTATGTATTATGGGCACAACACCATCAGGATGATGCAAAGCCCTACGAGCCTAGATATGTCCATATAATGGTTAGTTATAATGAACTCATTCACACAACGGGTAATGAGATAATCGGAGATGAAGACATCGTGATTGTTGAAAACCTTGAGAAGGGAGAGAAGGTTGTTGATGATAAGAAGTGTGACCTTCTAGTCTTTGATATAATTATATATAATGAAAGTTTGTTAAATCTGGAAAGGTACAAATTCATTTTATGAGGTTTGTTGGAATCTGGGGGATTCAGATTATATAAATCAAAAAATCTGCAAAAATACGTTTAGATTATATAATCTGAACTGAGACAAAATGAATATTTGAAAGGGCATGCAAGAAGTTAAGAGGGTGAAAAAAGAAATTCTCGGTGTTGAATGGTCTTGTTCTAAACAAGTATGAAATATACTAGGCTCAAGTCAATTGGTTGAAGACTGAAGGGTAGCATGTAAAATTAAAAAGTTAAAATTGATATTAAAAACTATACAATTGTAATTTGTTAATTAAAATTTTTATAGTTGTAAAATTATATATTCTTAAAAAAAAATAAAGGCAATATTACATAAAAATTAGCTGCCAACTTAGCTTTCATTTGACGGAAGTACGTAAAAGGATGAATCTGTATAATGTTGTAAGACATAAAGGGCCAAGACAAATAAGAAAACTGAAAACTAAACCAGACATTAGGTTAAAAATATAAATGACGAAAAATTTATTTTTAACGTATTTTCCTCATTTACATATAATATATCAGTTCATTATTTGGTTTATTTTAAAAATATATAATGGAATAATGATTTAAATATGATTTTAGCCTTGCAACTATAACAATTTTTCATGTTTTATAAGTTTTTTTGTTTAGGTTCAATCCTTGTTTTTAGTCTCTTACATTAGTTTATTGGGTCATGCGACGTGATTATATTGGGCCACATATGACCTCAGGACTGAAAACAACGCTTTTTGAATTTGCAAGAATTGAATTCAAACAAAAATATGTTCCTCCGCGTAATTATAAATGAATAAGACACATCTTCCTTCAACAACAAAAATAAATAAAACGCGTCTAGATATGACCTATAATTATAACACGCGTCATAACAACTTTGACGATATCCTCAATACGGAAAAATCCAACACATCAATACTAAAAATACATGATGAGACAAATCATATAAGGAATGATTGCAACTTTTTTTTTCTTTTCTAACTCATCCTAATTACAATTACAACTCATTATGATTAAGACAAACAACACATAAGAATGCATGACTTTTGTTATGTTAGAGTTTTAACATAAGTCCAAATCATAAAAAATTCACACACATTTCAAAAGACCTAAAAGAAACAAAGATGAAAAGAATGAGGGTATGGAAAAGGGCATCGGGAGTTCTAAAGGATAAATACAGAATTTGGGTTGCAAAGGTTTCACCATATGGACCATGTAGAAATCCTGATCTTGAAACTCTTATTATTAAAGCAACAAGCCATGATGAACAATGTATGGATTATAAGAATGTTCAAAGAGCTTTACAATGGCTAAGAACATCACCTTTATACCTTAGACCACTTTTATGTGCACTTTCAATGAGAATGCAAAGGACACGTAGTTGGGTTGTAGCACTTAAAGGTTTAATGTTAACTCATGGAGTTTATTGTTTTGATTTACCAATGGTTCAAAGAATGGGAAGGTTACCATTTGATTTATCACATTTTAGCGACGGACATTTAAGTCCCAAAAAAGGTTGGGTTTTTAACGCTTTTGTTCGATCTTACTTTGCTTATTTGGATCAAAGATCAGTAATTTTGAGGGAGGAGGCAAATAAATTACAAAACAAAAAAGGAAAGGAAAGTGAAGAAATTCCATTGATTGAAGAGTTGAAGAATTTGGAGGAGTTACAAAAATTGATTGATATGTTGTTACAAATTAAACCTAAAAGTGAAATGAGCATGAGAGTTGTTCTTATTCTTGAAGCTATGGATTGTGTGATGGATGAGATTTTGGAAGTTTATGGAAAATTTTCCAAAGAGGTTAACCGTGTGTTGTTAAGGGTTTGTGATATTGGTGGGAAAGAAGAAGCATGTATTGGTCTTGATATTATAAGAAAAGCTCAATTGCAAGGTGATAAATTATCTTTGTACTTTGATTTTTGTAGAGAAATTGGTGTTCTTAATAAATCAGACTGTCCCAATATTTTAAGAATTAATCAAGAGGAAATTGAAGAACTCAAGAGAATCAAGAATAAAGATGAAGAGAAAGCTATTGTTGTTAGAAATGATTATGAAGAATTAAGGAATGGTTTGAAGACTGTGATTACGGATCAATGGGAGGTATTTCTTGATGATGTTATTGTTGATGTTCAACAACATGTTCCTAATGTTACTACATTATGCGTTATTGACACTAATAACCCTTTTGTTGATGAATCTTATAGCATTGTACCTTATGATCCTGTTCAAAATTATGAACTTCCGGATCTAATTAGTTTATAGTATTATTAAGATGATTATAGTATTATTCAAACAAAAAAAAAGTATTATTAAGATGATTATATTGATTTCTATTTTCATTTTGTGAGAATTGTTATGTTGTAATATACATCTTATATACAGTGTCGACTCATTTGGATTTGAAAAAAGGACAATTTTTTTTATTTCGTTCCCAAATTAATTTGATTCTTTCATTTTATCTTTTGCGCTGTTTGAATTTGAAATATTTCAAACATGTTGAACGTAGGGGTGGCAAACTAGGCCCAACTTGTCGGGCCAGTTTGTTTAGACCGTTTCTACATAGCGAACATTTTACCATGTACCCCTAAACTTAACCTTTACCCCTCCAAATCATAAAATATTCCAATTTTACCCCTTTTAACTTCACCCCACAAAACACTTTGATTTGCAGTTTAGCAAAATACAGTTTAGAAATTTTTTACCGGAGTGTTGTGGGAAAGTTTTTCTAAAGGTTAAAATTTGGGTTTGAAAGCTCACAATGATTTGCAGAAACATGACCATTTACGCATGACTATCAGTTAAATTATTCATATACTTGACAATAATCAAATCCAACACCTAACCTAACACAGTAACAAATTACTTACGGCTTCAATTCAACCTACAAACAACATGAAAACCACAAAGTAACAATTGCAGTTTTGATACATTATCAATCACATTCACAATATAATGAAAATTATAGATGAAATTTCACAATTCCATTAAATATAAAGCAGCCGAATTTTGCAACAAACATTCATAGCTATCAATCAATAACAAAATTGGGGACAATCTCCTTCAAAAAAAAAAAAAGAATATTGGGGACAATCGTCAAATCTTGTTTATGGAAAACTTTTTTCCTCAATGTCATCAAATGGTATAAAGTCAATTCCAAATCTAATTTTGTTTGAGGAATTTTTCAGATCTGATTGTAATGTTCTATGTTTGGGTGAATATATTGAAGAGTAAGATTTCAAGGCATCTAATGTTTAGCACATTCTGGACAACCTTTACATGTCAAAAGTATTTTGTGGGGGTGAAGTTAAAAAGGGTAAAATTGGAATTTTTTATTGTTTGTAGGGGTGAAGGTATAAGTGTAGGGGTATATGGTTAAATGTTCCTACATAGCTCGCCTTGCTCAACTCGTTGACAAATAGGGCGGAGCGGGATGGTCCGCCAACTCATCAACTTGCAACTTTTTAATTTTTTTTTTATCAATAGATTAGACATAATTTAAAGTGAAGCGACCAAATAACTCACTATAATCTATATTTGTCTCAAAAGCTTTGTGTTTTATCACAAATTTATTTGCTACCAATTTTATTTTTAAAAATAACAACAACATATATTTTTTATAAAATAAAATTGTTAAAAAAATGCATTAAAATACTAAATAATGGTAGCAAAAAATATAGAAATGTTAACAAGGTATACTTTAATGTATTAACATATATATTTTGCTACCATTTCTATAGTAACAAGGTGTATGATATCAGATTTTTTTTGCTTGAATTCAATTTTAAAGGTGAATAAATAGGGTGTTCTAAATTCGAACATCAACCTCTACATATAACAAAGTATTGAGTTATGTTCCCAAGACTCATCTTTTTTATTTTTTTGTCAAGGTTCACAAGACTCAACTATGATACCAGATTTAAGGTTGCATTTATTGATTTATTGATACATTGTGAATGACGGATGTAATAATAACAAGAGCAAATCAATCAAGGTTTTTTTTTCGGGGATAAACATCGGTTGTTTGTTAACGATATATGTTGGTTGCTTGTTATTTTTAGTAAACCATGGTATAAAATTGTTAATTAAAGATCACTAAAATTGTCTTATGCTTTGTTGGTAGCTATTAGTGACATTATTCGTAAGAGTCATGATTTGAATTTTGGATTTTCTACTTTTCCATACATTAAGTTTGAATTTAACCATTGTTATTTAATATAAAAAAAATCATTAATTAAGAGTTTGGTCTAATGATAAAGAGACAAATCTTAAATTATTTTGGTCCGAGGTTCGAACCCTATTAATGTTATTGAAGGGAGGTAAATGTTAATACTTCTGTAAATGTTTTTTAATTTAAGCGGAGAGGTTTACCCTACCTTTAATTGGGGCACCATGACCTCATACTAAAAAAAAGCAAAGATGTAACAGCTCAGACACAAATATACTAGCTAGTAGAAGGAATACGGGAAAAAACAATACATTAAATTTGTTTGAACCTATTATTTATGTAGCAAAGGAAGCAGCATCGATAGGTCTTGTCAATTAAACAATATTGTTCAAAATACTTCCATAGAAAAGAGGCAGCATATGCACCATGATTTTAGAAGCTGCCTGCAGTTGTTGTACGCTACAAGAAAAATGAATACAAAAAGGAAATTAACTAAAAAGGAAGGAAATAATTTCATGAGAAATTAAAAATGGTGTCATTCAAATTAATTGCAATTGTAAATATTGATTCAATAATCAATTTTCACCTTTATTTACTCGTTATTTCCATTTCCATATCCATGGTACACCTTAAAAATCTATAAATACCCACCTTGAGAATGAAAAATGAGAAGAAATTTGGTGATAACCATATTTTTTTATTTTTAAGGAATCAGTAACCCTTTTTCAAAGAGGTTAGTTTTTCAGATTCATCACTAAACTATTGCTCATATCATAATCTTTTATCAGTTTTTCTTCCTTTACTGGTTGATGTTGTTGCTAGACTAGGTTTATGTGTATGTGTGAGTTTCATTCCTCTTGTAACATTGCTGCT
>Ga0228710_1002134_pt1 | contig 30870 bp, 23 predicted proteins | sample MedpolnodulmetaG_FD_177995 | JGI IMG/M metagenome (GOLD analysis project Ga0228710, IMG submission 177995) | Root nodule microbial communities from Medicago polymorpha collected in Santa Monica, California, United States - pink nodules | ecosystem: Host-associated > Plants > Roots > Nodule...
AAATTTTTTTTTTTAGTTTTTTTTTTTTTTTTAGATTCTGATTTTTTTTAAAAGCCGTCGCAAACGGATGCAACACTTTTAAAATTGATCAATTTTTTTATAAAAGAAAGTGATTTTTTCTTAAAAAATCTATAACAAACGAGCTCTAAGAGTATCTTCTAAAATTTATGTTTTTAGAGAGAGAGAGAGAGAGAGTGTAAAAAATTTAAGACAGTTTTGTGACAAAAATTTTCTTTTATATAGATGTATCCAAACAAAATTAATTATATTTTTTAAAAAAATGATTTTTGTTATGATAAACAAACATACAATAGATTCTTAATTTATTTTTTTTAAGGAAGATTCCTATTTTTTTATAAAGGGCTCATTTGTTACAGATTAACGTATAAGTGATTTTGAGATAAAATATTTTTGAGATTATTTGTTAGAGAATTATAAAAAATTAGAATCTATTTTGCGTTTGTTTACTACGATAAAAATCACTTTTTTTAAACAAATTTTACAACGATAAAAATCACTTTTTTTTAAATAAATAATATAGTTTGTTTGTATACAATTATATAAATGGAATTTTTTGTTACAAAATTAATTCAATCTTTTGAACCATATTTTCTCACTCCTCTAAAAAATTCTAATTTTTGAGAAGCTACTCATAACAACTTCTCTTTTGAAGCTATTTATAATTTTCTTTTTAAATTCTAACTTTTTAAAAAAGTTGTAACAAACGGAAACAATACTCTTAAAAGTGATTTTTTTTTATAAAGTGATTTTATTTTTATTAAAAAAGCTATAACAAACGAGTTCAAAATCTGTAAAAGAAAATCTCTAAATCATTGAATGTCAAAATCACTATTATTTTAGAGCCCGTTTGTTATAGCTTTTATAATCTGATTTTTCATAGAATCTCTAATTTATTTTATTGCAAAATAACTTTTATTATAGTCCGTAACAAACGAACATTTAATCTTTAACAAACAGGCCCGAATATGTTTTCATTTGAATTTGTTTTTTAGATTTTCTGTAGAACCTGGTTTTTAAAAATACTATAACTAACATACATAATTTTTTTTTTTAAAAGGCCAAAAGAAACAGATATATTAATAAACCAAAATCAAGCCACTTCAGCACAAGGTGTACGAAAAGAAGAAGCTTGACATAGTATCAGAGAACAACACAAAAAAGGTAGGAAAAAATATCAAACTAATCTAGCTACGTAACTGCATTTAAACAGTATATAGGATTCAACCTCTATAATTGATACTCAAAATAGACTAAAACATATTTCGACTTAAACCGCCAATATGGCTGAAGCTTTATCCTTTCATTAAGTGCCCGCAAACTTTTCTTCTTCTGCTGAAAAATACGTTTGTTTCCTTCCAGATGACCCAAGCAACAAAAAGCAAAATAACATTTAGGAAGCGTATACAATAATTTAAATATTATTTTTGATACACAGATTAAAATAAAAATGATTTTAACATTAAATAATTTAAAGAATAATTTTTTAGAGATTTTATTAAAAAAAATCAAAATCTATTTTATATTTGTTTATAATAATAAAATCATCTTTTAAATTATTTTTTTCTTCATAATTTAGTATGTTTAGATGTAACTATATAAAAGGAATATTTTGTTACAAAATCACCTCAATTTTTTGAAAAAGATAAAACATCCGGGTTCGAATCCCGGATACCAAAAAAAAAAACTATTTATATTGTTTAATATAACCTAATTAAAAAATTGTTCAGTGCCGTATTCTTCCTCTCCGTCAATGGAGAACTCAACGTCCATTGATATGATCAGCTACTTACCTAATAAGTTACTTTGTCACATTCTCTCTTTTCTTCCAACCAAGCTTGCTTTCTGCACAACCCTTCTCTCCAAAAGGTGGGCCACATTATGTTACTCACTCACAGCTCTTCGCTTCGACGGTGATACTGTGAAAGATGCAGACGGCTTCAATAGCTTCTGTCGTTTTGTAGATAAACTCATGCTCTCTCCTTCTGCGACCAACCAACCCATCAAAACGTTTCACTTCATCCTCTCTCGAGGTAATGAAGTTGATCGTCAAAGCTTCGATGCATGGGTAGAAGCGGCAAAACATCGTCAGGTCGAGAAGTTTCATCTCCTCCTCAATAACGTAACATTGAGTCCCACAATTTTCATCTCCAAAACCCTAGTTGTTCTCAAACTTGAGAGATTAAAAGTTGAAACTGATAATTTGTGTGTTGATCTTCCATCTCTCAAAACCCTACATTTGAGTCATGTTTGTTTTCATAGTCGGAATGATTTTATGAAACTTCTTAATGCTTGTCCAATTCTACTAGATTTGGAAACTTCTTTTACTACATATACAAGACATGATTCACATAATGAAGCTGAAGAGGTTAAATCCTTGTTCTTGTCCAAATTGGTTAGAGCCCGCATTTGTTCAACCGATATTCCGTTTAATTTAATTTCTAATGTTGAGTTCCTACGCATAGTGAATTTTGGCAAGGCTTCTGTGAAAGGCATTGGTTTCAAAGGCATTCATGTGTTTCAAAACTTAATTCATATTCGACTATGGCTTTTTGATTTCTTTCATGGCTGGGATGGTGTAGTAGATTTGCTTCAGAATTGCCCCAAACTTCAAATTCTTCTTATTAGAAAGGTTTGTTGACAGTAGTATGTTTGCTTCCTTGTTCTTATTTACATATATTTTTGATAAATTTTACTTTTGATCTCTTTGACAGTGGTGCTCCTGCTTATCGAATGAATGGAAATGCCCAATTTCGGTTCCTGAATGTGTTTCGTCTAGCCTCAGATCATGTACTATTTTAAATTCCGATGGCTCAACAAATGATCTTGCTTTCGCAACATATATATTGCAGAATGCAAGGGTTTTACAGGGCATGAAAATCGATGGTACTGCTCAATCTTCAAATGGAATGCAAAATCCTCAAATTATACAAGAATTATCCTCATGTGCAAGGATGTCTCCTGAATGCAAACTTTCATTTTTCTAGATATAAGTGTTTTCATAATTAGTTTATGTTTTAATATGCAAAGATATCAGTATCTTTCCTTTGGAGAACATATCATAGGTTTAGTGTTCTCGTACAAATTAATTGGGACGATGGTCTTTTAGTATGGACAAATTAATTTTATTTTGCTCTATTGCATTGAAAGTGAGAATTGTTCCCATTTTTTATTAGAGTTTGTTCGATTTTGCTTGTTATTGGAATATGTTGGCATTGAAGAAGTTGTGATATTACAATTATTATCATTTACAGGATGCTGACATTATTAATATTATCTTTTGTTTGTTAACAATAGAAAGATCTAAAGGAAATGCAATGGAAACAGATAGTAACTACTTTCTCTTTCTTACTTTGTACCTATAATCCTTATGATTTAAACACAACATCAAAATCTCTTTGGCCAAGTTGTCACATGTTCAAGAACCACTCCCAAAAGCTTAAGTTGGTTATCTGGAAATGCATGAACTGTTTGTTACATAAAAAATTTTGGCAAATTTTCCGAATTTCTGTTTCAGTCTCTTTCTATTCGCTTGTTTGGATCAACTGTTGTTTCTCTTGCGGTTTTGAGATTTGTTATTAGGTGTCCATTTTGGATGGCCTCCTTTCATTCAGTTATAATTGTTTCTTTAAGATTTTTATGTGATTTCTTCTTTTGCTTAACTTTTTCTTCTTTTTGAACATTGTTGCATCTCCATTAGCACCTTTGACTTATATTTTTGTTTGTTTAAAGAAACGATCAATGTTTTTCCCATAACGACCGTCTTTCTTTGAATGGTTTTGTTGATGCTGATGATCATCATCAACAGAATCAAAATACTAGGTCACGGGGTATAGACATGGCTGTTGTTTTTGCCAAAATTTTAAACCAAAATCCAAGAAATACTCGTCATAGTGACAAGAAATTTGAAATTGAGGTTGAGGCTAACAATCATGGGTTGTCTTCTTCCAACAATAATAACAATTTTCCGACACCGAAAAGCGTTGAAACAGAGAATGATGCAGTGGACTGGTCCTGCCTCAGAATCCTTTTGATGAAGTTTAGAATTATGGAGGGGGTATAAGAAATTGAGTTTGAGTGAAATTCAATATGAAATTGAAGGGTTTTGGGTGTTGATGAATATGTGGTACATGATGTTCTATGGCCTTATTCTGATGCTATGAATATGATGGTGTCATCTTCAAATTATACATTGCAACAACATCAACCACCAACCATAATGGTTCTGATTTTGATTATTTTGTTTGCTATATGATTTTTTTGTTAAGGTTGATGGATAGAAACAAATAGCAGCTTCAAGTGTTGCCATATGTCTTGTTTGATCACATGGGACTGAGAGGCTTTTTGAGGATGTTAAGGAGTTGCCTTGGAAATGGTCATTGAGTAGGTAGAAATTGTTGCCTTGCCTCTTCTATGAATGGTGTCGGGATCCGGGAGATTGTTTGGGGGCTTTGTTATTCTTCTATAGCTCTTTTGTTTCAGCTTTCTCTGTTCAGCCTTTGTGGTTGCGGTCCCTCGCTTGATCCTTTTTTATGGGATATACTTTAGGGTGGCTTATCAGGGTTGTTTTTCTTTAATCGGGTTTTCAAGCTTTCGTCTATACACCGAGCTTTTTGTTTGTTTTGTTATTGCCTTCACCCATTGCATGCCTTGTGTGCGGGTGTAAGTTGTTAATAAATTTTGCAATTAAAAATAAAAGGTTCAATAACTCACACACTATTTCTTCTTTTATATATATGTGTTTTTGTGGTTTAAAAGCTCTAACATTATTCTAACATTCAAGTTATGCTTGATGGTTTACTACTAAAATTTCAATTTGTTTTGGTACATGAGTTCTCTTAGAATTACTGAAAAGCCATGTCTTATGGGTTGCTTGAAGCTATTTTTAAGCTTTATTTGAAACCAGAGAGATGACTCACTTTTTTTTGTCATTTCCAACATTAAGTATTCACTTTTTTTGAGATAATGGTTGAATAGTCAACTTGAAGAGCCCATCTTACGATGTTTTCATGTAAATTTAGAGAACTAAATTTGAGGGGTTTTATTTTGATGCTTAAAATGAAATATTATTTCTTTGTAATGTAAATCAGAACTCTATGCTTCTGGAATTGAGTTCTGATTTTGAGTTTTCATTGTAATGCAAATCACATGAGCCTAGGTATTGTTTGTCACTAAATCCTTCTGGCAGTGAAGCCACCAACAACGTATGCTAAATCCTTCTGGCATTAAATCATTCCCTTTGTTTTGTAAAACGAATACAAACTTCAAACAAAATAATTTTTTTAAAATATACAATAAAGCCTGAGCTTTAAAAATCCCACTACTAAGTGAGACAGCCCATCATTTATTAATATAGAAAATCCCGCTATTAATCAGATAAGCCTTGTAATTTGGTGGAAGCTGGACTCAGAATATGCCAAGCAACTATATAAGAGTGTTGATTCTGTGAATGATATGAGCTCAAGTTGTGATCCAGTTCCTCTTTTCTCGTCTCTTATTTAATATCATGTAAGATGGTATAATGCATGTTTGTCGGTAAGTCTATTAGATTCAAGTAATATATGATGCCAATAAAATTTATATCCAATCATTGTGCTCGTTTTCTTATCCCATACAATGGTTTTTCCTTTTCCTTTCATAATTTGATAAATCTATACAAATGTGCACATATAAGATATACCATACATAAGCTTGTGCTGTAATAGATTACTTACTTTGGTAAACAACAAGCTAGTTTTTCAATACACTTTCACATAAGTACTTAATTAATGAAGAGTTTGTCTTAGAAGTGGTTAATTAATGTTTTTATAGTAGGGGACAACATTTGTAGTATATTGAGCTTTTCATTTGGATGCACCAAGTCTCATGCCTTATTTTATTTTATATAATGGAAGAAAACATCATCCATCAATTGTTTCTTCATCCTCAAGAAAGCCGGAAACCTTTTTGATATTTGTATGTTTCTTATTTTCAAAGAACGATATTGGTACAAGGTTTCCACCGCCGCCTTTGACTAATCTTTGTCAAGGAACCTATGAGATTTACAAGGCGACTTTTCATCTCCCAACCGGATTTTTTTTCATGCACAAGAGCCAATCAAACCTCTGATCACTTGTTAAAAGGGTCGAGTCTCTTACCACTTGGACCAATCCACTATTGGTAACATGTATGCTGTAATATGTCAACAAATCATATATGTGATAAAAATATAAAAACTGTTCAGAAGCAGATAGAGTTCAGCTTCTGAAGTGATAATCATAATCTAAATGCAGCAGATAAAAATAGAGAGAGGGAGAGAGAAGAAAGACACAAAGCAATTATGCAAGTTCCTTCCACAAACCGGAAGTAGTCATGTCCCCCCTGCATTTTCAAGGAGAGTTCACTAAAATGTAATCTCAAATTTACAACTGCTCAATGCTACAACTAGCACGAGACTTCAAATTACTCAAGCACACAAGCACGAGATTTCCTATACTCAAACACACAAGCAAGAGACTTCCAATGCTCAAGCACAACTGCAAGAGACTTCTGATGCTCAAGCACACAAGCAAGAGACTTTCAATCAAACAGAATTACAAAGAAATTTGTTTGAGTTTGAACACTTGATATACAATCAGTGGTGTTCACAATACAAATCAGTTACAGACTCTTAAGACTCTAGAATTTATAAAATATGGACTTTGCTAAGAAATTCTAAGTGACTTTGAAATGCAGAACAATAACAGAGTATGAACTTTGAATTGTTGTAAGAGTCTAGCTTTTGTGTGTATTCTTGTATTGCTGTATTGTTGAGTCTTGCAAACCTTGAGGCATATATAGTTTCGTTCTTCAAGGATTCTAATAGCAATCAACCATGAGAATAGGCGTGGTTGCTAGAGGAACACACTCACTGCACTTCGAAAGAAGCTTTGATACGCTAAAGAGAAACTTGCCTTTAGAAAGTAGGCCGAATATAAAGTTATGGTTTAGGGTTTGTTTGTGAAGGATTTGTCATTACGATGAACCAATAATCGCAAGGCACCTCTTTATTATTATTGTTATTTTCTTTCAAAACAAAAACCAAACCTTTTAACTTTTAAAACTTTCATTCTAATCATTGTTAAAAGTTAATTAAATTCATAACTCCCTGTCGAAACGATACTCTATTTTTACTACTTCGGTAGAACCGTGCACTTGCGGTTTTGTTCATCAACTTACAAAATCAAGCTCTTATCACTAAGTTGACACCTTTTAGACTTATTCCTTCTATTTTAATAAGAAAAAAATATTAGAGTTAAATATGTTTTTGATCGTTATAAATATACCAAAATTTTGTTTTATTTTAGTCCATTCTTTTAAGTCAACTCATGTGTAGACTTCATATTTTTAATCAAATTTTGCATAAATGTTTAGAATATTATATGAATCTCTTCCAAAACAAAAAAAAACTTTTTAACAAAACATGAATTAGATATGGACGTTTTTGGCGCTTAAAACTCATATTAAAATCATCTTTAGTTAAAAAGTTTTTTCTTTGGAAGATATTGTTATAATATTCTTCATAATTCATTAAAAACTATAAAGGTTACACATGAGTTGAGTTAAAATTAGGGACCAAAAATGACGACGAAACTTTTTTGGGGATTAAAAATCGAAGGAAAATTTTAATGAGACTAAGACGAAATAATAGTATATTTATAGAGACCAAAAGTATATTTAACTCAAAATATTATACCACACACTTTCATATTGACAACAAACTATTATTCAAACAAAAATCATTAATTATGATATCCAGTTATATTTTATTTCATGACGAGAAGATTCTTATTTAAGTACAACAATTGGATAATTTTACTCATTTAATAATGGGTAGGGATTTCTGTACTTAAAAATGTTTATTTTATTTTATATATGTTAGTAATTTTACTAAATCCAGTTACTTTCACCCGCTTGTGCATTTATTAATTATATGTCTAACTCGGACAACGCTGGGTAAATACACTAGTAACATAAAACGGCAAAGTATACATAAGCCTACAAATATGACTATATTAAAATCTCTCGAATAGCCATGCCTCCGGATCTGCAACGTTGATGACGCCAAAGTCATTAGTTGGATCTGCAATGGATCGAGGTTGAGCTGACAATCTGAACCGAACAAACACCTGAACAAGAGGGAAAAGACAAACAAAACAATGTTGCACTAAGACGACGAAATCACGAAAGAAAAACCTAATTCGATGTGAAAATCACTTATTTAAATAAAAGAGAAGGAGAAAAACAGTTTAGAAGGGTGATTTGGGGTCAAAAATTGACCCTAAACCACCTATCTTTGATGGATTGAGGAGAAGAATTTAGGGTTTTAGCTGACGGCTCACAAAACAGGGAGGGGAGAAAATAAGAGAGAAATTATCATAGTTATAACTTGAAATCATATTATATTTTCAAGAGGAATGCTAACAACACACCTTCTAACACACACTTTTCAACACACTCCCTTTGATTGGTTAAAATTCACATGGGTCCCACCAAATCATGTGGGTCCTATATACTTTTTGTGGGTTCCATGTGAATTTTAACCAATCAAAGAGAGTGTGTTGAAAAGTGTGTGTTAGAAGGTGTGTTGCTAGCATTATATTGGTCTGATACACTATACCATACAAAACATAAATGTCTTCTGCAAAGTACAGACAAGGCCTCAAGGCTTGAATTAAATATATATGCAAAACTGAGTATATGTTCGTACAAAAAAATGTGAATTAATTAAATATGTTTCCAAGGTCTTTCTGCTAGGTTTACACATTCTTTGTGCCTATAACAACCAACAAGATGATCAATAGTCAATCCTGCAGCTTGCATAAAAGAGTGAACAATCACTGGACCCAAATATCTAAAGCCACGTTTTAATAAGTCCTTGCTTATGGCATCTGCTTTTGGTGTCCTTAATGGAACATCTCTTGAGTATCTGTATTTGTTAATCACTGGTTTGTGATTCACGTAACTCCATATATAGCTACTGAATGATCCATATTCCCTCCTAATCTGTAGAAAAAGAAAATAAATCGCCAATAAGGGTTCTAAAAGCGTTTTCAATTTTCCTTTTCTAAAATTTGTGTTCGTTTTAAATTGTTAATAAGAAGATAGTTGACTCGTGTAGTGAAAAATGTGGATGTATAAACATTAAATATATGTTATGTACCTACCTTCATCATGCATTTGGCATTGTCCACTATGCACTTAACTCTGCACTCAGCTAATACAAGTTCTGTGGTTGATGCTATCTCTATGACTTCCTTCTCCTCCATTTTGGAAACAATGTAAGGATCAAATCCAGCAAAAACTTGTCTGCGTCAAGAACAAAATTATACAAATTTGTTAATGTAATTTCAAACCAAACAAACATGGATATAGATTTTTTTTTTGCAGCATAATGAATTTTACCTTAGAACTTCCTTTCTTTTTAGAATTTCTGTCCAGTTGTAATCTATCAGCAATCCCGACAATGCAAGCAGCTCGAACAGTTTTCTGTCTCAGTGTTCAAGAAATTAAGATTGTTGGAAAATGCGTACGAACATATGGAAATGGATTCCTTTTGGTCAAAATACCAAGTGACTATAGGAAGTCTATCAGAACTATTGGATGAAGATCGCTTTTTTAAATCTGGTTTACCGTATTTGAAATATGAATCGTCTGATTTTATCCAACTGTGCTGACATACTGACTGTGGTGAATTAATATGTAACGAATAAACAATGCTTACTTGTCATCATAAGCTGGAACTCCCCAACACTCGTCATGAAATTCTATGTATGCCGTATCTGCACAATACCTCTATCATTTCTTAATTCTTATTGTAATTTATCTTGGTGAAAATGTTATTGGAATTTATCTTAATGTTGCATATGCAAAAAATTGTAACTGGTAGAATTTATTATATCTATGCAATAGAAAGTAAAATGAAGAGAAAAAAAATTCAAAATGCTTATACCACAGTTTTTTGTGATCCAGTTGCATCTTTTCAATTCACCAAGCTCGGCCGCGTGTGGATTTTGTTGTTTCTGTGCAATATTAATAAGTGTATGTTCTCTTCTATGACGCGGTGAAATCGAATGAAGTGCTAATGAGACTTGTTCATCTGCTATAGTTAAAGAATCTGTGAAACAAGAGTCATTTGAATTTTGTGACAGTGATGATGAAAATGAAGATATGGATGAAGATGAAGAACTTTTTTGTAATCCAATAGGGTACACTCTTTTGAGGTGTTTGTGGAAAATTGTTTGGTTCAATTTCTTTGATTCTTGATCACTTGTTTTTTTCTCCATGGCATGTCTTTTTGCATTTACTTTAGACATGTTTGGGAAGATATGAGGAAAAATTATATAATGCTATGATCAATATGAATGATTTTGTATGGGTTGGTTATGAAATTGAAATCAAGTAGGGGAAAATTCTTAAAGGAGGTTGGTGAAACGTGAGTTTCAAGTTTGTCAAAAAAAATTTAAAAGAAGTTTGTCAAATATTGTTGGTTCTTTGTCTTTAAGAAACATATTTAAGTCTATAAGATAAGGAATTAAGGATGCTTCAATGTTTGGCAACATGTATTAATATCAATATTAGCATTACATATTCTTGAATATAAAACAAAACATAATTAGAAACAAAAAAACAAATACCCTATTAACAAATCTTTTGCTTGTTTTCTTGTTGAATATGCAGACTAAGACAATGATTGTCATGATTGTATAGTCAACAATCCATTTATTTTGCCCAACTTTTTCCGTCTCATGTACAACAATCCATTTATCTATACCTCAAATTAAGTAACCCACACACCCACACCCACTCAATTGTAGTCTAATTTTACTCTGTTTGACTTTCTATAGAATATGATATGATACAATCCAATTGTGGAATTTAAGTTATAATAAAAACATAAAGTACACAAAAGTTTAATATATTATTTAAATATTGTTTTTGAAAGGTATTATAAATATATTATTATGCTATCAACATTCTCCAATAAAAAATGAGCGTTGAAAAGAGTTTGAAAAGAGAGTGTACGTCTCTAACACTCCTCTTATTATAAAACCAAGTTTAATGTATAACCTACTTTTTAGAAAGCATGTATCAATTTAAGAATGTATAAGCATGTATCATATTAAAATAACGTGATTAAACAATGAATTTAATTAATTAAAATCATATTATGCAAAAGGTTTTAAATAGAGCAAGGTTAATAAAAAACAGTATTAAAAGATCTTCACCTAAGAACTTTAATCTTTTCATATGGTGTTTGTTTTCCGTTTTAGTCAGAAAAAATGGTATATCCTGTAAGAGAAAGATAGTGAGGGTAGTTGTGGTGTTTGTCTCAATGCAAGATGTAATGAGTCCATTTCGTTATTCTTAACTCTTACTCGATATGCACCTGTAGCCTACATAGACAACGATACAATATCTTTCTTTTTAGTTATTCGATCATCTCTATTTGAAAACGATATGGCTCTTTAAACAGCTCTGGGGCATGAAATAATAATTTGTGAAATTCTTCCCCAATTACTCACGCGCCTTCCAAAATTTCAAAAAGTATCTATTCGGACTCTATGATTTGAACCAAAGAACATATTGCGGATTCTAGAATTTGAACCATTTCAATAAGTTATCTTTGAATCAGACAATAAATCGTTAGTAAAGATCTTAACCAAGAGAGAGAAAAACACCAATATCTATGCTGGCAATATTATTCAAGGCATTCAATTAAGACAAGATAGATTTAGAATGGTGGGTTTTAATCATGTGGGTGGAACGGGTAATGGCCCAGCTCATAAGCTGCCCAAGACAGTTGCTGTTTTGACATATAAAACTTCTTAAAAACACAAGTAAATGACATTTTTACCCCCACGGTAGTTAACTACCGCTGAATTGATCTGACGGTAGTTAACTACCGCTGTATACCAACACAGCTTAAAAAAAAATTATAAAAAAAGGCTCCAACGGTAGTTGACTACCGTGGAGTATGAAACAATAACAGTGTTGTATACCGTGAATGATTCTTTTTCTTAATTCTCCAAATACTCGATTTACCAATTGTACTATGTACGCTAACAGTGCTGAGACAATAATCAACTTAGAGTTTCTATATTGGATCCCATCAATGTAAGCTTCAACTTCAACTTACCTGCATTTACTACTTTTTCACTAAATAAGCACTTACAGCTTAGTAAAGTGTATTCCACCTTGATGCTTGTATTATGCGAATTAAATGCCTATTTAACTAGGAAACAGGAATAATCAAGGCAGACACATGTGTGGGGAGTGTGCTACCTGCTAATGCATCTTCTAATACAAATCCATATTGTTTCATACTCCACGGTAGTTAACTACCGTTGGAGTTTTTTTTAAAATTTTTTTTTAAGTTGTGTTGGTATACAGCGGTAGTTAACTACCGCCGGATCAATCCAGCGGTAGTTAACTACCGTGGGGGCAGGCACGTCACTTACTTGTGTTGTTAGGAAGTGTTATATGTCAGAAAAGCAATTTTCCTGGCCCAATATGCACTATCAGAGCCCAATAAAGTCGGGCCGGAGGAAACTCCCTCTTGTATTGTATCTGAAGTCCTTTGGGACCTGTTTAATCAATAAAATATTTAGTCTTTTTTTTCAAAAAAAAAAATATATACTTTTTGACTAAGACTCTTCCATCCTCACTTCTCCATTTTCAGTATTCAATCTAAAAAAACTCCCTAAACCCGCCAAAATTCGAATTGCAAAACTTTCCGTATTTTCATTCTAAGCTGCTCGAATCCATCACATTTCAAAATTTTCATATATGGACACACACTGATCACTCATGACTGCCTCTTATATGAAAGAGTGTCGGATAACATATAGACCTAGGCATGACAGCAAAATTTGTATCCAGTTATCCATCCGAACCAACCCCAATTTGACAGGTTTCCCCCGCTTTGAATGTGTTTGGGTTTTCTCTGATTTCAAAATACGGGTATCGGACGGGTAATATAAGTACCCACCTCGAACTCATACCAAACTCGTCCCGAATGTAGAAAATTACTTTATTACTATATTATTGCTCCTTTTATTCCCGTGCTACAGCCTTCTTTAGTTATTCTTCTTTGGGTACGTTCACTCTCATGCCACTGCCTCGAGGACTCCTTTCGTGAGGAGTCCTTTGAAACTTATTAGTGGTTGGCCGTCGGCCCATACCGGAACAAATATTATTATTTTTAAAAAAAAACATCAATATCAACTTTAAAATATGTAGATATGGGCACATGGGTTAGACTTAATATGGACATGGATGAAGAGGAGAAGCAAATAAAGTAAAAATAGATTAGTGTTATTTAAACATCTAAAACTTGATAATGTAATTGACATTGTTTAGAATTACAACATCACTTATGACTTTTTAATTGACTTTGAAAGAAAAAAACTAATCAAAAAAATTAATTTGTATCAATATGGTATTTAAAATACAGCGTGGACGACAAACATTCATTGGTTGAAATTAAGGTAGGTCTCACACTTTGTAAACATGTACCACATAAATTAGTGCGATCAATATAAATTTTATCAAATAAGAGAGTGAGTATTAAGACAAGTGTTGAAAAAGAAGGTATTCTTATCATTTCTCTTCTATATAAATAAGGGTAAAAATGCAATAAAAAAAAGTTATAAATTTGTTTCAATACGTCAACTTTTCATGCGATAGAATGATATTTTTGTTCTATTCCATGATAAAATACACAAACACTGAAATTGAAACTTTGTTTCATTATCTTTTCATTTGCTAATTTTTAAATATCCAAACATGTTCAATGGTCATACATATAGTCATTTTTGGAACGTCAATCTGTATTGTGTAGCAAGTGCTGTTAGAAATCCAGTGAAAGGGTCGCACTCAGTTAGTTACATGAATGGCACATTCAACTAAAATTCATTCAATTGTTGGAGTGAAATGAATGTACCAAACAGCACCAATTAATTGTCTTTTACTTGAAATATTAGATGAAACTATCAGAAACAATATTGTAATGGATCTTGTTGTCCACGGGGCACTCTTTAAGTATACTAAATTAAGTAATTATTCTTTAAAAATGTCAAAGTTTTCAATTTCCAATGCACTGATTACACAAACTTTTATAAAAAATTACCATTTAAGATCTTTAACTAGTGCCCGAGTTAACATTTCTCTATTGTAATTGTGTTTGTGGTACAAGTAATACAAAAGAATTATCCGACACAATTAAATAAACATAATGGAAAATAAAATATAAAAAAACATTGATATTTCAGTACAGGGTCAAAAACATCTGTGTAAATTTTCTAGTTGAGACAGCCATGATCAATTAAACATCTTATTATGTAGGACACATTATGAAGAATTGAATATAAGGACTAACCACCATCTTTTAAAAGATACATAACCTTCACAAGACAGATTGAAGCTTTACTTTAAACATAAGTTATAAAAATGCATCTCATATTTTGCAAACTAAAGTCTATATTCCTGTGAAGCCCCGATACTCTAAAAATGACGAAGAATTGGTATCCGACGCGTACCCGACACCGATAGTATATTCTGATATTGCTGATACAAAAGAAATATTTTGCAAACTAAAGCCTACATTTTGATATTGTTGATACAACAGATGCCCTGAATTACACATGAATTTCACAACATTTGACTCTATATCACACTATGATCTTTCTTTAACACCAAGTTGCTGCAAAGCATGGACAAGTTCTTTCAACTCTTGAAAGGAAACACCATCCTTACTCACAGCCCCAACAGCTTCCTCTTTCATCAACTTAGCTCCTTTCTTTTGTGGACTATCCCCACTCATAATACTTGATATCACCCGACCCAACTTATTCGGGTCAGGCACCGTATCCATTCCCTCACAAACCCTGACTGCAACTCCCATATCCTCCACCAACAGCTTTGCATTCACAAACTGATCAGCCTCCATTGGCCATCCAAGAATCCCAACCCCGGCAACCACGGCTTCCAACACCGAATTCCACCCGCAATGACTCAAAAACCCACCCACAACCCGATGACCTAAAATCGCTATCTGTGGGGCCCAACCCTTCACCACAATTCCCCTACCCGAAACCCGATCCTCAAACCCCTCCGGCACCAATCCATAACCTTCCTCTATTTGCTCCACCGTTGATGGAACCTTCACCACCCAAACAAATCGGATCCCGGATCTTTCCAACCCGAATGCCAATGCTTCCATTTGATCCCTTCTCATTAACATCTGACTCCCAAAACAAACATACAACACTGACCCATCATCATCCCACCGGTCCAACCACCGTAACACGTCGGATCCATCTTCCAAGTCAGACCCGACCCGATCATACCCTAACGGTCCAACAGCAAAAAGTCTTCTATTACCGAATTGACCTTGAATATGATCCAAATAAGCACCTTCCAACGCTCTAAACGTATTGATAACAAATCCCCAGCTTTCATCATTGGAAATGAAACTATCTTTTACAAACTCCGACTCAGGATCCGATTCAACGTAACGACGGAACAAGCTAGGAAGATGATCCCGCTTAAACGACGGCGTTCCGTGAATTTCATTGAACTCAACAACCTCCTGTGACTGAAAGAAAAGTGGGTTTCTCCAGCAACGGTTAATTACCACGGTTAAAAAAGCACCAGATGAGTAAAAAGCGATTCTAGGAATATTAAGTTGAGTAGCTAGCTGTTGAGTCCATCCAAGGAAGAAATCCGAGATGAGAGCAACAGGGGGGTTATGGTGGGTTTTAAACCACTGGATTATTGGGTTTTGAAGATTGGAAAGTGCGTTAATGAAAGGATAGTTTCCGGGGTTTCCGATTTCACGGAGGTTTTCTACATGTGAGGGTATTTTGGGGTGTGAAGGGAATGGGAGGATAAGTGTTTTGATTGTGTTTGGGTGTGTTGATAAGAGAGGGGTTAAGATGGGGAGGTTTTTAGGGGTGATGATGATTGTTATGGTGAAGGTGGATTGAAGGGCTAATTGGTGGGTTAGGTCAAGGAGTGGGAGCATGTGGCCTTGTGCTGGGTATGGGAATATGAGAATGTGAGTCTTTGAGTTTGACATGGTTGGTTTCTTGCTTGCTTGGGTTGTTTTGGGTTCAAGTTGGTACAAACGATTGCCACATGATTCTCATAGAAATTCTCTACTAATGAATTTTCAACTCCACGAATAAAAAACGAATCCTTGACTAGTTTTTACTATGAAAAACAAGTGTGTTAACCCATGTCATCCGTGGGCGACAAAACATTATTTATTAATTTTTAATAATAAATTATGTTTTGTTTTTTTAATAAGGTTAAATATGACTTTAATCCTTACATTTTGCGTCCCTTTAAAGAATAGTATTTACATTTCATTAAATGTTTTTAAAACTTTCACATTTTATCTCCGTTATCAAAATTCGTCCTTACTGTTAATTCTTCAACGAAATGTTCATGTGGTAGTTAGTGGGTACCAATTATTTTATGATTAAATACGTTTTTGGTCCCTATATTTTGCGTGACTTTGAATAATAATCCTTACATTTTAATAAATATTTTTAAAATCACGTAAAATGTAAGGATTATTCTTCAAGGTCACGCAAAATGTACGGACCAAAAACATATTTAACCCTAAAATAATTGGGACACACTAACTGTCACATCAGCATTCCGTTAAAGAATTAACAGCAGAGACTAATTTTGATAACGGAGATAAAATGTAATGATTTTAAAAACATTTAATAAAATGCAGGGATTATTCTTCAAATAAACATAAAATGTAAGAACATATTTAACCTGTTTTAATACCAAGGACGAATACTTATATCTTTTTTCTTGTAACAAAGACAAATAGTTGTCTTGTGAGTGTTTTTTTTTATATTTTCTCATGTATATCCTTTTTTTCCATATTTTGTTATGTATTTTTTTAAGTAAAGCAATAAATGTTATATCACTGTATATTTATACGTGACAAACATATGTCTCATTTTTTTTAATATATTTGTCTTGTATCTTTTTAAATTAGTAGTAAGGAATATTTGTTGTTTTTATTTTTTATATTTTTCAAATATAAATATTTATCTTTTGTTTTTTAATATAGCAACAACAAACTGTGGATTCTTTTTATATTAATTATTAACAAATATTTAACTTTTATATATATATATATATATAATCGGTTATTAAGGGGAGTAACACATTTTAAAGTTATTTGCTGAGGAACCAATTTATTTTAGTTTATTTTTAACGATTTTGAATTGTATAATTTCAAATCACCTCTACCTTTTTTTTTAATTGAGTGTGGGATATCAAATAATTTTCAATACGGTTAAGAGGTAATATTTTTTATAAGTCATAAGTCACTTGTAATATAAATGGGCATATAAATTTTATTTATTTATCTCTCAAAAAAAAAATTATTTAGTTATTTTAAAAAAACGAGATTTGGAAGCATTATATTTTTATATTTAGATTCAATTTATTTTTGACAATTTTGAATTGTTTAATTACAAATCACCTATACCATTTTTTTAATTGATGTGAATTGATCCATTTTTAATTCAATTGAATTCTCATCCGTCATTGAAATCCAATTTAAGAATAAGTCAAACCATATATTTTTAATGTCATTATTATTGTAGGCTTATTTATACCTTTAGTCCCTACAAATAAGGGTCGTTTGAAATTTGGTCCCTAGACCTACTAATTAATTTAAATCGCCACTGCAAAATTTAATCATTTAAAATTTAATCTTTTAACCCATTTAATTACTGTCACATCACTGATTAGCTTATGTGGCACTCCAAGAGATGTATGAGTTAGCAAAAGGTGTGGTGAATGGATAAAAATACCCATGGACTCATCAGACCATTAGAAATGACAAACTACACCTATTTTCTTCTCAAAACCTTCTTCCCTCCTCTTTTTTCTCTTCTCTTCTCTGCAACTGATTCCCTTCCTCTTCATCCTTTTCCCTTCTTTTCCGTATATCTTCTCCCTAACAATCAAAACCCACCATTGTTCGTCGTCGTCCTCTTCTTATTCTCCTTCGTGACGTGGTCACTGTTCATCTACTCACTCTTCTTTTCCTCAAATCAAAACCCCATTGTGCTTTTTTGTTGGAAAATGTCAATTGGGAATACCTCAACACAATTCTCTTATGAAACCGGTTTCAATGGTGGCTCGTTTAACTCGTTTCTAAAATTTTATTCTTTAAAAGAAAGAGTTAGTTTATGTTTTCATGCTATTTATTAATGATTAAAGAAAAATGTATTATAAACAGGGGCATGTATGTAATGGAATAATAATTAATGTAGTTGGAAAATGCAAAGGAGTATTATAAAAAGGGACAAAATTTTTTTCAAAAAGGTCTTATAATTAAGGACTAGTAATTAACATTCTTTTTGGTGTTTTACTTCGTTATCCGATGTAACTACACTTTTCTCTTTACCTCTTCCGTGCAATCCTTGTGCGGGGGAAGTAAAGTTGTTTGATTATATAATTCCATTTTACCTTCTTCAAAAAAATATAGTCTTTGCTGTAAAGTTGAAATATTTTGCCATTTTTCTAACCATAGTAAAAAATTTATCTCGAAAATTATGTATTTTAACATATAAAAACTTTTAAAAAACAACTTTTTCTATATAAACATACCAACTTTTCTACATTTAAAAGACAATTTTTTTCTTTAAAGTTTCTGTAGAGAAATTTTAAATAACAACTTTTTTTACATAAATTTTCTCTTGAAAATTGTGTAATAATTGATTATTGTCAATCTAGAATTGATTAGTTAAATAATTAATCTTACATATGAATCAATCGTCATTTATATTCATGCACCAAACCCAATAACGTTAGTGTGAAAGGATGTTTATGTGAAAACTCAATTCCACATAATTAATATAAGGCCTAAATCGAGTTTATCGAAAGTGATCCCTTTCACCTCACAATCTGATTTTCCAAAATTCAGTTAGATCCAATGTAAAATCCTAATGTGATATAATCATTTGTTCTCATCAATAAAATTAATGCAGTATCTGCTCACACATATGGAAGATCTTAATCTAGTTTATTATTATACTTATCCTAATGCTACATTACAAAGTGAAAACATAACCATAAACATATATTAATTAGAGCATATATTTGTATTTTGTTGTTGAAATAATACAACTGATTTATTAATTAGAGCATCTTGAAGCCAGATGACTTGCATATTGTCTTCTCAATGAAGCAACGTGTTGCATATATTTTATTGGCAATTTGAGACGGGTGATCATCAAAGAAGAGATGAGTGTTTCTGTTTGCACAAGTAGCATTATAAGGATGGCATTGGAGATCACCAAGAATGTTATTTGGGCAGCAAGGTTTCCATGTTTCTAATATCCCTGCAAATAAAATCAGTTACTATTCAATTCGGTCCGCCAATGCCAACATAAGTCATTATAAGTTCGACTCGGGTCCTCTCCCACGAATTAGCATCTGTGTGGATCAACTAGTTAAAAAATTGTTGCAGCTGCACCGTGAGAGAGGATCTGAATCTCGTTAAATCAAACATTGAATAACCATTTGAATTTCTTCTTACCATATTTGTATCCATTTTCTCTTAGATACATAATGGACTCATAAAGATCTGAATGCATAAAAGTAAAGCCAGGAAGTTGAGACTGCAGCTTTTGAAGTACATTAGGCAAACGATTATTATAATAGGAAATTGCCCTGTTTATTTTCTCATTGCATTCTCCTCTTGGTCTTGGTCTTGGAGCAAATGATGGAAAGCACCCAAGTGGTGCAATATTATTCGTGAAAAACCTTCTAGCTCCTAGGTTGTAAATTTTCTGCAATAAGCAAATCATTGCACAATTGAAATAAATTTCATGTGCTCCAATTTTATGTTTTGTTAAAATAAATAAAAATAAAAATATAATATAATATTAAATGATTGGATGATGCATACCTACTCAAATAAAATTATTGGAAAAGTTTATCAAAATAATCTTTTATTTTTTAATATTTTGTTTTTTTAATTAACCCTCCTTTATCAGAGAAAATGGACATTGATAGCCCATAGTTTTACCATGTTTGATTAAATAAATTATATCATCACCGAATTACAATTAGATTCATCAAAGATACAATAGAAAAATTTCAACGGTGCTTTTTTTCTTCAATGGAAAAAGTCAAAATACATTACATTATCGTCAAATACATTTAGTTTCAGGTCAAAATAATAAAACAATCATAACCATTCCTATTATTTTATAATATTTAATCAATGGTTCAATCTAGATGAACCTAAGTTGAGGAAATTTGGCTAAACATTGCCGTGAAACCATATGTATATGTAAATTCCAATGTCTGTTTATGTATAATTGCATTTTTTTTTTTTTTAAGGAATGTATCATTGCAATTATAGAGTTAAAAAGAACAATAAATTTTGTCACATACCTGCAAGCGTAGGGAAAATTCTTTTAGCAAATAGGAAGAAAATTTTCTAGAGCCACGGAAGGTTCTGTTAACCAAGTTGTCATTCACACCAGTAGAGACAACAAACAAGGATTCAGATAGATGCTTCTCTAATTTTTCTTTTTCATCAAACATATGTGGCAAGTTATTCTTAATAACCCTTTTGAATAACTTTATCTGTTTGTCAAGAGTCAAAGTTTTCTGCAAAAAGGAAAGAAAAAAAAAACTCTTCAATTCAAAGAATAGCTAAGCTTATGAACTTCAAAAATGTAGGTATCAAATTTACATTGTTAGTTTCTGGAAGAATGCCCGAACCAGCAGACGCAAAATTTATGCCTGTCGTGATTTTGTTTCTTCGAGCCTTTGAAAGTCCCAGATAGGGAGGAACAAAGGGTAGCCCTAGATGTATAGCTGCATAAAGAATGAAATGAAATGTCATTCAAATGAATCTATGAAGTCCGGACACTAGACACTACATATCAATACAGATATTAATTTGAGAAAAGAGAATAATTAAATCTCTATGCGGGACTCCAATTCATTTCCAACATTAGAAACGCCTTCAATCTAAAGAGTTAATATGTTACATAGAGATAAATTAATAAATTAGTAGGAAAAATTTGTTAAGATAATGAACTATGAATTTAACAAACAAAGAAATGACATAGTGAAAAATGTGAATTGTGTTTTCTCACCTAAGTAATCAACAACAGTTTTTCCATTAGTGTTTCGACCAGTAGGTTTGCCACCACCAAAGTCTATACCATAAGGAGGAAATTTTGCATTTGATTGAATTGGAAGATAATTGTTGTTACCACTGTCAACAAGGGAATCACCAAAAACATAGATAGCTGGAATCTGTTTTGGGTGATATGAATGTGTTGATGATGCTAGGGGTAACAGCAAAGTAATTAACACATAAGAAAAAGTGAGATAATTAATATTCATTTTCTGACACCAATATAGAAATAGTGTGGGAGGGGTGTAAATGTAATAAACTGGACTGTGTTTGTGGTCATTTATAATGATTGTTGTTGAACATTTGTTTGGGGTTTTATAGTGGTATAGATGTTTTTCTAGAAGAAAAAGAATATATCAATGTGAACATAAGAGATATAATTTACAATTACATCAATGTACGTATAACCTTATTACAAGGATTCAATGTGAAAGAGCAACCTATTTTTGTCTACAAAATCCCCCCTTGAATAAAATTCCATTTTGTTGATTTCTGAAATCAAATCAAGTGACTCAGCTTTTTGGATTTTTGCCTTTCAAGAACTTACCATTATGGAGAAACTCTTCAGCTTCATCTCTAATTGCTTAGTACCTTATGCCAAATAGAGTACACATGGTCAGATCCCTTAATTAGTGATGCATTTGAGGCTATCACAAGAATAAGTAAATAAGAGATTCCTTCTTTTCAATGTGGTATTGTATTACAACTTTTACATTAACATCAAACACAATGGAATCTTTGGTTTAGGGAAAAACACAAAAGTACCCGGTCCAATAAATTACAATTATGCATATACTTACACATTAGTTGTCTTATTACAGGGGTATTATTTGTTCCCTTAAAAAAAAGTTGTATTATTTATTACTTTAAAATATCAATAAGATGATAATCATACTTCCTTCAAAAAAAGATATTAATCATATTTTTCAAACATTATGTACTAAATCTCAATATATTTAACTATTCAATTCGGATGTGGAAAAATAAGCAAAGAACATTGTAATTGTTGGAACATTGCTGTGAAGATGGAAAGAAATTGGAAGGTTGGAAAATTAAACACCAAGTAATTAAACTCTTGTTAAAAAACCAAGTAATTAAACTTTGATCTAGTATTGTGTGAATTGAAAAAAATAGAGTGTGGGGGTCCCACATAAAACAGAACACACACATTAGTAGTGTTTAAATAGCGGTATTTAATTTTAAATACTTGATAATGATGAAAATAATAATTATTTTTATTCTTTATTCATTGATATCACTTCTCATAATTTTAGCTTATGTTTGTTGTGATAAGATTGAGAATCCAACTGAATTTCATATCTTTCCTTCATTAGTTTGTTTCAACTAATCTTATGGTTTGTTTCTTTTTGAACTTATCCAATTAGTTTGTTACTTGAGCTTATCTGTGGGTTGCTTAATTTTTAAGTTTACTTAATTCTTAAGTTTCTCCAAATTAGTTACAAACTCTCCCTATAGAAGGAGAGCGCACCTAGTTCAAATATCACACCAAAGAGTTTCTATTGAATTGTTGAGAACTCTTTCTCTCTTCTCCCTCTAGCTCGTGTTGACGAGCTATTCTTCTCCTCATCTTTTTTTTTCTCTGTCCCTTCAAAAATAAGAGTGTTCTTAAGACCTTAGTCCCTATTCGGTATAATGTCCAATCAGAATTAAGAAAGATCTTAAAAACATAGTCCCTTCGATAATGTATCTCCCTTCAGAATAAAGAATACTTTTGAGATCATAGTCCAGTCCATTTTTTAACAATAATGTCCCATCGAAATTAAGAATGATCTTAGCAGTACATAAATATTCTTTAAATATTTTTCTATTTGAGGAGAATTTAAAAAGTCAAAATGGTGGTATCACCATATTTGAGTGGCCGTAGTACCATATTGATAGTTTGGAGAACTTAAAAGTTAGAATGGTGGTGACACCATATTTGAGTAGTCTCAGCACCATTATATAGTGGTAACAATACCATATTAACGTGGTTTCAGTATGAAAGAGTGGTCTTAGTACCATATTTTTTCTACAGTGTAGTAGTTAACCGCACAGTTGTAGTCAGACTTGTTTTATCCTAGAGGCGAAGTGGTTGATAGTCTGCCTTGCACAACTTTAGGCAGTGCCACGAAACGTTTTGAAGAAAGCGACCTGGTCGTGACTCAACCTAATAACAACTTCGGTAGATATTCTTTTTCAAAAAGAATTTGAAAATCCAAATACAACAGTTTGAAAATCCAAAAATAAAAGTAATTAACCTCAAGTCATTAATGAACTTCTTCAAATGACAATATTGATTTCGAGTTTGATTCAAAATAGCAGTCGATGCCTTCACCAACAATCGAGATGATGCTACGGATTTTGGATATGTTATATTAGCATGTAAACGTATTGCTGTCTCTCAATTCACAAACTATCATGTTAAGTTTAGTCAAAGACAAGCAAATGAGATTGCTCATGATTTAGTATGGGGTAGCCATATTTTAAGCTAGATCCATTATTCCCTCAAAAAAAGAAAAAAAAAACTAGCTCCATTATTGTTTTAAACTTTGACCCATTATTACTAGGCAAACACATGATGAATTTTGTCCCTTTATAATAACTAGAGACTAAATTCATTCATAAAGAAAATAGAATCTATTTTGTATTAAATCAGGTCTTTAGAAAAAACATGAGCTCTGAGCGACTGAGAGGGGGAGTGCGAGAGAACCGTGATTGCCAGTGGCACCGCCATGGGCAATCGCACCGGTACGTTGCGCCAGAGGTGAGGATCATTGGGGGGGATAGGGTTCCAGGCAAGGTGCCATGTTGCGCTAAAAAAACACACTTAGAGCAAGTGTACTCTATCACAGAAGTAGTATAAAAGATTATCGTATCCACATGGATTAATTAACAAGTACCAAACTAATTGAAATTATTTATTATTTAGACGAACAAGTAGTAAAATGGTTTCGGTAACTAAATAAAAAAGGTAATGATGAAGAAGGATAAAAAAAAAACACAGAGTTGTAAATCAATAGAGAGAGGTCTAGGGTCGCGGTTTCACTTGCAAGTTTCGATTCCTTTATGTCTAGTTGTAATTAAAATCCTATTTTTATTCAATCACCAATCCCTTTACTAAAACTATTAATCCGTTTGGTCTTTCGTGATTAATATTCTTTTTCCTAAATTAACACGTTGTTTGATCATGCAAAGAGTTCAAATTCAAGAAAAGCATTAAGTGTGAAAAGGTTGAATGATTGGAAGACTAAAACTAAAGTTTGATCATGCAATAATTCTAGTCTCAATTGTCCTATAGGTCCACCAACTAACTGCAGTACGATCGCTGATCAATTAACTGATTGTTAACATGCAAAGGTTTGATAATTTTTCCTAATCATGTGATAAAATCAATAGAACAATTTGATTGGAATAAAAACAGAAATTATAATTAATAAACTAGAACATGACAAGGTATCTCAACATACAAGATTCACCTAAGACCCTAGAAACTAATTTAGCTATCCATAATAAAAAATAACACTAAAATAGAGATAGAATTCATGAAATTAAGAGTAAGAAATAACCCTACAAGGAAGGAAAATTCTTGCTCCAAGACTTGAATCTTCAATTTCTATCCCCAAAACTCTTCTCTGTAGCTACTCTTGATCTTCAATTCTGAATTTTTCTTCTCTTTGTTGCATGTAGTGTATGTGAAGTGAGTGAAGTATATCCCATCCCTGTTGATTTGCAATGCTTTATATAGACCCCATGAATTCAATTTCACCGCCCCCAAAAGTGCTTCACCGTAAGGTTTTCTTCTTTCTATCACCATATTCCTTTTTCAATTAAACCCCAAATCCACTTTTTCTTTGCATGTAAGTCTTCAATTCTCAGCTGCTTGCTTTGTTTTCTTCATGATTGTGTACAGCCCATTTGTGTTTGGAAAAGGATAAATTCATTCCCTTAATCACTAAGGATTATCACCTCCCTTTGTTTCTCCTTGCCGTATAAAACAAAACAACTTTTTTCTCTTCTTCATTGTGCCGCCTCTGTTCCTTTTCTCTTCTCATGTGATGTAGTTTAGCTACCTTTTGGAAAGAGCCATCTTAATGTGCAGCCACTTGATGGTAGATGAAAAATTCCTTTTGTCTTCCTTTTGATTGATGATTCACGGCTCCTACCCTTTCAATTTCTCTTGGGCCTACACTAATTTATTGTTTTTTTAAACAGAGAGAAGCAAGCTCATAGTTATGTGAACGTTGGTGTGTAAAGAGATATTTTAATGCTTTCATATAGACATACAAGCACACATATATATTTATATATAAGCACATAGATTGAAATCTTATACAAATCGAATATTTTTAATATATTTTATTCTACTTTCTTATCTATATAAAATAAAGAAAAATAGATAAATATCTAATTAATAATAACATAAATTGTAATAAACTATACCTAAAATGTTGAAATAAAGCATATAATTAAGTGGTTTATCAACTCCCCCACACTTAACCTTTGCTTGTCCTCAAGCAAATATCTTAGCTCAAAAGATAACTATTCAAACACAAAATAGTGACAACCTTTATAAGAGACCCAAAATTACAAATAATACCATAAAATACACATGAAGTGTCAAAAAGCTTGCCCAATTTGAGAATGAATGCAAAAAGGATACTCACAAGGTTTTTAATAAATCAAACATTTGGATTGAAAAGTTTTGATCATGCATGACTCAATTTAGATTGCATTGTACAGGACTCACATTTACAACTATCCTAGAATCAAAACATGAAAGTGAAACAAATCCTAAATGCAAACATCATTTCATTCATTCCAAGTCAATAGCAAAACTAAGTTTGAATCACGCCTAACACACAATCCTCACAATCACAAGTAAAAATTGAAATTTACACAATCCTCAGAACAGTGGGGAGGCCGTGAATTTGATGATGGTCGTGGGTACTATTATGATCAATCACGTCAGATGGTCAGGAGCTAATACCATTCGCGCCGGCCAGAAGCACCTTGCTATGGGAGGAGTGCAGCGGCTGTGGTTGCTGTGCAAAAACCGCACGTGCACATGGAGCTCAAAACCGATGTAGAGGTTGACTCGTCTTTGAAACGGTTTGTTACATTTTACGTTACAAATTTTCCTCCACAGGCTTCAACTTTTTTCTTGAGAAAGGGGTTTGATGTATGTGGCATGCTTGAAGATGTTTTTGTGGCCAATAATAGGAATAAGAATGGTGACGTTTATGGTTTTGTACGGTATGCCAAAGTTCGTGATGTTAATAAATTATTAAAAGCGGTAAACAGTGTGTCTTTTGGTCAATATTGTATTTGTGTTGTGCTTGCTAGGTCCGATAGGAAGACTTAGAGGGATGTTGTGAGGAAGGGAGAGGGTGTAGGTGGTGAGGTTGTGGGGAAGATGCGTGGGAAGGTTGGTGTCGAGGGAGTTGGGTGAAAGGGGTCAGAGGGAGAAAAAAGTAAGGATGGGGCTGAGATGAAAAAGGTGGGAGAGATGAAGGAGGGTGAATGGGGCGAGGTGAGGGTGCGTGGAAAGGAGAAGAGGGGAAGGGAGGGTGAGGGAGCCGTGGAAGGTGGGGAGAAGGGGTTAGATAGAATGAGTGCAGGTACGGACAAGATGACTGCAACAACCAAGCTCGTACGCAAGTATACTTCTTTTGAGGAGGATCGGTTATGGGCACTTAGAGGTTTGATTGGTACGGTGGTTGATGGGGCTTCAATTCCGCTTATTCAGAACCGAGTGGAGGATGCGGGTTTCAAGGACATTGACATTATTACGCTTGGTGCAAATAAGGTGTTTATTCATTCTTTATCATATGCGAATATTTCTGAAAGAGTGGGGGAAGCGAAATAGTTTTTTGATCTCTTATTCTCTAGTTTGGCTAGATGGGATCAAGCGGTGTTTCCTTTTCGGAAGGGAGCATGGGTATGGTTGTATGGGATTCCGCTACATGCGTGGAACGAAAACTTTTTTAAATTATGTGTTGTCGACTGTGGAAGTTTTTTAGGTTCAGATAAGTGTTCATTAAATAGAGAAAGGTTTGATTTTGTAAGAGTTTTGATATCTACGTCATCGTTGGAAGTTGTTAATGTTACTGATCAAATTATCGTGGATGGTGTGATGGTGGATATTAAAATTATTGAAGAATGGGGGTTTAGCTTGGGTGAAAATGCATTCTGCTTGAGGAGGACGGTAAGAGTGAATCTGATACCCCGGAGATGGCAGAGAACAATGATGATTTTGGAAATAATGTTGATTTGTTAACGGCTAAAATAGTAAAAGAAGTTGATGAAGATTTCTTATTTAATGCTGGAAATGGGAATGAGATGGAACATTTGATGACTACGGCGCCAAATGACGATTCTTTGAAGTTAGTTGGGAGTCCGGATAGTCCAAACAATGTTAAACATACATCTTCTTTTTCTAATTCTGACACTGCTAACAAAAACGGAACTTTCACAGCTTCACAGGTTCCACTCTCGGCTCAGGTTGATATTGCTGATGAATTGGAGATATCTGAAAGCACAAGGAATTTACAGGTAGTTTCTAAAGAAGGTGACAGCTTGGGGGCACTTTCGAAACGAATTGTGCGAGCGCCACCGAGTTCTGTTGAAGATGCTCATTCATTACAATAAGGTCCGTGGAGTGTTGAATGGTTACGAAATGTTCAACAAGGTGATATTGGCTTAATTTCTTCCAATAAGAAGCGTCTCAAGAAAGTCGTGAATGGTGGTGCAGGTAGTGATGTAGGAAACAAAATCACAGCTAGTAAAAAGAAAGCAGTGGGTGTGCTCTGTCAAGGTTACCAAGTACAGATAGAGCAGAGGTTATGAAAGTGTTGAAGGATTCTAAAGTAATGAAGGTTTTGAAGCAGAAAATTCGTAATCGACCTCGAAGAAGGGAGAGAGTTACAAAATCTTTAGAGGAGGTTCATCAAATTTCTTCTAATGATTCTTCATCTACGGTATTTGTGAATAATGATTGGATAAATTGGGTGGCGTTAAAAGGGGGTGAGGAGGCGAAGGCGGATGATATACATGATATAGGAAAAACTGTTGGTGTTTCTTTTAAAAGAACAACTCATAATAAGTTTGTTGTGTTGTCTCGATCTAAGAAAGTGGAAGGGGGACCAGTGTTGATGTCGGTGGTGCATGAGGGGGCCAAGGTGACTGGGGAAGTTTAAGGGTGACATTGTGGTGTTGGGGGTGGGAGTGGTGTGTGTGAGTAATGCGGTTGTTGTCATGGAATGTGAGGGGTCTCGGGGGGATGGAGAAGAGAAGGGAAGTTAGGAAGCTGGTGGGAGAAAAAAGATCGTTTATTTTATGTTTACAAGAAACAAAATTACCTGTGTGTGATGTATCTTTATGTAAATTTTTGTGGGGTGATTCGAGTCAGGCTTTCTCTTACCGTCCGTCCGTGGGGGCATCGGGGGGGATGCTAATCATTTGGGATTCAGTGGAAATGGAGGTTTGGTCAACAGTTAGCCAGGACCATATGCTACTAGTTCTTGGCAGATTTATACAGACTAATGAAGAATTTTATGTCATCAATATTTATTCTCCCTGCGACGGGTGAGCTAAACAAGAGTTATGGGCACTTTTGTTAGTGAGATTGCAGGCCTTAAGGGGTAAGAAGGTGTGTGTGTGTGGGGACTTCAACGTGGTTCGGTGTCCGGAGGAACGTAGGTCCCTAAGGGGGGGCGCAAATGTGAATGATTTCCAGCATTTTAGTATGTTTATTGAAGATAATGATTTGGTTGACTTACCGTTATGTGGTTGATGTTACACATGGTTTAAAGGGGATGGTACATCTATGAGTACGATTGATCGATATTTGCTTTCTGAAGATTGGTGTCTGCAATGGCCTAACTGTATTCAGGTGGCCCTTCTTCGGGGTCTTTCTGATCACTGTCCGCTCCAGCTATCAATCTATGAGGAAAATTGGGGACCGCGTCCGGCTAGAATGTTGAAATGCTGGCAAGATATGTCGGGTCACCAACAGTTTGTGAAAGATAAATGGAATTCCATTTAGATTGAGGGATGGGGTGGCTTTGTGCTCCGTGAGAAACTGAAAATGATAAAAGGTGCTTTAAAGGAGTGGCATTTGGCTCATGCAAAAAATATTCTGGGCAAGATTGACTCCTTAAAAAACCAGAAGGCGGATTTAGATGACAAGGGGAACGATGATAGGTTGTCTGCTGAAGAGTTACAAGAGCTGCGAGGGGTGACTCATGATATTCACTCTCTATCGCATGTAAATAATAGCATCATATGGCAACAATCTCGGCTTCACTAGTTGAAGGATGGAGATGCCAACTCTAGGTATTTCCATACGGTCCTGTCAAGTCGACCTAGACGCAATTCCATTGCAGCTCTTATGGTGAATGGTATTCTTGTGGAAGGGGTTCAGCCTATTCGGAATGCAGTGTTTACTCATTTCAAAGACCATTTTGCAGCACTGTATACTTATAAACCGGGGGTGGAAAATTTGCCTTTCAAAAATTTATCTAATGCGAAAAGTAGTGGTTTCATAAAACCGTTTTCAGCAATTGAAGTTAAAGAAGCGGTGTGGGGTTGTGATAGTTTCAAAAGTCCCGGTCCAGATGGGGTAAACTTTGGTTTCATCAAAGAGTTTTGGGAAGAGCTGAAGGATGATGTTATGCGATTCATTTCAGAGTTTCATCGGAATGGTAAATTCATGAAAGGTATCAACAATACTTTTATTGCCCTTATTCCAAAAATTGACAGTCCGCAACGTCTTAATGATTTTCGACCTATCTCTCTGGTTGGTTCTTTATACAAAGTTCTAGCTAAGGTTCTTGCAAATATACTGAAAGTGGTCATGGGAACAGTTATAGCAGATTCTCAGACAGCGTTTGTAAAAAACAAACAGATTCTTAATGGAATTTTGATTGCTAACGAGGTGGTAGATGAGGCTCGAAAGGTTAATAAGGAATTGATGCTTCAAAAGTTGACTTCGAAAAAGCATATGATTCAGTGGATTGGGGATACCTGGATGCAGTTATGAAAAAAATGGCGTTTCCGGTATTGTGGAGAAAATGAATAAAGGAATCTGTGACAACCGCTACAGCTTCTATTCTAGTAAATGGCAGCCCCACTAATCAGTTTCCTTTGCAACGGGGCTTGCGTCAAGGGGACCCTCTCTCTCCTTTTTTGTTTCTTCTAGCAGCCGAGGGGTTGAATGTTATGATGACTTCGATGGTGAGGAATAATTTGTTCACAGGGTATACTGTTGGTACATCAAATTCGGTTGTTGTGTCTCATTTGCAATTTGCAGATGACACACTGTTACTTGGTACAAAGATTTGGGCCAATGTGTGTGCCTTGCGTGTCATGAGTCGATAAATTAGTATTTTTAATATGTTATTTGAATTTATTCTATTTAGATTTGATTTAGTTTTATTTAAATATTATTTCCTTTCTGAGTTATTTTACTTCAATTGCAAATTATTATATTTCAGGAACAGATATTTGAAGATTTAGTCTTGGAGCAAAAGAAAGAGGATTAGGAGCTGATTCGGGATGAAAATACGAAATATAGGACAAAAATATGTCACCCCCAAAGTCAGAGACATGGCACGGCCCGTGCCACCCTTCAA